>Ga0299915_10000730_pt1 | contig 24557 bp, 25 predicted proteins | sample RVTome_13_FD_200263 | JGI IMG/M metagenome (GOLD analysis project Ga0299915, IMG submission 200263) | Soil microbial communities from uranium-contaminated site in the Upper Colorado River Basin, Wyoming, United States - RVT92D227 (version 2) ... | reverse complement strand
CATATAATTTAGGCACTACATAAATGTATCGTAATTTATATATTTATATGATGTGAGTTAATTAGATTAATAATAGAATGTAGTGTCAAATTTAATATACTATTATTAGTTAGAAGGTGTATTTAAGTTAAAAAAAGTCAAAATAAATTTTATTATAAGCTACGTTTCTGTTTATCCTGTTGTTTTTTGATTTTTTCTAGTGCTTTTTCTTTTTTTCTTCTTTCTGATTCTGCTTTTTTATCAACTTTTTTTACAAAAATAGGTTCTTCAATTTTAATTTCAGCAGGTTTTTCTTCTTTTTTAATAGGTTCTTGTTTTATTTCTTCTTTTTTAGGTTTTTCTCCAGATTCTTTAAATAAATTTGAAAAAAAACCTTTGATTTTCTTTTTTTCTTTTTTCTTTTTAGTTAAGGTTTTTTTCTTTTCTTCTGCTTTTTTCTTTGGCATTTGTTTTATTTGTCTTATTATTATTACTATAATTACTAGAAATAGTATAATCATGAATCCAAAGAAAACACCATTCATCTCTGAAACATATAAACCTTGTGTCTCAAGTATAACTTTTTGACTTGCTATTGTAACATTTGGTTCTTCAATTGAATAAACCTCAATATTAATAGGATGTAATGTCCCCGTGTCTACAACATAATCTGGAACAGCAACACCTAGAAGCGTGTCCGCACTTTGACCTGGTTGAAGAGCTAAAACAGTAGGATCAGTAAGTTTAATGTTTTCATATTCACTTGTTATCCTAAATGCAAATGTATCATTGTAGTTACCCCTATTTTTAATAGTTATTGGTATCGAGGTTATTTCATTAGGTTTAAGCTTAACTAAATCTAAAGCCTCAAGTTGCACATTTCTGAAAGGTTTTACATTAACAAGTAAATCATAATAAAATTCTTCAGGTGCAACTTGTCCACTATATTTTCCAAAACCTATAATTACAGCACCAAAAAACCAGAAAAATTTATCGAATAATCCATAATCACGTCCCTCGGGATACCATACATTGTTAAAAACCCAGTAATCAGTAACTTTAATTCTAATCCTCCCACTTTGAACTGGAACACGTGGATTATTTAATTGAATTGTAACATTTGTTTTTAAAACATTTCCTACTTCATAATAAATCTTAGTAGGATTAAAACTTACGAACCAACCTTCTGAGCTGAAATCAGGATATTCAGCAGAAAAATCAAAGTATCTAGCTGTTGTAAACGATTTCACTTGCTCTTCTGTAACCTTTGTAAAAGTAGATGCATTTTCTGCATACATATCTATTAGACCAATTTCAAGCTTTATTTTCTCGCCATAACCTATTTCTATAGCACTAGGTTTGGCTTCGATTCTTTCCGTATTAAACTGAAATATTGGAAAAAAACCAGCTATTAATTTAGATAACTGATTAAGAATAGGAAAATTCCAAGAATCATTATCAATAGAAGTATCTTGTATTTCTTCTGAAGAAACCAATACAGGGAAAAAATTAGATAGAACAAGTAAAAAGATAATTGTTAATGTTAATTTTGTCTGAATAAATTTTCTGATTTCAGTACCCCCCTCTGTTCTAATAAAGCAAATTATCTCAAGATTATGAAGTTAAATAAGATAGTTAAACTATCTTATTTTTTAATCTTTTTGAGGTAATAAAATACTAACAATATTATTACCACTATAACTAGTATTATTGGCAACACTGCTTCTATTCCATATACTGAAAAACCTTGACTTTCAACTAAGAAATTTTCGTATATTTTTTCTCCGCGATCCTTCTGGTCATCTGCTCTTACAGGCTCCATTGATATTTTAATAGTTTTTTCATCATCATGATATCCAAATCCTTTTGGTGGCTTTACAACAAGATACGCAGTTGCTGTTGATCCTTCGCTCTCTGCTAGTGTAACTTGTGAAGTAATTATTGCATTCCAACCAGATGGTACACTTTCTACAACTAAGAAAACTATTGTCTCAGCGTTACCTAAATTTTTAATTTCAATTGGAAATACTGCTGTATCCATTGGTCCTATTTTTCTAGTATTAGTTTCAGGCAAGTATGGATCAATAAGTGGTTTATAAGCAGGAAACACTGGAAGTGTAAATTCCTCTTCAAAACCTTCAATAAGACCCATGGTTGCGACAGATGCTTTTATAGTTATATACCCTTGAGCATAAGCTGGAGCATTCTCTGATGCCTGAAATGCAACGTTATATGTAGAAGTTTGTTTTTGATCTGAAATTGAAAATGGTATTGTATCTTTCATTAGATTTGCGGTTAACCATTCAGAATGATCAACAATTTCAAGTTTAACAAAAGCATTTTTTCCCCCATATGCAATTAATATTCCTTGACCTAAAACCCCTCTTGTTACATAATAAGTTATATCCAATTGAACATTTATGATACTACCACGAGGAACTACAGGTTGTTCAGTTTCATTACCTGAATATGAAACGCTTACAACACTTTGTAGATTAAACAGTAATCCAGCTGATGTACTAGGTAGAAAGGCAGCACATACACTAAATAAAACTAATCCTATAATAATTGTTGATTGTATGATTTTACGGTTTTTGCTCATTTTTTATCACCAATTTTTTAATATTTTCAATATATATTTACATTTCCCAATATATAAAGATTGTTATACATTTTTTGTACATTTTCTTATTGATTACAACAACATATATATCTTATTTAATAATATATATAACTTTCATAATATAAAATACTTTCCTAAAAATCATACAAATTTTTATATTAAAGTTAAATAATAAAAAAAATAAGTTTTTAAAAGATAAGAATTATTTAACAACATCAATTTCTGGAGTTTCTTTTTCTTCTTTGGTTTTTTCCTCTTTTTTCTTCTTAGGAGTAGCAACCTTATCTGGGAAATAACTCAAAATTATTATATCTCCAACAGAATTTACCCACCTGTATGGTACTGCAACATCCACAGTTCCCTCTACAATAGCAGGGTTGGTATTAGTAACAAGTAAGCTACTAACCTTTTTTTCATCCATATCTAGGAAAATATTCCTAACATGACCAACATATTTTCCCTGTCGAGTATAAACCGGCAACTTCAGAAAAGATGTAACTTCCTCTGAGTTAATTTTAGCGTCCTTATTTGTCATGACACCAAAATGCATTTACTTATATTAAAATTTAATGCTTTATTATTAAAACGAATAAATTCAAATTCGAAAAGGTGAGAATTTGGTAAAAATATACCTATTTAAACATATATAACAAAATATCAAGATAAAGCTTTTGTTTATTAAAATGTGATAATAAAAAATAAAAGAAGCGAAATCTTTTTTGACTATATCTGATTTCATGTTAATAAAATGAATAATAAAAAACAAGATGAAATACTTAAAAAACTCAAAAAATATCATGAAAAAGATTTCTCTTTTTCAAAAGGCCAGATACTTGGCTCAATGTGTACACAACCAATATCTATTGCAAAAAAAGCATATGCCATGTTTCTTGAAACAAATATAGGGGATCCAAAGCTGTTTCCAGGTTCAAAAGAAATTGAGGAAAAATATCTTTTTTTCCTTAAAAAACTACTGAATGCTCCGGAAAAAAGCCAGGGGATTATAGGAAGTGGTGGAACAGAAAGCAATATTTCTGCAGTTTGGCTTGCAAAAAGACTAAATCCTTCTAAAAAAGAACTTATACTTCCTGAAAGTGCCCATTTTTCTTTTAAAAAAATAGCTTCAATTATGGATGTAAAACTAGTATATGTTAAACTTAATAAAAACTATCAAATGGATATAAAAGAAGCAAAGAAAAAAATTAATTCTAAAACATTGGGTTTTATTGGAATTGCAGGTACAACAGAGCTGGGTGTAATCGACCCTATATCTGAACTTTCAGATATATGTCAAAAAGAAAACGTTTTTTTGCATGTTGATGCCGCCTTTGGAGGATACATCATACCTTTTCTAAAAAAATTAGGATACAAAGTACCTGATTTTGATTTTAAAAATCCTGGTGTTTGCAGCATTACAATTGATGCACATAAAATGGGATGCTCGGCAATACCACTAGGTTCTCTTATGGTTAGAAATAGAGAATGGCTTGAAAAAATAAGTGTTGATACACCATATATTAGTAGCCCCAAACAACCTGGTATTCTTGCAACTCGTTCTGCAGCACCAGTAGCAGCAGCCTATGCAGTTGCAGAATATTTAGGTACAAAAGGTTATACTAATCTTGTTGAAAAATGTATGAATAACACTTTTTATACTGTTAAAAAAATAGAGGAAATCGGTTTAAAACTTGTTACACAACCTACGATAAATGTTATTGCAATAAAATTAAAAAATCCTGCAAAAATTGTTAATATTTTAACAAAACAAGGTTATAAAATAAACAAAATAGATAGGCTCTCAGCTACAAGAATAGTTATTATGCCTCATGTGACAAAGCAAGTTATTGATAGATTTATACCAATTTTTAGAAAAATATGTAAAGAAACAGGTGAAATTTAAAAAAATTTATATGAAAAAATATTTAGACGATAAGGACATATACTTTCTTTGATTATTATGACAAATACAATACCACCACACAACCACTGTATTATATGTATGAAGGCAATTCCAACCTCTGAAACTCTTTGTTCTGATGAATGTAAACAGAAATATCAAGCAATGCTAAAAAAGAAAAGATTAACACTTTTGTTTTTATGGGTTATGATAATTGCTTTTATAGCTGTATTATTTTTTGTTAATATATAATTTTTTTTATTCAGCAAGTTCCTCTTGTAAATCTATTACCATCTCAGTAAGTACATCTTCGAATACTTGATGGCGATATTCTTTGATAGAACCATTTGAAAGATGAGCTCTTGCAACAAAATCTCGTCCATCCTTAATTATCTCAATATGACAGACAGTTTCCATAGGTTCTCCACTCTAGTTTGCAAACCCGAATTCATCGAGTATATTTATATCTTTTGTGGATAAAGTTTAATCAATTAATGAAATATACAGTAATTAATAGAGGAGGAATTAAAGTCTTTGAGTAAAATAAGATATTCGACTGTTGCAGGTCAATTCTATGATGCAAATGAAATAGATTTAAGACAAACAATTGAAAAATGTTTTACTGATTATAGAGGACCTGGTGAAATTCCAAAAATAAAAAGCACAAATAAAAAGATAAAAGGAATAATAGTTCCACATGCAGGCTTTATTTTTTCAGGGTCAATTGCTGCTCATTCATATAAATTTCTTGCAGAACATGGTTTTGCAGATTCTTTTATAATACTAGGACCAAATCATACAGGTATGGGCTCTGGTGTATCTATAATGACTGAAGGCGAATGGATGACACCGTTTGGAACAACTAAAATAAATGAAAAAATTGCAAAACAACTAAGACGTGATATAATAGATATGGATGAGAATGCTCATAAATACGAGCATAGCATAGAAGTCCAATTACCATTTTTACAGTTTCTTGTAGGAAATAAAAACTTTGATTTTGTACCTATATGCATGGCTATGCAAGATATAAAAACATCACAAGAAGTAGGAAATATACTAGCGAATATAATAAAAGATTCAGATGAAAATATAGTAATTATAGCAAGTACAGATTTTACACACGCGGGTTTTAATTATAATAGTATGCCACCTGAGGGAGTACGTGTTGACAAATACGCTGAAAAACAAGATAAACTTGCAATAGAAAAAATACTAAAACTTGATTCAAAAGGACTTATAGACACAGTTGAAAAAAACAATATTACAATGTGTGGATATGGACCTGTAGCATCTCTTATTACTGCTGCAAAAAAACTTGGTTCAAACAAAGCCGAATTACTTAAATATGGTACTAGTTATGAGGTTCAACCAAGTAGCTCTTGTGTAGGCTATGCAGCATTGGCTATATACTAAACAACAAGGTTGTGATTTTTTTACATGAAAGAAAAAAAAGTAACTGATATTAAACTTAAAAAAGAAACAACAAACGAGCTTGTAAAACAGCTATACGACTCAGGTGGATTTACAGCAAAAAAACTTGCTATAGGTGTAGATATTCTTGAAGAAATGATAAAACAAAAAAACTGTGTAAAATTCTTAAGTTTTCCAGCATGTATAATCTCAACTGGTACACGAGGAATTATAAAAGAACTTGTTAAAAGAAAACTTTTTGATATAGTAATAACAACTTGTGGAACACTGGATCACGACCTTGCAAGACTATGGGCGGATTACTACCATGGTCATTTTATGGCAGATGACAAAAAACTACATAAACAAGGTATAAACAGGCTTGGTAACATCTTTATTCCAAATGAATGCTATGGAAAGGTACTTGAAGAAAAAATACAACCAATACTGACAGAAATATACAAGAATGGCAATAAATGGTCTACAAAAGATTTAATCTGGGAATTTGGTAAACATCTCGAAAAAGAAAAAAATAAAGAAGAATCAATTATCTATTGGGCTTACAAAAATCAGATACCAATATATGTACCAGGTATTACTGATGGAGCATTTGGTTCGCAGGTTTGGATGTATTATCAGACACATCGTGATTTTACAATAGATATTCTAAAAGATGAGCAAAACCTTTCAGATGCTGTTTTTGTTGCAAAAAAAACTGGTGCACTAATAATTGGTGGTGGTATTTCAAAACATCATGTAATCTGGTGGAATCAATTTTGTAATGGTCTTGACTATGTAGTATATATTACAACAGCTAGTGAGTATGACGGAAGCCTTTCTGGTGCGCAAACACGAGAAGCAATTTCTTGGGGTAAAATAAAAGAAAATGCAGATAATGTAACAATTGACGGTGATGCTACGGTAATGCTGCCTTTTATGATTAGCGCACTTTTAGAAAGAATATAAAAAAAAGAATTACTGCCAAAACAATACTTTCATTATTTTTTGAATATTTCCAGGTAATTCACCTTTTTTCTTACCATTAATTAGGTCAAGGGTTGCACTAGCAAGCATATTTACAGTTTCAGAAAAAAACCATCGGCCATAATCTGGATCAGCACGAGCGGGACTACCGATATAACCTTCACTTAAACCTATATCTTTAAATTTTTTACCAAAAAGTTTTGGAGAGTAAATATCACGATATATGCTTTGTAAATTTTTATATGATTCATCTACAAGATAAGGATACTGATATTTCATAACACTTGTTTCACGGAAACAAGCATGTATTTCCTTACTTGTATCAAAACCAAGTTTAGGTTCACGTTCTTGAACCATATTATTATAAAAATAGGGGCCCCATGGCTCCACTGTTTTCATATCATATTTTGATTCAAGTTTATTTAATGCAGAATAAATACCACGAAGATGACCTAGTGCCATATGATAAGTGCAAACAACAAAATATTTAAAACCATGTTCGCCTAGACTACTACCTATCTCAAATATTATATCTCTAACAATTTTACTACTTATAGATATAGTACCAGGAAAATCTGTGTTAAACTTACAAAAACCAAGCGGTACTGCAGGCATTAAAATACAAGTAAACTCTGGTTTTTTACTATTTATAGTTTTAATCGCTTCTTTTACAGCATCAGATATTATCAAAAAATCAGTACCTACCGGTAGATGAGGTCCATGTTCTTCCATAGGGCTAATTGGTAAAAAAAACACTGATTTGTTTTTATCTAATTCACTGATTTTTTTCCAAGTTAGTTCTTCGTATTTCAAGAAATTTTCATGTTTTTTATCAAAATTTATTTTATTCTTCACGTTGTAACCTCACAACCATTTTCTGTTACAATAATAGTATGTTCTTTTTGTGTAACAATACCTTTTTTTTGTTCAACTAATTGCGGATAATGTTTGATCATACCTGAAAAAGAAAGTCTATTTAATATTATATCACTATTGTTTTCAAAAACATTATTAATCCAACGTTGTGAAAAAGGAAGAGATCCAAATTTTTTATAGATATTATTATACCAAATATTTGCACGTTTATCTCTAACAAACTTAGACCTTATAGTTTTTTCACAAAGAAAGATATTGCTACCCTGCCCCGAAATTACATGTCCAGCACCATCTGTAGCAAAAGGCTCAATTGCAATAACATCTCCAATCTTGGGTCTTATATTATTTAAAAGATCTGGAACACTAGGAATACTCATACCAGAATGTAGTTTATATCTTTGAAGGCTATGGCCTGTTAAATTATCTATTGGTTTAAAACCAAAACCTTTAATGGTTTCTTGTACAGTTTTTCCAAGTTCTGAAAGATTAATGTCTGGTTTAACTATATTAATTGCTGTCTTTAGACCTTCATCTGCTGCTTTTATCATATCCGAATAGTTATTTGTTTCAATTTCAATTGTTAATGCAGTATCTGCAATAAAACCATCAATATGTGCTCCGACATCAATTTTTACTACATCGCCTTTGTTAAAAACTAGTTTGTCGTCATGACGTGGGGTGTAATGTGCTGCTATCTCGTTAAGTGAAATATTAACTGGAAATGCTATTTCTGCTTCTTTTTGACGAATCCTTGCTTCTACTTTTTCTGTAACATCTAAAAGTTTAATACCTGGTTTAACTAGACTTGCGCCATAATCCCGAGCCTCTGCTGCAACTCTTCCTGCAAGTCTATATTTTTCAAGTGTTTCTTTATCGATCACAGTATCGCCTTAAGTACTTTTTTAGCAGGAATTGATCCTTCTCTTATAATCCTTACTTTTTTACCTGACAGATCAATTATAGTTGAAGGTTTATCTTTAAGCTCTCCTACATCAATATAAATATTTATTTTTTCTTTAAATTGTATCTGTATCTCATTTATTTCATATGGCGTTGGCATGCCATGCATATTTGCACTAGTGCAAGTTAATGGGCCAAAAGCTGATAAAATCTGCAAAGCAAAAGAATTATTAGGTATACGAACTGCTATACAATTGCTACCAGCGGTTAATATATCTGAAACAACCGTTTTCTTTTTTAAAACTAGTGTAAGTTTTCCTGGTAAAAAACTTTTTGCAATACGAATTGTTCTGTCATCAACAAATGCTACATTTTCAAGGTCATTAATACTCGAAACTGCAATACTTAATGGTTGATTTAAAGGTCTTTTTTTAATTAAAAATATTTTTTTGACTGCAGATTCATTATATATATCTGCACCTAAACCATACAAAGTATCTGTTGGATAAACAATTACTTCGCCATTGTTTAAAGCAGAAATAACGCTAGCAAGATTAAAACTTACCATAAACAATCAAACATTTATTTTTTATTCACGTTTTATGAAATCACCAAGTGTACGACCACTACTAGGACCACTAAATACTTTTGTTGTATAGCTTGGAGTACTTGCTATTTCTTCAAATAACTTTATATCTAGTTCTTTTTCAAGTTTTTGTGCAATTTTATCACTTGGTTTAAGATCACCATTTTCAATTTTTGAAATTGTAACAGTACGTTCACCAATACGAAAGCCTAGCTCTTCACGGCTGAGTCTTTTTTTCTCACGGCCATCCTTTATAAGAATATTATAATTTTGTACAAGTTCTTTCGTCATATCCTTATAAACATCTTTTTCTTTTGGTTGGCGAATACGCTCTAAAATAGGTTTTTTAACACTATTAGTCGGTGAAGAAGCTATTGTAATACCTTTCCCATATTTCATGCAGTTTGGGCAAAGCATCATACGGGCGTTATCAACAATTGCAGGTCTACATTCACTCTCTCTACCACAGAGTTCGCATTCCATATCTTTTTTATCACCAAAAAAATTTATTTTTATATTAAACCAGCTTTTTGTAAAGCCATAAGGTCTTCAGTGCTAAGTTTTTCACCACGTTTAAACTTTTCAAAGATTTCATCCGCTTCTTTATGGGCAGCTGTTGCTTCCTCTGCTTTTTTAGTTTTACGTTTCGTCTCATGGGTTGTTGTAATCTTTCGTTCTAAATCATGGATTTTATCAACACAGTCGATGAATTCTTTATGAACTTTGTCTGCTTCTATTTTTGTAATAACAATTGTTTCTTGAATAATATTTACTTTTTTTACTAGATTATCAAGTTGTTTGATAAGGTTCATCATATTTTCATGTTCTTCTTGTGCACGACTTGCAAGTTTTTCAACTGTATCATGCTGTTTTTCTGCTTTTTGTTTAATTATTTTTTCTTCTTCGAGTGCTTTTTTTAGCTTAGGGTCTTTGTTTAGTTTATCTTCAGCCTCTTTAATCTTTGCATGCAAGATAGATATATTTTCAATTAGTTTTTTCTCTTTCTGAGGAGACATTGCAGTTGTCATGTGCTCAGTTTCAAGGGTTCGAATTTGTTTACGTAAAACATTTAAATTTGCGCCAAATGCAGAAGATCTTTCTCTTTCTAATTCTTCAATTTTTTTCTTGATTTCACTATAGCTTTTATTTAGCTTATTTCGTTGATCCTTTGTATGTCTTACTCTTTCGTTTAACTCATCACGATTTTTTTTGTGCTCAGAAATTTTATTTCTTAGATTTCTAATATTAGAATTTAAACTATCTCTTTCATCTGCGAGTTTTTTAGATTTATCATGTAAATTGTTTCTTTTATCTTTTAAATCGTTTGCATTATTTTGAAGTTCATCTTTTTCCTTTATTAAATCGTCTGCAGAATCGCTCATTATAAACCTCATTAACAATTTTTTAAGGTATTATCCAGTAAATAAGAAGTATTATTTAACTATTAGTCCTATATTTAAACATTATTATACCATATATAAGAACTGAAAGTATACCTGTTAGAAAAATAAGATCAAATACTACCACTCCACCAATTGTTGCCATTGTTCCAAGTTTTGTAGGAGAATTGTTAAGAAGTTCAGGTAAATGTAAGAAATCAGCACCTATTAGAACACCAAATGTACTTGATGAATAAGAAAGAACTGCACCTTTAGCAAAGTTTTTCCTAAAAAGTATAATTGATGAGATACAAGCAAAAACTGCAGGTATTATCCAATAAGGAAAACTTGCAACAATTCCTTGGGTTGGTTCTACTTTTGTTATAAAAAAAGTAATTATTGTTACAATAATTGTGGCAATTAGAACTTGTACATAAGATATTTTTCTTTTAGATATCAAATAAAAACTAAGAATTATAGGTATTAAAGCACCACCAGTATTTATTCCAACAATCCAATTATTATATCTTAAAAGAGCGATATTTGATATATCATATCCAAAAATAATAATTGGGAACGTAAAAATAAAAGATACGATTAAGATAATAGTTGATTCTATACCTGAGAACCCTAGATATTTGAAAGCCTTTGTTAGAAGTAGATATACAAGATATATTGTAAGTATTGGCAGACTAACTCGTATAACCCAAAGAATAATCTCAATTAAAGATATTTCAGCAAATGTAAACATAACAAATTTTTGATATAGATACCATTTATAAACCTTGTTTATATACCGTGACAGCATAGGGTTAAAACATGAGTAATTTCCTAAAAAAAGAATGCGATTTAAAATACTTTCATGATAATAAATATACTCGAAAAAAGTGTAAAAAATGTGGCGATTTTTATTGGACTCTTGACAAAAACTCAGAATTATGTGGCGATCAACCCTGCGTTCCATTTAGTTTTATAGGAAAACCTTTTGGTAAAAAACCATTAACACTATCTGAAGTACGTGAAAGTTTTCTTTCTTTTTTTGAAAAAAATAATCATTCACGGCTTTGTTATCCTGAGACAGGTGAACGTTGTCCTGTTGTTGCTCGTTGGCGTTCTGATATATATCTTACTATTGCATCTATTGCTGATTTTCAACCCCACGTAACTTCAGGAGAAGTCCCACCTCCTGAAAATCCTTTGGTTATCTCTCAACCATGTATTCGTTTAAATGATTTGGAGCAAGTTGGTGTTAGTGGTCGTCATCTTACAACCTTTGAGATGATGGGACATCATGCTTTTAATAAAAATATCGATGAAATTTATTTTAAAGAAGATACAGTTAGATTATGTGATGAATATTTTACAAAAGTTATTGGTATTCCAAAGGAGAAGATTAACTATAAGGAGCAGCTATGGTTTGGTGGTGGAAACGCAGGACCTTGCCTTGAAGTTCTTGCAGGTGGTCTCGAAATTGCAACTCTTGTTTTTATGAATATGGTAGAAGACCCTAAAGGTAGTTTTGAAATAGAGGGTTCTAAGTATTCACCTAATCCTTTAAACATAGTTGATACCGGTTATGGTCTTGAGCGTGTTGCATGGTGTACCCAAGGCACTAAAACGGTATATGAATGTGTTTTTCCTGAAATGATAAAATGGATTGTAAAAAATGCAAAAGATAATTCAGATATGCAAAGTATTTATTCACTTGCGGATCACAATAAATGTCTTTCTTTTATGCTTGGTGATGGAATTGTTCCATCTAATGTTAAAGCAGGTTATCTTGCCAGGCTTATAATCAGGCGTTCTCTTCGTTTTCTTAAGAAAATAAAGCTAGATGCTTCTTTAAAAGACATTGTTTTTATGCAACTTGATTTACTTGAAAAAGATTTTCCGTCTCTTAAAAAAAGGAAAAAACAAATCGGAGAAATTCTTGATATTGAAACACAGCGTTATCATGATACTCTTTCAAAAGGTAAAAATCTTGTTAAAAGAATTATTTCAGATAAAAAAACAATTGACAAAGATGACCTTATTCTTTTATATGATACCCATGGAATGCAACCTGAAATAGTTAAAAACATCGCAAAAGATGAAGGAATAAACATTGAGATACCAAAAAATTTTGAATCAATGGTCGCAGAACTTCATTCTCATGAAACAGAAGAAGAAAAGTGCTTTGAAGAAAAAACAAATTTACCTTTATCTGAAAAACTATATTATGCAGATCATTATACTAAAGATTTTAATGCAAAAGTTCTTTGGGTTAATAAAACAAACAATGGTTTTGAAGTAGTTCTTGATAAAACTGCTTTTTATCCAGAGGGTGGTGGTCAACCTAGTGACATCGGTTTTTTGACAAACAATAGTAAAAAAATACATGTGAGTCATGTAAAAAAACAAGGCAATGCCATTGTTCATGAAATTGATAATCGTTTAAATGTTGGCGACAAGGTTTTTGGTGAAATAGACTGGGAGCATAGGTATACTCTTATGCGTCATCATACTGGGACACATGTTGTAAATGGTGCTATAAGAAAATTACTCGGTGAACATATCTGGCAGGCAGGTTCACAACTTGCACTCGAGGATGCACGTTTTGATTTTGCTCATTATACATCTGTATCCGATGATCAAAAGAAAAAAATAGAGGCATTTGCAAATGATTTTGTAAAAAAAAAAGTAGATGTTAAAAAACTTGTACTTGATAGAAATACTGCTGAAAAAACATATGGTTTCAGGCTTTATCAAGGTGGTGTCCCCCCTGGAAATTGTATACGTGTTCTTGATATACCGGGGATAGATTTCGAAGCATGTGGTGGTACACATTTAAATAATATTGGTGAGATTGAAAAAATTAGAATTATTAAAATTGAGCGTATTCAAGACGGTGTAAACAGAGTAATTTTTGCTGCAGGTAAAATGGCTGATATCTATCAAAAAGAAGAAAAAGAAGTTTATCAAAACTTAGTTGATATTTTAAAACCATTTTATGAAATAAAAGAAAGAGTAAATGTTTCCGAAGAGCTTAGAAAAGTTGCTGATGTTTTTTCTGTACCAATTGACCAATTGGATAAAACACTTGAGCGTTTTATAAAAGAATCAAAAATTAAAACTAGAAAAACTGTAAAAAATTTATTAGATGCAGCAGATGATCTCTTTTCAGAGTGGAAGAAACAACAAAAAGATAAGAAAAAAGTTACAAGTGATGATATAAATGATTTAATCGAATCAGCAGAGAAAATTAATGGTACAAATTATAAGATTGTTACCGGTATTACTAATTCTGATGCTACTGCTGTCGCAGGTGCTATTATAAAAAATTCTCGTTTTATTGTTCATATTTTTGACGGTAAAAAACTTGTATCTATGGCTTCTGAGGATATTGATATTGATTTAAGAGAAATTGTACCAGAAATAGGTAAGATACTTGGTGGTAGTGGTGGTGGTAGACAGCGTATGACGCAGTGTGGTGGACCGAATAAGGATAAAGTAGATTCTGCATTGGAGACTGCATTAAAACTTACTAAGAAGAAATTGCAAAAAAATTAATTTTATTTTTTAGCTTATCCTTTTAGTGGCCATATAACATGTATAGCAGCAACTATTACAATTGTTGCGATGCACATTACTGCAACAAGCCATGGTGGTATTTTTAGACTTGTTTTTTCTTCTGCATCAAAGTAACGTATAAGTCCTGCTGCAGAGTGAAATCCTTCACCTTTTTTTTCTTTTGCCATAAATCTTCATAGAACATTATGTTTTTTCTGTATTTTAGTTTTACTGTCTTTGCAAACATCTAAATATGCTTTTTATATACCTCTTTTTAAGGGTGTAAAGTTTATGAAAGAAGTAGAATCACTTATTAAGAAAGCTTTAAAATACAAAGAGAGTGGGCTTACTGAACATGAAATTTCAGAAGAATTAAATGTATCTAAAGAAACAGCTGCATGGCTTCTTAGTAAGGGTAAAGAGAAAAAACCAACTGGTGATGTTAAAATAGGTTGGCGTTCAATTGGTGTATATCCTTCTAGAATTGGTTTTATTTCTGATGCACTATGTGATATTATACTTGAGGAATGCGAAGAAGTAGATACAATTGTAGGTATCGCAATCAACGGTGTTCCATTTTCAAGTTTTGTTGCAGATAAACTTGGTCTTGAAATGGCAGTTTTCAGACCTCATTATGAAAAATCAGGTGCTTTTTCATCTAATTATGCTAGTGTACAAGAAAAAAATGTTGTTTTTATTGATGATGTAGTAGGAAGTGGGGAAACTTTTAAAACTGCAATTAAAGCTGCAAAAGCAGAAAAAGCAAAACCAGTGCTTTGTGTCGCAGTACTAAATAAAACATCTGTCGATAAGATAGCAGATGTTCCGCTTCGATCATTGATTAGAGCAAGAGTTTTATAAGAAAAAAATTATTTTGGAGAATAGTTTAATGCACTGGGCTGATGTTTTAGCTGAAGACTTGCTAAAAGAAGATAAAAAACATGTTCTTGCAACAGGAATTACACCTTCTGGTCCAATACATATTGGGAATATGCGTGAGGTTCTTACAACTGATGCAGTATACCGAAGTGTTTTAAAGAAAAATGGTAATGCTGAGTTAATTTATATTGCAGATGATTTTGATAATCTTAGAAGAGTATATCCTTTTTTACCTAGTACATATGAAAAGCATATTGGCAAGCCTTTATCAGATATTCCTTGTCCTTGTAATAAACATAAAAGCTACGCTGAGCATTATCTTTCAACTTTTTTGGATTCATTAAAGGAACTCGGAGTTAATCCTACTGTTTACAAAGCAAGTGAAATGTATAAAAATGGTATGTATAAAGAATCTATTCAGATAGCACTTGAAAACACAGATAAAATTTGTAAAATAATCGAGAAAATATCAAAAAGAGAGCTTCCAAAAAACTGGATACCTTTTAATATAAGATGCGAGAATTGTGGTAAAATTACTTCTGCAGAACCAGTTCTTTATAATTATCCATATATAGATTACACCTGTACTTGTGGATATGAAGGAACGGCTGATGTAACTAAAGGTGGAGTAGGAAAACTGCCATGGAGAATCGACTGGCCTGCTCGCTGGAAAATATTAAATGTAACCTTTGAGCCTTTTGGGAAAGACCATGGGACTGTTGGTGGAACACATGATACAGGTGTTGCAATAGCAAAAGAAATATTCAACTATACTCCTCCAAAATATATAATGTATGAATTTATTCTTCTAAAGGGGAAAGGAGCAATGCATAGCTCAAAGGGAACTGCACTTTCTGCAGATGAAATGCTAAAAATGACCCCACCTGAGGTTTTAAGGTTTTTACTTATGAATAATCAGCCAAATAAACATATTCAGTTTGACCCTGGTCTAGGTATTTTAAACCTTGTAGATGAATATGATCAACAAGAAAGAGCATATTTTAAAATAGAAGAAGAAATCAAAGGAACAAAAGATCTTATAGAAACCTATGAGCTATCCCAACCATATGAAATACCAAAGAAAATACCATTCCAACTACCGTATCGTCATCTTGTAACACTAGTTCAAACAGGTGAAAACTGGGAGGATATAATAAAGATACTAACTAGAACAAATCAGATTCCAAAAGACTTAAGTAAAGAAGATGAAGAGCACTTAAAACGGCGTGCAGTACATGTACAATATTGGCTTGAAAACTTTGCGCCAGATACAGTAAAATTTAAGGTTAAAAAACAACTTCCTAAGATAAATTTAACTGATGATCAAAAAAATTTTCTTAAAAAATTGAATAATAAATTACCAAATATAAAATGGGAAGCAGAAAATATTCATAATGATATCTATGAAATATCAGAAAAAGAAAAAATTCCAATCAAGACTGCTTTTACCACCATTTATCTGATTATATTAGGGCAGGAAAAAGGGCCACGTGCAGGGTTCTTTTTATCAAATTTAGATAAAGATTTTGTAGTAAAAAGAGTCAAAGAAGCAGTTAAATAATACTTTTTCTTAAACGTTTTTAAAATTATGAAAATTTACTTAGAAGTTTATGGTTGTACAGCAAACAAGGCAGATGCAAGCCTGATAAAAGGAATTTTACAAGAAAACAAATATGAAATAACAAAAAATCTTGATGATGCTGATTTTGTTATAATTCTTACTTGTACGGTTATTGATAAAACTGAGCAGCGAATGCTTTCACTTCTTAAAAAATTTAAAACAATTGGTAAAAAAATAATTGTTGCAGGATGTATGGCAGGTATTCAAAAAGAAAAAATCAAGAAAATATTGCCAGAGGCAAGGTTTTTACCACCACAGTATTCACATCATATAATAGATATTATAGAAAACAAAAACGTAAATTTTATAGAGAAAAACAAAACAATTTTCCCAAAAAAATTTGATGGTATAATTGCACCTATTGCCATTGCTGAAGGATGCATTTTTTCATGTTCATATTGCATAACAACATATGCAAGAGGAAAGCTTAGAAGCTTTACTATAAATGAAATCAAAAAAGATATATCTTTTGCACTAACTAGTGGCTGTAAAGAGATACAATTAACTGCACAAGATACAAGTTCTTATGGACTTGATAAAAAAACAGATCTTGGTAAACTCTTAATGAATGTTACACAATTTAAGGAGGATTTTCGTATTCGTATTGGAATGATGAACCCATTTACTTGTCTTAAAAATCTAGATTCGATAATCAAGGGTTTTAATAGTTCAAAGGTTTACAAGTTTGTTCATATACCTGTTCAATCAGGTGATAACAAAATCCTTGAAAAAATGAATAGAAAATATAATGTTCAAGATTTTAAAAAGATAGTGTATGCTTTCAGGGAAAAATATCCTGATATAACAATTGCCACAGATGTAATTGCAGGTTTTCCAGGTGAAACCGATAAACAATTTCAAAATACAATTGATCTAATTAAAAAAATAAAACCTGATGTAACAAATATCACTCGTTTCTCTGCAAGACCCAATACTATTGCAAAAACTATGAAAGGACGAATTACCACACAAGTAGCTAAACAAAGATCTAGGATTTTAACTGAAATATGTGATGATATTTCATTTGAACAAAACAAAAAACATATCGGTAGAAAGTATAATATTTTAGTAACTGAAGTTGGTAAAAACAATTCGTTTATGGGAAGATCTGAAAACTATAAACCTGTTGTTTTAAAGGAAAAACTTCAAATTGGGACTTTTAAAAATGTTGAAATAAAAGATGCTGCACTAACATTTCTTTTAGCAAATCTTATATAATATAAAAATATTTGTCTGCCCTGTGGACGGGATGATAAGAGTAGCTATTAATGGATTCGGGAGAATAGGTAGAAATACATTACGTGCAGCAGTAGGTCATTCACGATATGGTAAAAAATTTGAGATTGTTGCAATAAACGACCTTGGTAACACCAAAGTTTTAGCTCACTTATTAAAATACGATTCAATCTATGGTAAATTTGATGGCACAATTGAGGCTAAAGAAGATGGAATATCTATCAATGGTAAAATGATAAAGTTTTATTCACAGGTAACCCCCTCAAAACTTCCATGGGATGAACATGAAATCGACGTATGCATAGAATCAACAGGTATGTTTCACGATAGAGCTGGCGCAAGTCAACATCTCCAAGCAGGGGCAAAAAAAGTAATTATTTCAGCACCGGCAAAGGAACCTGATATAACAGTTGTATTAGGGGTAAACGAACAGCAATACGATGCAACGAAACATAAAATTATATCTATGGCATCATGTACAACAAATAGTCTAGCACCACCTGTGAAAGTTCTTAATGACACTTTTGGGATAGAAAAAGGATTCATGACCACAATTCATTCATACACTAGTGATCAAAGAATTCTTGATTTCCCTCATAAAGACCTAAGACGTGCACGAGCAGCAGCAGTTTCTATCATCCCTACCACAACAGGTGCTGCAAAAGCAGTAGCACTTGTTATACCAGAGCTTAAAGGCCGTATTGATGGACTTGCGATAAGAGTTCCAACACCGGATGGAAGCCTAACTGATTTTACATGTGTACTCAAGCGTGATGTAACCGCTGAAGAAGTAAATAATGTATTTAAACTTGCAGCAGAAAAAAGTCTTAGAGGAATTATGGAATACTCTGAAGAACCGCTGGTATCAACTGATATTATTGGGAACCCACATTCCGCGATAATTGATGGTCTTAGCACAAAAGTAAACGGTGATCGCGGAAATCTTTTAAAGATACTTTCTTGGTATGATAACGAATGGGGTTATAGCTGTAGGCTTGTAGATCTCATCAATTATATTTTTTTAAATCATTCAAGGCCTATTAGTGAACTTCAAATTGCATAAGCTTGTTTTTTATAGAATTGTTTAAATAAACACTTTTAATAACAGTTTCTTGGAGGTTTAAACTTATGAAGGAATATAACACACTAGATGATTTTAAATTAGAAAATAAAACCGTTTTATTACGAGTAGATTTTAACATGCCACTTGATAAAAAAACACTTGAAATACTTGATACAACTCGTATAAAAAAAGTACTGCCAACAATAAAAGAATTAATTAATAAAAATGCAAAAACTGTAATTATTGCGCATCAAGGAAGACAAGGCGACTGGGATTTTACAAACATGCAAAAACATGCAAAGGCCTTAGAAAAACTAATTGGTAAAAAAGTAAAATTCGTTGATGATATATTTGGTAAAAAAGCAAAAACTGCTATTAAAGGGATGAAACCAGGCGATATTATAATGCTTGACAATGTTCGTAAATACAACGATGAAACAGAGAAAAAAACACCTGAAGAGCACGCACAATCGGAGCTTGTGCAAAACTTGTATCCACTGGCTGATTATTTTGTAAACGATGCCTTTGCATCAGCCCATAGAAAACAATGTAGTCTTACTGGTTTTACAGTAGTTCTTCCTTCTGCTGCCGGCCGTCTTATGCAAAAAGAACTTGAAACACTTAGTAAAATTATTGCTAATCCTGAAAAACCATCTGTTTTCTTATTTGGTGGAGCAAAATTTTCAGATGTAATAGTTACAATAGAGCGTCTTCTTGAAAATAAAACTGCAGATAAAATAATCCTTACAGGTCTTCCTGCAAATGCATTTCTTAAAGCAGAAGGTATAAATCTTGGTTATAAAAACGAAGAAATGCTTGCAAAAGAAGGAACACCAGAAAACTATGAAGAAATCAAAAAAATACTAGCAAAATACAAAGGTAGTATTTATCTACCATTTGATTTTGCTCAGCAGAGTAACACCCTTAGAAACGAAATAGATATATCGCAACTTCCAACACAATATAACTTATTTGACATTGGTGAAAAAACAATTGATAATTTCAAAAACATAATATCTGATGCAAAAACAGTATTCCTCTCGGGACCATGCGGTGTTTTTGAAAACCCTGCTTTTATGAAGGGAACACAAGAAATATTTACACATGTTGCAAACTCAGATGTATTTTCAATTGTTGGTGGTGGTCATACCGTTGCTGCTGTTGAAAAACTAGGCCTTGAGAACAAAATTTCTCATATTAGCACAGGCGGTGGAGCTCTTGAGAAATTTATGATGGGTGAAAAATTACCTGCCGTTGAAGCATTAAAAGCTGCAAAAAATAGAAATAAAAAATAATTTTTGAGGTAATCTCAAATAATATCTTTTCTTTTCCTATTTTTCTTTTACTTAAGGGCTGGTAGATCAGCTGGAAGATCGCTACCTTCGCAAGGTAGAGGCCGCGGGTTCAAATCCCGCCCAGTCCATCCATCACTTTTATAGCGTTTGCCATGAATAAGAGCAAGGTGTTCCTCCAGTTTAATTTCTAAAAATGCACTCAAGTTAATACCTCTTTCTCTTGCTCTTTCTATAAGATCTTCATTAACTAAAAGATTAAGTGGTTTTTTTCTCATACGCATATAATACGCATGACCATTAATAAAACCTTGCTGGTGCTTTAAGACCTATATCACTAAAAACAGCAATAAATGCACACCAAGACAAGAATGTCCTTTTGAAAATGTCCTTTTGCCTTATCTTATCCCTGTATATAGTATATCATACCAACCTAGGCAGATACTATTATATATTCTAATACTCTTCAATATCTCTATACTTTGTGAGGCTCTTATAATCAGAACCTCTTCTATTTAACCTAAGTTTTGTAGCTTCCCTATTGACAGTCTTTACACAGATATTAAGGTACTTGGGGATGAACCAGTTTGGCATGCCCATCTGAAGGCATTCTGTTTTAGAAAACTCCTTGTCTATCTCCCTGTTACCAATGATTGTTCCGTCCTTAGGACCATCACTTCCTTGTTCTCTTAAAACAAAATTAAGCATTTGATTTACTCCAAGCATAAGATTTGTATTAACATAATCAATATCATTCCACTTAACATCCATAAAATTACTTATTTGGAGGTAGTTAATAGGTTGGCCATTATCTGTTGGATACAAGGAGTACATTAGTTCTATAGCAGGTATCTTATCCCTTAAAATCATCAAAATATTAATCCCATCACAGAAGAAACGGGTTTTTACTTTTTTATCGTAGTTTTCTTTAGTAAACCAAGTTGTTACATTCCAATTCTTTGCTTCGCATAAAAATGCTTTATCATGGCAGGTAAGCCTGAAATCAATAGTATTTCCTCCTGTTGGTCCAAATTCATGAGTAACAGTGTAATCTTGTCCAAGACGATATCCAAGTGACCACATCGTTAAATCTATTATCCCACACATTAAAAGCTCGCCTTTAGCACCTTTATTTTGAAGTTCCTGCTCTTCAAGGCAATATTTTTTATCAATTAAATCGAATTTTTCCATTAAATAAAAGCTATAAATATCAATTTTTCCACTAAAAACGTATCCACCAAATAAGAAAGGCGGATATTTAGGTACAGAGACAATTATAGGCTTTTGGTCTGATTCAACACCATCTATAACATCTTTGATTTCTTCATCTGTAAGAAAATGAACCATGATATTCATGATTGGTAATTAGAAGTTAAGATTTTCTTTTTCCGTTAAGGTTTTTTAAAAATAATAGGAGTGAAGTCAAAATAGCTTATGATAATCTTGTAATTTTCTCCATTAGAGCAAATACTCTCATAACGTTAAATTTCCGTTAAGAGGCCAACATAAAGGGAGATTAATCTCTTCTCTTGTTCTTATATTCAACTTAGCTATATACATATATCTTAACGCATCCCAAAAAATATATGACTAGGATGCTTATTGATTAGATGAGTATGATCTGCGAGATTTGTGGCTATGAAAAAACAGATAACCCTGATGGGATTTGTGATGATTGTAAGTTTTGTATACTAAATAATAAGGATATTCCACCTAATATCTAATAGCTTTTTTAAATGCGTATTTTAAAATTGTCAAATATGGACAAAAATAACTTAAATCAAGAAGACTACTTATCACCTGATTGTTTTTTCATCATCTCATATTGAATTTTTTCTAAATAATTTTGAAATTCTATATTCATTGTATCAAGAGCCAACATTGTTTTTACTAGATCATAGGCTTTCCTATCTCCACATCCCAAAGTATCTTTAACACTTTGAATATTATAAGGTTTAAGTTCATGTTTTATCTTAATATAATATGCAATTAGTAGTAACTCTTTCAAACCTTTATCTTTAATTTTCTTTACTTCATTGACAAAATCATCATCACTGTTTAAGCAATCCTTAAATTTTGCTTCAAATCTCTTAATTTTATCCGTATTAGACATTTTTATTTTTGACATATTTGCTATAATCCAGTTATAACATTTAAAAGATATCCACAAGGTTTTTCAATTGCCTAGTCTGGAAATTATTGATTTAGAAGCCCTACAATACATTAGATGTTATACTCTCCGATGTTTTTCTCCTATAGACTAAAAATGGTAATGGTTTTATATTAACCTGTATATAATAATGTGTCTACGTGCCTAGAAAGTGCCTTTAAATCGATTTTAAAGCATATATATCAACCTATTTAGATAAAAATAACTACAGGAGAAAAGATAGCAGTTTTTTTACTTATATTTTCCTCTCTCAAACTACAATTTAATTTCTTCAACTAATATGTAATTTCCAGTGGTTATCATAAGATTTGGATAATACTAGTTACTTTAAGATAAATACACTTAAAGCAGGTGACCAGTCACTTTCTTTACCATATACATCTTTTGCTTTTACCTTGACATTATACATACCTATAGCTGTCCATTTATGAGATGCTGTAACTGTTGTTCCTGAATTATAAGGACCAAGCCATCCAGAGTTTGTTCCATCGCCCCAATCCCAGAAATAGTACACCTGGTCTCCCTCGGGGTCAGTAGTATTTGTGCTGTATCTGTATGTTTTATTGATTACCCCTCGTTTTGGTCCAGAAGGTTTTTTTGGAGTATTTGGTGCATTGTTTGAGAACACAACAATTGTTTGTTGTGATGTATTAGTTGATCCCTGATTATCAGTAACAGTTAATGTAATATTGTAACTGCCATCCTGATAGTAGCAGTGTACTGGATTCTGAAGGTTAGAGAAGTAATGGTCTCCGAAATCCCACCACCAAGAAACAATACTTCCATCTAAATCATATGATGTATCAGTAAAATGAATAACACTTGTGTTTGTTGGATTATCTGGTGTATATATAAAGTTTGCAACTGGTGGTATATTAGGTGGTATTAACCATCCATTGAGGCTCATAAACGGATATAGATCTTGATTACTTCCACCAGCAATATTGTAAGGTGTGTCACCAATACCATCACCATTATTGTCGTCTCCTGTGTAATCACCATAGTAATTACCTTCATTTAATTCGGTATTATACCAAATGATATTACTACTGGTTGTTTCATAGGCATTTACTGTATTGCTATATAGATTGTTATGATAAATGATGCAGGAATTTACCTCTTCTACATGAATACCATAGCTATTAGAATATGAGGTGCAATCTTTTATTATATGATTAGCATTAGCTCCTCCATTAATGTCAATTCCTCCTTCTCTTGAATTGTCGTAGAATGTACAATTCCGAACAAGACAATTAGTCACATCCACCAAAGAAACACCATCTGCGAAAGAATCTACTATACAATTTTCAACTCTGATATCACTGCCATGTGGCTGAACATATATACCGATGCTTCCTGAATTGTGACCTCCGTGAAAAGTAAATCCCGAAATAGTAACATCACTAACAACAGCATATCCATGCCAACCAACAAGGATTCCAGATTCTCCACCAGTATTACCCATATCTGGACAATTAACAATAGTTGTGTCTTTATTCTCACCTATTAGATTGATACTTTTCTCAATATAAAGATACGCATATTCAGGAATCAAGAATTGTGGATTATAAGTTCCACTATAAACAAAAACAGTATCACCAGTTGTTGCATTATCAATTCCTTCTTGTATTGTTTTTACATGAGTTGCATCATACCAACTTGGGTCTGCATTATCATCAACATAGACATTCGCTATTTCAATTTCAAGATATGGAATATAACTACCATATTCCTTTGTTCGGAAGACCATTACAGGGATATTACTTTGACCCCAGTAGTTATCATCTTTTATCTCCCAGCCATAATCAGGGTTTGTTCCATCGATAAAACTTTGAATATCGTTTGTCACATCCCAACTCATCCAACCATATGAACTTGGCACTATTGCATTTGTGGTTGGTTGAGGTGCAAGAGATGGTTGATTATTCCAACAAGTAATCTCTTCATTCCAATCACTTGTTATTCTATATAAATTTAATGCTCTACAGTAGATGACCAAATTATTTTTGTACTCGTTTGCATCTCATATTCATTAGGGATGCGGGATGGGAAAAACACAATTGGTGAACCAGTTCACCAAATCACTTATTAAGGAGAAACAACGGAAGAA
>Ga0299915_10000728_pt1 | contig 24573 bp, 24 predicted proteins | sample RVTome_13_FD_200263 | JGI IMG/M metagenome (GOLD analysis project Ga0299915, IMG submission 200263) | Soil microbial communities from uranium-contaminated site in the Upper Colorado River Basin, Wyoming, United States - RVT92D227 (version 2) ... | reverse complement strand
GCTGGAAGCCACCTGATGATGCAGTGGCTTCCAGGTGCTGAACGCCTTTTGTTTTGTAATTTAAAAGGGATAGGGTGATGTATGGTGAAAAAATAAAGTTTTCAAAACGGGAAATCTTTAATCCCCTATAAATTTGGAGGAAATATACACAAAATACTTATACTTAAATAATATTCGAGCAACGCGATCAAGGTTCATTTTAACCTTAATTTAAGCCTATTAAATGATGGGAGCTCTTTAAAATAAAAACAAAACTATAAAATTGTAAAAAGTAGGTTAGGAGTGAAAAACATGCCTGAAGAAGCAATCAAGGTTTTTAAACCGCGCAGCGATTTTAGCTCAAAAGCTTATATCAAAAATATGGATGAATATAAAAAAATGTACAACGAGTCCATAAAAAACCCTGATAAATTCTGGGGTAAACTTGCTGAAGAGCATGTAAGTTGGTACAAAAAATGGAACAAAGTACAAGAATATGATTTCAAAAAAGGAACAATCAAATGGTTTGAAGGGGGAAAACTAAATGTATCATACAATTGTCTTGATAGACATGTTGAAAATGGTCATGGTAATGACCTTGCTTTGATTTGGGAAGGAAACAATCCCTATGATACGAAAAAATACACTTATAAAGAATTACTTGAGGAAGTTCAAAAGTTCGCAAATGTTTTAAAATCTAAAGGTATAAAAAAAGGAGACAGGGTTTGTATTTATTTACAAATGATACCTGAGCTTGCAATATCAATGCTTGCATGTACTCGTATTGGCGCAATACATTCTATTGTTTTTGGTGGTTTCTCTGCTGAGTCGCTTCGTGATAGAATAAATGACTCACAATGTAAAATGCTTATCACTCAGGATGCTGGTGTTCGTGGACCTAAATCTTTACCAATGAAAACAACAGCAGATGAAGCAATAAACGCATGTCCATCAATTAAGAGTGTTATAGTTGTAAACAGAATGTGTGAAAGAGTAACAATAGCTGAAAAAGACTACTGGTGGCATGAGGAAATGCAAAAAGCAAATTCAGTATGTGCACCAGAAAAAATGGATGCAGAAGATCCATTGTTTATTTTGTATACATCTGGTTCGACTGGTAAACCAAAGGGTGTTTTACATACAACTGGAGGGTACCTTGTTTTCGTATCTGTAACTCATAAATATATTTTTGATTATCATGAAGGTGATATATTCTTGTGTACAGCTGATATAGGCTGGGTTACAGGGCATTCGTATATTGTATATGGTCCACTTTGTAACAAAGCAATAACTATTGTTTTTGAAGGCGTTCCAAACTATCCTAATTGGGATCGTTTCTGGGCAGTCTGTGAAAAACACAAAGTAAACATATTTTACACGGCACCTACTGCACTTCGTGCTCTTATGAAAGAAGGGGATGAATGGGTTAAAAAACACAACCTTAGTTCGCTTAGAGTTCTTGGTACTGTTGGTGAACCAATTAAATCAAAAGAATGGATTTGGTATTACAAACTTATTGGTGATGAACGCTGTCCAATAGTTGATACTTGGTGGCAGACAGAAACTGGTGGTATACTTATTACACCAATACCTGGTGCTACACCACTTAAACCTGGAAGTGCAACTTTTCCATTCTTTGGTGTTGAACCAGCATTACTTGATGATGCAGGTAAGGAATTAAAAGGAAACGGGGTCTCTGGTAACCTTGTTATTAAATCAGCATGGCCTGGTATAATGAGAACTGTTTTTGGTGATCATGACCGTTTTAAAAAAACTTATTTTTCAATGTATCCCGGTTACTTTTTCACTGGCGATGGTTGTCTTAGAGATGATGATGGTTATTACTGGATAACTGGTCGAGTGGATGATGTAATTAATGTCTCAGGTCATCGTATAGGTACTGCTGAAGTAGAAGGTGCGATTGGTAAACATCCAAAAGTTGCAGAAGCAGCAGTTGTAGGCTTCCCTCATGAAATTAAGGGACAGGGAATCTATGCTTATGTGACTTTGAAGACAGGTGAGAAAGCCGATCAAAACCTTACAAAAGAGCTAATTAATACAGTTAGACAAGAAATCGGAGCGATTGCAACTCCTGATAAGATACAGTATGCTGATGGTCTTCCAAAGACTCGTTCTGGTAAAATTATGAGACGTATCCTGCGTAAAATTGCAGATGGAAATGTTGGCCAGATTGGTGATACAAGTACACTTGCTGATCCAAGCGTTGTAGACTCTCTCGTCAAAAACAGGCAGTAAATTATTTCGCCTAAATACTCTTTTTTTACACAAAATATTTTGACTGCTAATTGATACTTTATTGTCTGTAAAATAAATTTAGATACTATTGTTGGAAACATAAGAGGTGATAAAAATCGCAATTGATTATAATGAAGTTTCAATAATAATCAAAGATTTTATTAGAACATACATTGAAAATTCTGGTTGTAAAGGTGTAGTCATTGGTCTTTCAGGTGGTGTTGATTCAGCAGTAACTGCGATTCTTTGTAAGCAAGTACTTGGTAAAAAAAAGACATTTTGCCTTTTTATGCCTGATAATACAACCTCTAAATTTGATATAAAACATCAAAAAATTGTTATTGAAAAATTTGATTTGTTATGTAAAACAAAAAGTATTTCAGAAATAGTAAAAAATATGTCAAAAAATTGCTTTATTAAACCTGAAAAAATGGCCCTTGCAAACATAAAAGCTCGTATTCGTATGACTCTTTTGTTTGAATATGCAAATATGACCGAAACACTTGTTTGTGGCACCAGTAATAAATCTGAACTATTGGTTGGTTATTTTACTAAATATGGTGATGGTGGTGCGGATATAATGCCTATAGGGGATCTTTATAAAACCCAGATTTATGAACTAGCAAAGGTTTTAAAAATACCAAAGGAAATTATTTGTAAAGCGCCAACTGCAGGTTTAATTAGAGGTCAAACGGATGAAAAAGAACTAGGGTTTACATATGAGATTTTGGATAAAGTGCTTATGGGTTTAGAACGCAAGCTAGATATTTATGATATCGCAGAAAATACTGGTTTGAAAAAATCTGATGTTGAAAAAATTAAATACATGCGGGTTAAAAGTGAGCATAAAAGACATAGCCCTTTGATTCCAAAAATTGGTCTTAGAACTTCGGATTTTGATTGGCGTTCGCCTGTTCAAGAAGGATAGATATATTTTAATATATAAAATCATATTCTATATAATATACTTTTTAATATATATGAAAAACTTAAGGAAACTTCAACACTGCGAGATTTTGATTTATATTCAACTTTAACATTTTCTTCTAGCCAGATATCACCATTAATTACAGATATATTTCTATAATTACAATCTGGATTATAATTCTCATCTACTTTATTAGCCTTTGATTGAACAAAAAGTGTAGGATAATTAGTAGTATTAATTGGATAATCTAAATATTTATTTTCATAAATGTCAAAAACTCTAGAATTATGTGTGTGACCAACTAAGACAAGGTCAACATCATTATTTTCACAAAGTTCAATAAAAACTTCCCTATTGTTTAATAATACATTATACATTTGGCCATCACTGCTTCTTTCATTTATTGCTGGATGATGCATTAAAACAATTTTATGTTCTGAACTACAGTTATTTAGTTGTTCTTCGAGCCACGTAATATCTTCATCCTCTAGACCTCGAGCAAAAACATCTAACCAATATTTAGGTTTCATCATATAATGTGGACCCGAATCCATAAAAAATAGAGTCATATTTTCATAGGTTATAGTATATCTTCTATCCTGATTTATATAATTTTGATAATTATCTAAATTCCAATTAAAATAATAATCATGATTACCCGGTGTAAAATAAACAGGAATCAAACGATCAGAATCGATATAGAATTGTCCGTTTTTTTCAAATAAACAACTTACCAAAGTCTCATAATTAAGAGCACCAGATTCGCCACTTCCCCATTCTACGAGATCACCGGTTATAACTAGAAATGCTGGTTTATTTTCAAATGAATTAATTTCATTTAAAACGTTAAGGAAGCGATTTTTGCTATACTTATTATAAAGATTACCAAATGACTCATGCATAATATGAAGATCAGTCATATGAATAAAATAAAAATTAGAATTTACTTTTTTTGATATATTTATATCATTAACATCTAAACTACTAACAGAAAAACTAGTTAAAACTAAGATACAAACAAAAAAAATTACAATAAAACTTGAATTCTTTCCACTCATGAAATAAAATATAGAGAATTTAATATTTATATATTTCTTAAATTAGAAATTAAATTTCTTTCCAGTAATCTTTTCATATGCTTCCTGATATTTATACTGAGTCTCAGTAATTACTTCGACAGGTAAATGTGGTGGAGTACTATTTTTATCCCAATCAGTACTACTTAAATAATCACGAACATATTGTTTATCAAAACTAGGTTGAGATTTACCAGGTTCATATAAATCAGCAGGCCAAAAACGAGAACTATCTGGAGTTAATACTTCGTCAACAACAATTACTTGATCACCAATTTTACCAAATTCAAACTTAGTATCAGCAATGATTATACCTTTTTTACGAGCAAATTCTGAACCTTTTTTATACATTTTAAGAGAAAATTCTCTTAGTTTTTCAGCATCTTTTTTTCCAATAAGTTTTTTCATTTCATTAAAAGAAATGTTAATATCATGACCAGAATCTGCTTTTGTACTAGGTGTAAAAAGTGGTTCATCAAATTTATCAGATTCTTTTAAACCTGCTGGTGGTTTAATTCCACAAACAGTTCTATCTTTTTGGTAACTCTTCCAAGCAGAACCAGAAATATATCCACGAACAATACACTCAATAGGAAAAACCTTTGCTTTTTTAACAAGCATACTTCTGCCTTTAAGAATATCAGCATATGGTCTGATCTCTTCGGGAAAATCTTTAACATCAGAACTAATAATGTGACTTGGAATAGTATCTTTGAAAAAATCAAACCAGAACTTAGAAATCTGAGTTAGACAAATACCTTTATTTGGAATTGGTTCATGAAGCACAAAATCAAAAGCACTAATTCTATCTGTAACAATTAAAAGAAGTTTATCATCTAAATCATAAACATCACGAACTTTTCCTTTTTTAAAAGCCTTTAAAGGTAAATTAGTTTCAATTACAACAGCCATTTTTCTCTCTCTTTAATTATAATATCCTTGCATCTTTCTCAACAGGTTTATCAGATACTACATCTGTTTTTTCAGCACACAATACTTTTTTATTATAAGTAGCTTTTCCAAACTCATCGACTACAAGTTTTATTTTCTTAAAATCTTCAAACTCTAAAACACTTGCAGGTTTTTTAGCAACTCCTTTTACTAATACTTCTGAGCCAGGAATAGAATCCCCTGGGATGAGTAGTGATACAACACCTTTGCTGTCTTCTGCAGCTAGAAGCATGCCATTGGATGTAACACCACGAATTTTTACAGGTTTAAGATTTACTACAACAACAATAGATTTACCAGTGATTTCCTCAGGGGTATAATATGGTTTCATACCTGCAACAATTACTCTTTTCCCAAGTTTACCAAGGTCAAGATGCAGCATATAAAGTTTATCAGCTTCAGGGTGATCTTTTACACCAATTACTTTTGCAACACGAAGATCAACTTTTGAAAAAGGATCTTCCTCATTTACAATGATATCTTTTATATCAAGTTTTTTAAATAAAGGCTGAGGTCTTTCAATCTCAAAACCAGTCTGTAAATCATCAAATGCAACATCCCAGTTTTTATCATGAATAGATCCTTTTTCACCTAGTAAACACCATATTTTATCAGATGAAAAAGGTAAATAAGGTGCCATAAAAACAGATAGTGCTTTAATAATTTTAAGACAGATATGAAGAACACTGCCGCATGCTTCTTTATCGTTTTTAACTAATACCCAGGGTTGCTTCTGATCAAAATAAAAATTACCAAATTGAGCAAGGCTCATTGCGGCACGAAGACCTTTTTTAAACTCGAATTTATCAAGATAACCTGATATTTCTTTAGATGTTTCTTTTATTTTTTCTAAAGCTTTTTTATCTAATTTATCAAGAGTGCCAAGTTTAGGAATTTTACCAAAATTTTTCTGTGTAAACGTTACTACTCTATGAACAAAATTGCCATATGCTCCAACAAGCTCATCGTTGTTTTTGGCAACAAAGTCATCCCAGAGCCAATCAGTATCTTTGTTTTCCGGCATGTTAATAGAAAGATAATATCTAACTGCATCAACATCAAAATTTTTAATTATATCCGGAACCCATATAGCAATACCCCGGCTTTTAGAAAATTGTTCGCCATTAAGCCTTAGATACTCGTTTGCGGGTATATCATAAGCAAGATTTAGTTTATCAATATAGCCCATTAGAATAGAAGGCCAAATAAGAGTATGGAAAGGAATGTTATCTTTTGCTAAAAAATAATAATGCAAAGCTTTTGGATCTTTCCACCATTTTTCCCATTGATTTGGTTTGCCTTGTTTATCAGACCATTCTTTACTTGCTGAAAGATAACCAATTACAGCATCAAACCAGACATAGATGCGTTTATCATCAAAGCCTTCTATTGGAACTTTTATCCCCCATTCCATATCTCGGGTGATTGCTCTATCCTGCAGACCGTTTTTAAGCCAATTCTTGGTGAATTTTAACACACTAGGCTTCCAATGTTTTTTGTCTTTAATCCAACTAAGAAGTTTATCTTCAAATTTAGAAAGAGCAAAAAACAAATGATCACTGTTTCTAATCTCAGGGGTGCTACCACAAATTTTACATTTGACGTTTAATAAATCCTGTGGATCAAGAAGCTTTCCGCATTCATCGCACTGATCACCACGAGCGTTTTGACTGCCGCAGTTTGGACAATTACCTTCAATATATCTATCTGGTAAAAACCTATTACAATTATTACAATAAAAAGCCTCAATACTTTTTTTGTATATATATCCTTTTTTGTATAAAGTTAAGAAAATATCCTGGACTAATTTTTCATGATTTTTTGTAGTAGTTCTAGTAAAAAGATCAAAGGAAATGCCCATTTGTTTCATGTTTTGTGTATGCTCTTTATGATAGCGATCAACTATTACTCGTGGTGTTGTTTTTTCTTTATCAGCTGTAATAGTAATTGGAGTTCCATGTTCATCACTACCAGATACCATTAAAACATCTTTACCTTTCATCCTAGAATATCTTGCAAATATATCTGCTGGTAGATAGCAACCTGCGATATGACCTAGATGAAGTGAACCATTTGCATAAGGCCATGCAACACCGATATAGATTTTTTCCTTCATATGAAACTCTCAATGCGATATATAAGCACAACATTTAAATATGGCGTATGACTAATAAATAAATAACAATAAAATAAGTATAGTAGAAAAATAGCACCTTAAAAGGTGCATTAATCAATTTAGATTAATTAGTATTTAACCGCTTAACTGATAATTCATAACTAATAAATGCATAAGAAATAAATAATTAGGACGGGTAAAAAAATCCACCTATTATTTGCTACAGAGCGGATAAGGGTGCTATTTTTCAGAAAGATAAAAAGATAGATGTAAAAAGGTGATAATTAATGGTAATCGATCCAGCAACAACGAAATATTTAATTAAGGCTCATATAAAAGCTGATGGAATAATTGAAAAATCCGATGTGGTCGGAGCAATATTTGGCCAAACTGAAGGTCTTCTAGGTGATGAATTAGATCTTCGTGAACTTCAACGTTCTGCCCGTGTTGGAAGAATTGAAGTAGAACTAGAATCAAAAAATGGTAAAAGCGAAGGAGAAATAACTCTTCCAACGTCTCTTGATAAGGTTGAAACTGTAATTCTTGCAGCAGCCTTTGAAAGCATTGACCGCGTTGGCCCTTGCAAAGCAACTATTAAAACAGAACATGTAGAAGATGTAAGAGTAGTAAGAAGAAAACATGTAATAGATCGTGCAAAAGAACTATTAAACCAAGTAATTGAAGAAGGAAAAACTGAAGGAGAAAGCATTACAGACAACGTTCGCCAATCAGTTCAAGTAGAAGAAATAACACACTTTGGCCCTGATCATTGCCCAGCAGGTCCAAACATAGACAAAAGCGATGCAATAATTATTGTAGAAGGGCGAAGAGATGTTTTAAACCTTTTAAAATATGGTATAAAAAATGTAATTGCTGTTGGTGGAACAAACATACCAAAAACAGTAATAGAACTTACAAAAGAGCGAATTACTACCGCTTTTGTAGACGGAGATCGTGGTGGAGAACTAATACTAAAAGAACTTTTACAGACAGCAGATGTTGATTTTGTATCTCGTGCACCACAAACTCGTGAAGTGGAAGAAATACCCCAAAAGCTAATAATGAAAGCTTTGAAAAACAAAATACCTGCAGAGCAATATGCTGAAATGTATGATATAAAAATTGAGAAAAAAGACAAGAGTGGTCCAATAGGTAAAATTCAATCTACTTCTTCTAAAAAAGAAAAAAAGGAAGAAAAACCACCTAAAACTGAATCAAGAGATGAAGAGAAAAGAGAAGAAGAGGAAGAAGTGGAAATAATAGAAGTAGCACAAGAAAAAGAGATTAAAGAAGATAAAAAAGAATCTGAGAAAATAGTTACTGATAAACAGGAGAACTATAGTAAGATTCTTGATGATATCTCAGGTAGTCTCAAAGCTGTTTTATTTGATGCTAATAACAATGAAATTAAAAAAATACCTGTTCGTGAACTTACTGATTCTTTGAAGAAGAGTAATAATATTTCAACTGTTGTTTTTGATGGTATTATTACTCAGAGGCTTTTGGACATTGCAAATAGTAAAAACGTAAAAGAAATCATTGGTATTAAACTTGGTAATGTTATTAAAATTCCAAGTTCAGTAAGAGTAATAACAAAAAAAGATTTAGATTAAAATTTTTTTATTTTTTTCTTTTATAAAATTTTTTATAAACCCGTATCAATTTATTATATTTAAATTCTAGACAGAAAATCATAAAAAGACGTATAGTTATGTACTCTTCAAATTGTTTTGAGAATTGAGGTAAGATTATAATGCAGAAAGATGAATTGATACAACTTCATACATTTTTATTACAATTAAAAACTCATCTGGAGGACATGGTTAAAAACAATGGTGGGGCAGAATTTATCCCATATAAAAAACTTGATGTTACTCCATATCAGGTGTATAAGTCAAAGCGTGAGCATAAACTTGCGGTTTTTACGCTAAGTCGTGGTATTGCGACTTTAATGTCTAATAACAACTGCCCAGGCCTTGAAAAAGTCTCAAGCAGACTCGATCAAATGGCTGAGCGTTTTATGACTGAAAAAGAAAAAGAACTTCTTCGTTCTAGTATAGAGTTAAAACCTTAATTGCATCGTGTATGCATCCTTATTATCCTGATAAAATTCTTTTATTTTTATTATTTTTTTAAAGCCATGTTTTTCATAAAATTGTATTGCTTTATGGTTGTCTATTCTTACTTCTAATTCAATTGTATTTATTTCTTCTTTTTGTGTTCTTTTTATGAATTCTTCTAGTAATTTTGTTCCAATTTTTTGTTTTTGATGTTGTGATGAGACTGATATCATTAATATTTTTGTTTTTTGATCGTTTATTTTTACTCCTATTAAAAATCCTATTATTTTGTGGTTTAAGTTTGCAACTATGAAACCATCTGGGTTTGTTTCATAGAAATATGCAAATAAGCTTGGGCTGTATTTTTCCGTTAGAGTTTGACTTGCTAGTTTTATAACGCTGAATGTATCTTCTGGCTCAAAGGTTCTTATTTCTGTCACTATTTTTTGTAATATTTATTTGGTTTTTTAATTGTATTGTTTATTTTTTTTTCCAATAATTTTATAAATAGTTAATAAATTTGTATTAATGATTAATATGCCTGTTGAGGTATTTCTTATCCGGGGAGAACAAACGATACATCTAAAAAAAGCAATAGCAAGAATACTTTACAGTAAAAAAATAGAGCAATCAAAGATATCTCTACTTCTTAATCTTTCTCAACCAATGGTTAGCAACTACTGCAGCTCTAATGAAAAAATATCAGATAACATTATGAAAATAGCTCAGGAAATAACAGAAAAAGTAATTGATAAGCAATCTATTAACTTTCAAACATGTGTAACGTTTTTGGATAAAAACGTTGAAGGTAATTTTTTAATCGCAGATAAAAATGAGATACTTACTGATGAAAATAGCAGAATAATTGATAACTTAAAACAGGCGTTTTTTAAATTAAAAGAAAAAGATATTAGTAGTCTTATCCCTGAAGTTAAAATTAATATTGCGATGAGTAAAAAGAATGCAAAAAAATCTGATGATGTAGCAAGTTTTCTTAATGGTCTTATAATTACCGAGGGTAAAATTACGGAATATACCAGTATAAGATTTGGTAAAAGCAGACACCTATCTTCGCTTCTTATAAAACTTGGTAAAAGTCTAAATGTAAATGCAATTATGAATATAGCATATACAAAAGAAATAGAAAAAACAAAATTTAAAACTGGTTTTCTCACAAAAGATTTCAAACTAAAAAATGCAAATAAATATTTTGATATACTGATTCACAAAGGAGATTTTGGAATAGAGCCCTGTGCATATATCCTAGGCAGGGATGCAGTTGAAGTAACAGATAAACTTTTAAAAATCGTTGAAGAGGTAAAAAAATGAAAAATAAAATTGCTATTATTGCAAATGGAACAATAACTAACTATGATTTTTATAAAGAAATTTTACAAGATTTTAACTTTATTATATGTGCGGATGGTGGTGCAAATATTGCTAAAGAATTAGATATTATTCCTGATTATATAATTGGGGATATGGATTCTATTAAAACATCTGTTTTTAACTTTTATAAAGAACTTAATAAAACAAAAATTATTAAAGATACAAACCCGGATAAAACTGATTTAGAATTAGCAATAAATCTAGCAGAAACACTTAATCCTTTTAAGATAAATATTTTTGGTGCAATTGGAAATCGTATTGATCATACTCTTGCAAATATATTATGTCTTGATAAAATAAAACCTGGTATAAAAGCAGAGATCATTGATGATAAAAGTACAATACAGCTTGCAAAAGAAAACCTTGAAATTACTAGTGAAAAAAATGATATTGTATCAGTTATACCACTTTCTGATGTTAACGGTTTAAACTATATTGGTTTTAAATGGAATGTAAAAAACCTTGATACAAAAATTGGATGGTTTGGGATATCAAATAAGATTCTTAATAAAAAAGCAAGTATTAATTTTTCAAAAGGAAAAATACTTGTTATAAAGCTGAGGCGATAGAAAAAAAATGCTTGAATTAACAATATATGACTACATGGTAATAGTAGGATATTTTGTTTTATTATTTGTTATAGGGTTTGTTATAAAAAGAAAGGTTCATGATTTAAATGATTATTTTCTTGCAGGTAGAAGACTAACATTACCTATTTTTGTTGCAACACTTGTATCAACATGGTATGGTGGGATACTTGGTGTAGGTGAACTATCTTTCAACTATGGACTTGTAAACTGGCTTACACAAGGAATATTTTGGTATCTGGTTTATTTATTTTTTGCATTTTTTTTAGCAAACAGGATACGCAAATCAAATCTTTATACAATACCTGACCTGCTAGAAAGATTCTATGATAAAAAATCACGTTTTCTAGGTGCTATTTTTAATTTTATAATGGTGACCCCTGCACCTTATGTTTTTTCAATGGGTATAATTTTTAGTATTATGTTTGGATGGGATTTATGGATTGGAATATTACTTGGGACAATAGTAATTATATTTTATACAATACGCGGTGGTTTTCTTGGAGATATATATACTGATGTTCTTCAGTTTTTTTTAATGATGATAGGAGTTGCAATGATAATACCTATCGCTGTTCAAACATATGGTGGCTTTGATTTTTTAACAGCAAATCTACCAGAAACACATCTAAGCCTTACAGGTGGCTGGACTGTTCAGATGATATTAGTATGGGGTTTTCTTGCATTTTGGACACTTGTAGACCCAAGTTTTTACCAGAGATGTTATGCTGCAAAAGATGATAAAATGCCTAGAAAAGGAATATTGATATCTGTTGGTTTTTGGCTTTTATTTGATATATGTACAACTTTTACAGGTATGTATGCTGCAGCTGCATCAAATGCAGGGGTTTTAGTTGTTGAATCAGCAGCAACTTCCTATATTTCTATTGCTAGTGCTCTTCTACCACCTGTACTAATGGGTTTGTTTTTAACTGGTGTAATTGCTACTATTATGAGTACTGTTGATTCATTTACTTTCCTTGGTGCTATGAATATTTCTCATGATTTATACAAAAACATTTTCAAAAAAGATGCAACAGAAAAACAAGTTATGAATATGACAAAGATTGGTATTATTATAACTGTTGGTTTTGCAGTTGTTATTTCATTGTTTTTTAATTCAATAGTTACTATGTGGTATACAATTGGAACAATAGGTATTTCTGCATTAATTGTACCAATTCTAGTAGGTTTTTTTTATAAAGGTAAAAAATCGCCTCTTGCATCGGTTTTATCAATGGTTGCAGGTTCAGCAACTTCGCTTTTCTGGTTGATTACTGGATATCTAAACCTTGATTCGTGGGGGTGGCCTCAGTATATTGGTGGTTTTGAACCATTATATCCAGGGCTTTTAGCATCATTTCTTGTTTTTGTATTTGTAAATATAGTTCATATGAGGAGGATGAACTAAAATGGATTTAGCATATCTTTTGATTGCAGATGCAATAGGCCTTATCGTTGCTACATTTGTTTTAATGTATTTCTTTTTTAAAGAGTTACTAAAACAAAAAAAGCATTAGGTGAGTTTAAACAAATAGGATACTAAACACAAATATTAGAGCTACAACAATTGGAACACAAAAAATTGTTGTCCATGTAACTGAAAGTGCTGTCACTTTTTTATCAATTCCATATGGAATAAGAAACATATTTGTACTAGTAATTGGAAGTATTGAATTTATAAAAATAACCGCAAACCAGTTATTTGGAATAATTTTTATTGCTAGTAAAATACCAAATATAATAATTGTTATAATTGGTGTAATTACAATTGTTAAGAAAAAAATATTTCTAACCAACGGCCAATGATCTTTAGTTTCATGTTTTAAAGAAAATAATTTTTTTAATTCTTGAATTTTTAAATCATTAGGATGTATTCCAGCACCAACATAATAAAGCGCAGCAGGTATTGTTAGTTGTGTAAAAAATGTAAAAATTGTTTTTCCGTTAATTCCAAAATCATTGGTTGTTAGTCCCATTTTAACATGCAAAATTATTGCAGCAAATGCAAATGTTAATAAAAACCAAGGATAAAGTTTAAGATACCGCGGTAAGGCTTTAATTTTTAAGGAAGATTCTTCTTTATTTATTTCCTTTTTATGTAAATACGAGAGAATATATGGAATAAGTGCAAAAAGAAAAATTGCCCCCACACTCATATATATTGCAGCTTGTACTCTCCATTCTGGTATTGCTAGCATGGCTCCACCAATAAATGCGGAGCTTCTACCTTGATTTGTAAGAACTGTTTTAATAAAATTAGACTTTTCGCTATCTATTAATTTTACCGTTTTTGATTTTGCATAAATATATGCAATAGAATACATTAAACTAAATATTAAAAAACACACAATAGTAAACGATATTTCATTTCCACTAAAATCTACTCCTAGAAAAATTCTAAAAAGTAAAAGGGGAACAAAAATATAAAGTAAAATTAGTCCAATTTTTCTCATTATTTTATTTATTTTTTCTTCCCCAAAGAATTTTGAAAGTATTGCAGTTACTATAAAACCTACAAGTATCCACGGAAGAGTATTTAATCCTTGGATATAAGGTAAAATTGAATCTAGTAGTTCAATCATTTATATTCTCTTTCAATTACTCTTTTTGCTTTTCCAGTACTTCGTGGAATAGATTTAGGTTGAATTGCTTTAACAGGAACGTGTAGGTTTAAAATATTGTAGATTTCATCTTCAGCCTGTTTTTCTAAATCATCAAGATGCCCTTCTTTATATCGCCCTTCAGTTGGTTCGAATTCAACCGATAATGAAATAATCTCTTTTTCTTTAGTTTTCACAATTTGATAGTTATCACTTACTCCATGAACTTTCATTAATGCTGCTTCTATTTGTGATGGGAAAACGATAACTCCTTTTACTTTCATCATATCATCACTTCTTCCTTTGATCCGTGATTGAATAGGTAAGGTTCTTCCACAATTGCATTTTTCTTCATAATATATAGCTAAATCTCTTGTTCTAAATCTAATAACTGGAAAGGCTTCTTTGGTTAATGTAGTAAACACCAGTTCCCCCTCCTCGCCAGTAGATAATGTTTCACCGGTATCTGGGTCAATTATTTCTGGGAGAAAATGATCAGCATTAATATGTAGTTTTTTTTCTTTACATTCAGAAACAATACCTGGACCAATGATTTCTGTTAACCCATAATGTTCATATGCTTTTATCCCCCAACGTTTCTCGATGTTATTTCGCATTTCGTCACTCCAAGATTCTGCACCCATTGCCCCAATGCGCAAATTAAAATCTTTGGATGGATTAAATCCCATTTCTTCTGCAACCTCTGCAATATGAAGGGAATAAGATGGTGTACAAGCTAAAACTGTGCTTCCGAAATCTTTCATAACAGTTATTTGACGTTGAGTGTTTCCAGAAGAAATTGTTATAACCATTGCACCTATTTTTTGAGCACCTTTTTCAAAACCATGAGCACCAGTAAAAAGACCATACCCGTACGCGTTTTGCATCCTATCATTTTTACGAACGCCATTAGCCCAGAGAGAACGAGCCATAACTTCTCCCCACAGTTCAACATCGTTTCTAGTATAAGAGCCTACAATAGGTTTTCCAGTTGTACCACTAGATGCATGTATTTCAACTATTTCATTCATTTGAGTACATACTAAACCAAATGGATAATAATTTCTTAGATCCTGTTTTGTTAGAAAAGGAAGTTTTTCAATATCTTTTAGTGTTTTAATGTCATCAGGTTTTATTTGTACTTCTTTGAGTTTTATGTTATAAAATTTATTATTTTTATAAACATAATTTATTAATTTTTTCAATCTTTTTAGTTGTAGTTCTTTTAATCCATTTATAGGTTTTGTTTCAATTTCAGAATCCCAGAAATCTTTTTGCATAATATTATCCCCAATTGTAGCTTTTTGAATAAGATCTTAAGATATAATAATTTTGAAAAAATAAAGAAATTTATAAATAAGATAAAAGTTACCAGTTTAGAGTTTATTAGAAATAATGATATTTATTTTGGGGAGTAAGAGAATATGAGTTTAATACTTGGAATGGATATGTTAGTATTCATAGCATGGATTGGTACAATATTGGCTGCAATACTCTGTGTGATATATGGTATTTATTATCAGTTTTTCAAAAAAACTATTAAAGAAAAACCCCTGAAAGTAAAAGATGAAAAGCCTCAGAATGAGGAGGTTGAATAAACAATGGATATTATTTTATTTATTATTTCTATGTCCCTTTTTGCTGTAATGTTTATTTTTCTAGGTTATCTTGGTTATAAAAAAACAAAAACAGCTGAGGATTATTTCGTTGCTGGTAGATCGATGGGATCTGTTCTTATAGCCTTTTCTTATGGTGCGACCTTTATTAGTGCTGTTGCACTGATAGGTTTTTCTGGTATAGCATCTATGTATGGTCATTCTATTTTATGGCTTGCTTTTCTTAATATTTTCGTTGGTATTTTCATAGCATTTGTATTCTATGGTTTTAGAACAAGGAAGATAGGATTATCGCTTAATGCGATGACTTTAGCAGAGATATTAGGAAATAGATTTAACTCAACAAGATTACAGCTAGTTTCAGGTTTAATTATTGGTATTTTTATGATAGCTTATACATCGGCTGTGTTTCTTGCTGTTGCTAACCTTTTCCAGGTCACCTTTGGGATATCCTATGAACTTTGTGTAGTGATATTTACTATTGTTGTGGGTTTCTCATTGATTGCTGGTGGTTTATATGGTGTTATTTGGACTCATGCAGTTCAAGCTATACTTATGATTATAGGTATGGTTATTCTAACTGTTGGAATTTATAGTATGCTTGGTGGTATTGGTCCAGCTCATGAGGCTGCTGCTGCTTTGACTCCTGAGGCGCTTAAAGGTATTGGTAGTCCAGCAGCAATTAATGCACCTAATGGTTTAACATCTATGCCTACGTTTTTATCAAAACCTTTTATGATGATTTTAACACTTATTTTTGGTGTAGGTATAGGTGTTTTAGCACAACCTCAGCTTATAATTCGGTATTTAACTGCAAAAAACGAAAAAGCATTACGTCTAGCAATCCCATATGGAGGAATTTTCATACTTATAATGACATTTACTGCTTTTAGTATTGGACCGTTATGTAATGTTTTAATGGTAAATAATGGGATTATGTATCCTACAAAAATTGTGAATGGTGTTGTAACAGCAAACCCTGATGCGGTTATCCCTGTGATTATAAACCAATTTTTCCCGTCATGGTTTATTGTAGTATTTTTATTTGCAATATTAGCAGCAGCGATGTCTACAGCAAGTTCGCTGTTTCATACAGCTGGTGCATCTATTGGTAGAGATGTATATGAAAAAGGATTAAAGAAAAAACTTACTGCTAAGAAGTCTTTGTTTATAACAAGAATTGCTACATTAATTATTGTGATAGCAACATTAATACTTACTTTGAGGCCAGTAGATGTTGTTGCTTTCATGTGCGCGTTTTTCTTTGGGCTTATGGCCTGTACATTCCTTGCGCCTTATACACTTATGCTTTATTGGAAAAAAACAAGTAGAGCTGGAGCTTGGGCTGGTATGCTTGGTGGTTTTATATTCACTATGCTTTGGTATGTACTTATTTATTTTAAAACTGCACCAAGTATAATAGGTTCAACACTAATAAATGATTATACAATAAATATGCTTGACCCTATTTTTATAGGGCTTCCACTATCATTCATCTTAACTTATATATTTAGTGTGATAGTAAAGCAGGATAACGAAGAACAAAAAATGATGAAAAAATCCTTTGAAAACATTTAAAACACATTTATTTCATTTAAATTGTTCATCAGAAATCATAAATCTTCAAGGAAATATGATTTATGAATATAATAATTCTCGGCGCAGGTTTAATGGGTCGTGCAATTGTTTTTGATTTGATTAATTATAGTAATTTTGAAAAAATCACACTTATAGATAATAATAAACTCAATTTAGAATTAGCAAAAAAATTATTTAAAAATAAAAAAATAAGCATTGATTCGTTAGATGTTAATAATAAATTTTATATACGAAAAAAATTAGAAAAAAACGATATTGTTATTTCTGCTATTCCTTATAATTATAATTACTTTTTAACAAAAATGGCTATTGATACAAAAACACATTTTATTGATCTTGGTGGGAATAATACTATTGTACAAAAACAAAAAACTTTAGATCAGAAAGCAGAGGATGCTAAAGTTACAATTATCCCTGATTGTGGTCTAGCACCAGGTCTTGTATCAATTATTACTCGTGATATTGTTAGCTATTATGATAGTGTTGATTATGTTAAACTGCGTGTAGGTGGATTGCCTAAAAATCCTATACCACCTTTTAATTATCAATTTGTTTTTTCACCAAATGGTCTGATAAATGAATATACTCAAGATGCAATTGTTCTTGATAATAAAAAAATAGTTTATAAGAAATCAATGAATGAACTTGAGAAAATTACTTTTCCAAAACCCTTTGGTGATATGGAAGCATTTATTACATCTGGTGGATGTTCGTCACTACCATATACATTTAGATATATAATTAAATATCTTGATTATAAAACTATAAGATATCCAGGTCACTGTGAAAAATTCAAATTATTACTAGAGTTAGGACTTGGTTATGATAAACCAATTAAAATTAATGGAGTTAAGATAAACCCAAGAGAAATACTAATTAAATTTCTGGAAAAATTAATTCCTACAACTGGTGAAGACGTAGTATTACTCAAAGTTTTTGCAAAAGGCGTAAAAAACAATAAAAAAACAAAAATTGAATATATAATGATTGATTATTTTGATAAAAAAAACAATATAACTGCTATGATGAGAACCACAGGCTATCCAGTATCAATTATTGCACAAATGATAGAACAAAAAATAATTGACAAATATGGTGTTTTTACATCTGAAGAAATAATTAATCCAAAATATTTTTTTAAGGAGCTAGAGAAAAGAGGAATAATAATTGAAAAAAGGATTAAGAACATATGATAAAAGAAAAAGATTTCACTAAAAACAAAAAACAGACTCTTGAAAAGCTCGAAGTCGCTAAAAAAGAAAAACTAGTCGACGAAGGAATAATTCCAATAATTGATATTATAAATTCAAATGAGAATTATTATACTAGTAGTAGCTGCTATGGTAGAATAGTTTTACTTGAACTACCTGATCTTGGTGATAAGAAAAACGCAGAGTTTCTTGGTAAATGGCATAGAAAAATAAAACCTGAAGACGTTTTTTTGGCATTAGAAAAAAGCTCGGGTAAAGGCCAACTATGGTTTCTTGCACAATCACCAATTATTCATGTTTATGCAAAAAATATTGAATCAGCAGATAAACTTGTTAAAATAGCGGTTACTTGTGGTTTTAAACATAGCAGTTTTAAAACAAGTGAAAAAAACACAATTGTTGAAATAGCAAGTACTGAGCGTATTGATGCACCAGTTGGTTTAAATGGGAAATTATATTGTGATAAAAAGTATATTTTTTTGCTTGCAGATATAGCAAATAGAGTTTTTAAGAAATCTTTTTTAAAACTTGAAAAACTTAAAAATACACTATAATAAGAATTTTAAATAGATTTTATTATATTTTTTAAGAAATATTTAAGTACTTGTAAAATAACAAGTTAAATTAAGGAATAAAAAAATGAGAAAAGTAAAAGCACTTACTCTGACTATGACCTTTTGGGTCTTACTTATCATATTATCAACTGCTTGGTTAGTGTTTTTAATAGTAAATAATCTAATACTTGTACAAACAAACATTTTTTTATTATTAGTTTTAATTGTTGCAGGTTTAAGCTTTATACTGTCTATGTATTTTATATTTCAAATTATTTTTGATATAAGAGTTGAACTAAAAAAAGCACGTGAAAAAGAAAAAAATATAAGAGATATTATTCAATATGAACAACTCTTAGAACCACCATCAATATACAATTAAAAAAAAAATTGTTTTTTTAATTACAATAGCTATGTATTGCCCATGCTTCTTTTGGGATTTTTTTGTAAATTTTATATGGATCTTCAATTTTTTCTTCATGGGCTGCTTGTTTTATCATCTCATCATTAAAAGACCAATAGAATTTTCTTGTGATTTTACCTTTTTCGTTGAATTCTTCACGCCTTTGCTTTAACAGGTTCTGCTTTTGAAGTTCATATAAAAGTTGTCTTGCATATTTATCTATATTCATATCTTCTATTTCATCTTGATCGCCAAAAATGTTTTCAACAGTTTTAGCAAGTGCAACAGCATCTTCTTTTGCCATATCAAAACGGTTTTTTAGTGCTATCATTAGTAAGTGTCTCATTTTTTAAAACCTCACACAGTTATAATTTTGAACTTTTTATTTAAAAAGACTTGTTGTACAACTCTTACCTTACTTCTTTACATTAGTTATCCGAATTATTTAAATCCCACTTTTTTATACACTGGTTCAAAAATAGTATTATGGGGTAGAATTTATGAAAAAACGTGTTTATAATTTTTATGCAGGTCCAGCAACATTGCCATTGCCGGTATTAAAAAAAGCACAGGAAGAGTTATTGGATTTTCATGGAACAGGAATGTCGGTATTGGAGATATCTCATAGATCTAAAGAATATGATGAGGTACATAAGAAAGCATCAGAGCTTCTAAAAGAACTTATGGGTATTCCTAGTAACTACAAAATCCTATGGTTACAGGGTGGTGCTTCAACTCAGTTTTTTATGGTACCACTCAACCTTCAGATAAATGGTAAACCAATGGAGTATGTATATACCGGTGCCTGGGCAAAAAAAGCGATAAAAGAAGCAAAACTATACGGCGAAGTAAAAATTGTTGCATCCTCAGAAGATGAAAAGTTCACATATATACCAAAAAATGCACAATTTAGTGACAAATCAGCATTTGCACATATAACCGGCAATGAAACAATAGGAGGAATAGAATGGCAGGAATGGCCAAAGGTTCCAAACCAGGTTCCTCTTGTATGTGATATGTCATCTAATTTTATTGACAAGGTTATAGATGTAAAAAAATTTGGGGTAATCTATGCAGGAGCACAAAAAAACTTGGGTCCTGCTGGAGTAACTGTTGTAATAGTAAGAGATGATTTATTAAACAGAGTACCAGAAAATACACCAACTATGCTTAAATGGAAGACTCATGCAGAAAAAGATTCTTTGTATAATACAGCTCCCTGTTTTGCTATCTATTTATGTGAGCTGGTCCTTGAACACATTAAAACGCTAGGTGGAATCCCTTTTATGGAGAAACAGAATCGTAAAAAAGCAAAAATGCTTTATGATATAATAGATAAATCAAATGGGTTCTACAAAGGAGTAGCTAAGAAAGAATCTAGATCTCTTATGAATATTACTTTTAATTTGGCAACACCAGAGCTTGAAGCTAAATGTGTAGATGAAGCAAAGAAAAGAGATTTTATTGGTCTTAAGGGGCATAGAGATGTCGGTGGTATGAGAGCATCTTTATATAATGCAATGTCAGTTGAAGGCGTATCTACTCTCGGCGAATTCTTAGAAGAATTCCGAGAGAAAAATCAATAAAACATACTAATTTTTTTTCTTTTTTTATATTATCTTTTTCTACCAAATTTTTTCAATATGACATTTTACCAAGTTAACTTTAAATATCATATTTTACAAAAATTAAGATGGTAAAGATATTTGATAGGAAGGTGAAATAAATAAACATAACCAAAAGAGTAATGATAGTTGATGACGAACCTGACGTCCTTATCTCACTAAAAACTGTTCTTGAACGACAAAACTATGACGTAATAACAGTTTCAAACGGATCAGAATGCTTAAAAGAAATAGAAAAAGGGTTCAAAGGTGTAATACTAATGGATATAATGCTGCCAGTAATTGATGGCTGGGAGACAATAAATCAAATAGCAAAAAAAGGTTATATAAAAGATGTAGCAATAGAGATAATTACAGGTAAAGGAACAAAAGACTATCAAAAACTAAACCGACTCGGTTCATATATATATGATTACCTTGCAAAACCATTAGATATGAAACAACTTATAACAAGTGTAGAAGCATGTAACAAATACTTCCACTCAAAAAATGCATAAAAAACAATTTTTTTTGTCATTTTGTCATTTTGACATTTTACCAGATTAACCTTAAATATCATTATAATCCTGCCTGGTTTTGTACATCCCCTCCTAACTAACAAAAATATTTTTTTTTATTGGGTCTGGATCAAAAAAATTCCAAACACTAAAAAATTTAATATTCACATTTAATAATTTCCTGCTTTTAAGGGTCCAGACCCTACCATCCCTCTATCTTTTTTATAAAGTCGTTCAAATAAGTTTAAAATAAGTATATTAAAAAGTTTTGATTTTATGAGTATGATCCTGATGTCAATAATTCTGTATCATTTTATGTACCATTTCTTGTATCAGTTTTAAGGAGAAAACTGTAACAGTTTTTGTAACAAAAAAATGATACAAAAAATATAACGCAGCTTCGAAAATAATTATAGATTGTTTTTAGTATAAAATTTTTCAAGTACACTTAAATCTTTTTTAAAAATCATCGATTTTTTTAATACTTTTTTCTTTTAAAATATTTCTTGTAGTCTGCCAAGAACGCCTAACATGTGGTGGCAGACTTTTATGTCTATCAAGCCATTTTCTTAAAAACTTTTGTGTTATAGGATCTGCAGGATAACCACTACCCATAGGAAGATTAAGTTTTTTTTCAAGTTCCATAGCAATGTTTCTAATCTCTTCATCTCTTTTAGATTTTGCAATAATAGATGCAGCACTAACAACAGGATAAATATCATCTGCTTTATGTTTTGAAACAATATCTGGTTTAAAAGAAAGATTAGCAAGAATATCATCTGCAAAACGTTTTTCGTTTACATCTGCAGAATCAACATAACAAATATCAGGCTTTAATTTCTTAATTATTTTTGAAAAAGCATTAACTTCAATTTCATTTAAAGTCATAACCTTTCGCATATCATCTATATCTTTTGCAGGAATCACCAAGATTTCATAACTAATACAGTTCTGTTTTATCTTCACAGCGAGTATCTCACGTCTTTTTGGAGTAAGCTTCTTTGAATCTTTTACTTTAAACTCAATAAGTTTTAAATCATCATTAAAATTTACACCGGCAACTACAAGCGGACCAATTACTGGCCCTCTTCCTGCTTCATCAACGCCACAAATCATTGTATATATTGTAACATAAGTTGGTAAAAAGATGTTGCGATAAAAAACAAACATATAGGCAGTTTTTTATTACAATATTTTATTCAAAACCTTTGTTTGCCGATGTAGCTTAGCCCGGTTGAGCGGCTGATTCGTAATCAGCAGGTCGAGGGTTCAACTCCCTCCATCGGCTTGGGAAAAGCATTTTTCTCCTGTTGGCGGCCACTAAAAATACAAAACTACAAGAGGGCTTTATACCTATGATTCAAATCCCTTCCCATACAATATTTAAACTAAAATAAAAAAGAAAAAAATAGATTTTAGACAAATAAATATATTTTTTTATTGTTTTGGATGAGCTTCAAAGAACTCCCAAATAAGATCCGTTGCTGAAATCTCCCGAATAGTATCAATCAACCATGGTGTACCTGAAGTATAAGGATTACCTGGCCACCAATGCTCTCCACCTACTGTTGTATAGAGTATTACTTCTGTTCCTTTCTCTCCATTCGTATAGGTTCTACGAATGATCTTTCCACTTGGACTCGTATAAATCTCTGGTGTAGGATCACACCCATTATGCTCCACCCAAAAAGCTACTGATTCATTCACCGATGACACATTATAATCCCCTCCCCCCTCATAAGGTGATAAAGAATCGTTTGTTCCATGAAATACAATAACGGAGACAGGGTTTGCAGGGGTTGGTATATGATAGAAGTCTGCACCAGATCCCCCACTTATAGATCCAGCAGCAGGTGCTATCGCAGCAACTGTATCCGAGAAAATTGATCCAACAACATACGACAGCCCTCCTCCATCTGATATTCCCGTGGCATAGATTCTACTGGAGTTAATCATATAACCCTGCTTCATTTTGTCAATAAGAGCACGGAGAAAACCAATATCATCGACAAATTTTGGGGGTCCATTGTAATCTTCTCCATAGTTGTAGTCAAACCCACGGGTATAGAAATCAAATTTTGCATTCGGATAAACGACAATAAACCCCTCCTCATCGGCTTTTATGCTAAATTCCGTGTATTCTTCCATCCAACTTGAACGGAAAAACCAAAAAGGATACCTCAAACTAAAACCTGTAGACCCATGAAGCACGATAACCAAAGGGACTGCTTCTGATCCATCATAGCTTGATGGAACATGCAGCCAATAGGTGCGAAAATTCCGAGGGGGTTTCCCAGCGAACATAAATTCAAGACTCGTTGTACTTGAAGCTAATCGGCTGATGTCATTACTACTTTTTTTTAAGTTAATAAGTTCTCCCATGACTGGGACAACACATGTTGTTATCAACAGCATACAAACAAAAATTCCAATTATTTTTTTATTCATTTTTTTTCTCCACCCTTAAAAAAACATTTCTTATCTTACAAAATTATATAAATTATCTTAATTTAAATCTTATTAAAAACATATTTGCAACAAAATTAAAAAATTATAGGATTAAAACAACAATTTGTTAAACTGATTTCATTTCGCAAAAAAACATTGACACAATATATCACTATACATTTAAATACAAGAAAAATATGGAAAAAAATCGTAATTTTTACCCTAAAAAACCGTTGGTAAATTAAACCTTTTTCTGGTATCCCTCCATCGGCTTTGAAAAAGCTTTTTTCTGCAGCCAACGAGGAAATAAAAATACTTATTTTCAACTTTATACAAGTTAAATAAAAACAATTTCTTTTTTTAATTATTTTTACAATTTTCACATTTACCTTTTTTAGCACTCCAAAAGTTTACACCCTTTATTCCAAACCTTATTTTACAGCTACTACAGATCAAACCTATCAACTCTAATATATATTTTTATAAAAACTATTTAAAAGGCTTTGTTGTACAAATCTTACCAGAAAAAAGATTTTTTTTAAGGTTTGTTAAGTACCCCAAGTCATAAAACTTGTTTCCTTTTCAAAATAATTAGCAATGCGGTTCATTGCCTCATGTACAGTTTGAAAATTGCTATTTTGTAATATATCCTTATCAAACTTTGAAAAAACACGT
>Ga0299915_10000727_pt1 | contig 24580 bp, 20 predicted proteins | sample RVTome_13_FD_200263 | JGI IMG/M metagenome (GOLD analysis project Ga0299915, IMG submission 200263) | Soil microbial communities from uranium-contaminated site in the Upper Colorado River Basin, Wyoming, United States - RVT92D227 (version 2) ... | reverse complement strand
TTCATCACGCGCGACATCCCGACGCCGGATGAAAGCTTCATCGTGATCCGCTTCCGCGAGCCCAGGGGCGTGGACTTCCCCTACCTCCTGAACATGATCCCGAACTCCTTCATGTCGCGCCGCAACACCCTCGTGGTGCCGGGCGCCAAGATGGGCTTCGCCATGGAACTGATCCTGGCGCCGCTGATTCAGGACATGATCGCGAGCAAGAAATAAATAAGCAGCGTTACGGTTGCAAATGAAAACGGAGCCATTCAGGCTCCGTTTTCATTTGGGCGCATCATAGCCGGTCTTGCCGGCGCGTGAGGGTCCGCAGGCGGGGTTTCAAACACTCTTTCAGACGACCGCGAAGCCTACCAGCGCGATTTCGTCGCCGTCCTTGATTGGCGCGGATTTCTCGGCGAACTGCTTGTTGATGGTGATATTCAGCTTGGGGTTGCCGAGCAGCATTTTTTTCCACATTTCGCCGCGTTTTGACAGCATGAACAACAGGCGCTCGACGTCGGTCACATCGGGCGGCAGGGCGATTTCGTCCGAGGCCATGCCGAGCGACTCCACGAGGTCGCCGAAAAACAGGATTCTCACCATCGCACCCCCCTTATAATTCATCATTGATCGCTCGATTTTACCCTCGTATGTCCGCCCTACTCGAACACCTGAACCCGGAACAGCTTGCCGCCGTGACGCTGCCGCACGAATCGGCACTGATTCTGGCGGGCGCCGGTTCGGGCAAAACGCGCGTCCTGACCACCCGCATCGTGTGGCTGATCCAGACCGGCCAAGTGTCGCCGCTGGGGGTGCTGGCGGTGACCTTCACCAACAAGGCGGCGAAGGAAATGCTCACGCGCATCTCGGCGATGCTGCCGATCAACACGCGCGGCATGTGGGTCGGCACCTTCCACGGGCTGGCCAACCGCCTGCTGCGCACCCACTACCGCGAGGCGGGGCTGCCGCAGTCGTTCCAGATTCTGGACAGCCAGGATCAACTGTCGGCGATCAAGCGGCTGATGAAGGCGATGAACGTCGACACCGAGAAATACGAACCGAAGAAGGTGCAGTGGTTCATCAACGGCCACAAGGAAGCCGGGCGGCGCGCGCGCGACGCCGAGGCGTTTGACGAATACTCGATGCGCATGGCCGAGCTGTTCGAGGCCTACGATGCACAATGCCAGCGTGAGGGGGTGGCGGATTTTCCCGAACTGCTGCTGCGCTGCTATGAATTGCTGTACCGCAACGAGCCGCTACGCCAGCATTACCAAGATCGCTTCCGCCACATCCTGATCGACGAATTCCAGGATACCAACACCCTGCAGTACCGCTGGCTGAAGCTGTTCGCCGGCCCGCACACGGCGCTCTTCGCGGTCGGTGACGACGACCAGTCGATCTACGCCTTTCGCGGCGCCAACACCGCCAACATGGCCGAGTTCGAGCGCGAATTCGCGCACGGCAAGGTGATCAAGCTGGAGCAGAACTACCGCAGCCACGGCAACATCCTCACCGCCGCCAACACGCTGATCTCGCAGAACGCGCATCGATTGGGCAAGAACCTGTGGACCGCGGAGGGCGAAGGCGAGCCGATCCGCGTATTCGACGCCTATTCCGACCAGGACGAGGCGAGCTTCGTGGTCGACGAGGTGCGCGCGCTCAACCGCGAAGGGGTGAACCTGTCCGACATGGCGCTCCTGTATCGTTCCAACGCGCAGTCGCGGGTGCTGGAACACGCGCTGTTCTCGGCAGGCGTGCCCTATCGGGTGTACGGCGGGCTGCGCTTTTTCGAGCGCCAGGAAATCAAGCATGCGCTCGCCTACCTGCGCCTCTTGACCAACCCGGAAGACGACGGCGCTTTTCTGCGCGTGGTCAATTTCCCCACCCGCGGCATCGGCGCGCGCACCCTGGAACAGTTGTCCGACAGCGCCGCGCGCTCGGGCGCGAGCCTGTGGCAGGCCGCCTGCACCAGCGGCGGCAAGATCGCGGGCTTCGCCAAACTGATCGAGGACATCAGGCAGGCCACGCGCGACCTGCCGCTTGCGGAAGCGATCGACCACGTGATCGAAGCATCGGGACTCGCGGACTACTACCGCGCCGACAAGGAAGGCGCCGATCGCCTGGAAAACCTCAACGAACTGGTCAACGCGGCGGCCCTGTTTTCCGAGGAATCGGAAGAGGGAACCCTAAAGGACTCCGATCCACTACGCGCTGAAGCGCGTGTGGAATCGTATGCGCTCGATGCCTTCCTCGCCCACGCCGCACTGGAGGCCGGCGAGCACCAGGCCGGCGCCGGGCACGATGCGCTGCAATTGATGACGGTGCACGCCGCCAAGGGGCTGGAGTTCCACGCCGTGTTCATCACCGGCCTGGAAGAGGGGCTGTTCCCGCACGAGCAAAGCGCGAACGAGGAAAACGGTCTGGAGGAGGAACGGCGGCTGATGTACGTGGCGATCACTCGCGCGCGGCGGCGGCTGTACCTGTCGCACGCGCAGTCGCGCATGCTGCACGGGCAGATCCGCTACAGCCTGCCGTCGCGCTTTCTGGACGAGCTGCCGGAGCAGGTGCTGCTGCCCCTCAACCGCCGCAGCGAGCCGGCCTACCCGTCCGGCAGCCACAACGCGCCGGCGGCAACGCCGCGCAGCACGCAGGCGGGCAGCGACACCGGCTACCGCGTGGGCCAGAGCGTGGCCCATGCCAAGTTCGGCACCGGCATCATCATCGACTTCGAGGGGCGCGGCAGCGACGCGCGGGTTCAGGTGAAATTCCGCGACGCCGGGACCAAGTGGCTGGCACTGGCTTACGCCAAGCTATCGGCAGCCTGACTAGTTGTTAGAGGGACACCACGTTGTTGCCGGATGACGCGGGATAGGGCCTGTAAACGCCAATTTCGCGCCTGCGACGAGGTCGATTCGGGATGCAGGCCGCGAAGCGAGACGCGCTGCAGTGTCGTTCACTGCAAGCGGGTCGCGACAAAGGCATGCGCCCGAATCGCCCCGTCCCTTCGGGTTGCTGCGAGAAAGCGCGTCTGCTGCGTTGCGCCACTTGGCAAGGGATGGCCCTTGCCGGCGCGACGCGCCTTGCATCCATCGCTTTCTCGCGGCAACGCAGGCGCGAAATTGGCGTTTACAGGCCCTAGTCCGCCCACACCGCGAAGATCGCCTGATACGACGCATACAGCGAGCCGAACAGCACCGGCATCGCCACCAGGAGGCCGAGCAGCATCGGCACCAGCGCGGCCAGGAACAGCACCGCGCCCAGTGCCAGTCCGTTCACCAGCATCGCCGCCCAGTTTTTGGCGACGGCTCTGAGGCTCACCCCCAGCGCGGTGGCCGGGCGGGCGCCGCCGAACAGGATCAGCGCGGGGGCGAACCAGGTGGCCATGATGAGCGGGGTGAACAGCACCAGCCCGGTAAGCAGCGCAGGCATGGCCTGGTTCAGGATCGCCTGCATTTCCGCCGGATCTTTTTGCGACTGCGCCGCCGTCATGAGGGCCTGCGGGTCGAATCCCATTTTGAGCATCACCTGGCCGATCAGCAGGGTCCCCAGCAGCTGCACCGCGCCGACGGTCATCAGCGGAATCGCTGGGCCCTGCACCCCGGCCAGAAACTGCGGCAGCTCGAGTTCGTTGCCGTCGTCGAGCGCGCGATACGCGGCCATGAAACCGGCCACCATCAGCGGCGACGCCAGTTCCGACAGCGAGCCGCCCACCACGGGGATAAGGCCAAGCGCCATCACCACGCCGAACAGCACGCCAAAGGCGGCGGACAGCAACAGGGGATTCTTGCGATACAGGCGAAAGCCCGCGGCCACCCATTGAAAACCTTGGCTGGCCGCGACCTTTCGCGGGATGTCTTGATTGGAAGCGGTCGTCATGCGGCCGATTTTAACCGACGCGCATGCAAAGACTCAGAACTCCTTGATCACCCACATCGGAGGCTGCACGCCGGAACCGAGGGTGTCCCGCCGCGCAAACTGGCCATTGCCGTCCTGGTCGATGAGGTAATAGGGCTTGCCGACCTTGGGGATGACTTTCAGCATGTAAAGCCTGCCGTTGGCGCGGTATTCGATGACGCGCCCCTGGCTGCTCGGTTTGATCGTCACCGGTGGCGCGTCGCCCGGACCCGGCGCGCCATCGGGAACCGGTTTCAGTTCGGGCGGACGTTCGGAGGGGGCGGCGGCAACGGCAAGGCCGCTCAGCATCAGGGTCAACAGCAAAACGGGGTAGCGCATGACAGGCTCCAGATGACGGGGTTTTGTATGGGGTGCGAGGCGGGGCCGAAATTCACAGATTGAGCTGGATTTCCCGCTCGGCCAGCGACGGCATGAAGCCGCGCTTCTCATAATGGCTGAAGATGGCCTCGACCACTTCCTCGGGTTTGTCGATGATGTGCAGCAGGTTGATATCCTCAGGCGAGATCATGCCTTCGCCGATCAGCGAGGTCTTCACCCATTCGGCCATTCCCGCCCAGAAGCTCGATCCCACCAGGATGATGGGGATGTGCGCGATTTTTCCGGTCTGCACCAGGGTCAAGGCCTCGAACAGTTCGTCCAGCGTGCCGAAGCCGCCGGGCATGACGACGTAGGCCGCGGCGAATTTGACGAACATGACCTTGCGCGCGAAGAAGTGCTGGAAGGTCTGGCTGATGTCCTGATACGCATTGGCGCTCTGTTCGTGCGGCAGCTGGATGTTGAGGCCGACGCTGGGCGACTTGCCGAAATAGGCGCCCTTGTTGGCCGCCTCCATGATGCCGGGGCCGCCGCCGGAAACGACCGAAAACCCCGCATCGGACAGCTTGCGCGCGATCTCTTCGGTGAGCGTGTAATACGCATGGTCGGGCGGCGTGCGCGCGCTGCCGAAGATCGATACCGCCGGCCGGATGGACGCCAGCCGTTCGGTCGCCTCGACGAACTCTGCCATAATCCCCAGCATCCGCCACGACTCGCGCGCCGAATAATTGATCTCGGCGGTGCGCCCGGGGTCGGCAGCGGCAGGCAATTTATCAAAGTGCATTTTCGAGCGCCTCGTGAACGATTCCAGTGTAAGTCAGACCAGAAAAATCCTGTTATTGGTGGACGGTTCGTCCTATCTTTATCGCGCGTTTCATGCGCTGCCCGATCTGCGCAATACGGCCGGCGAACCGACCAATGCGATCAAGGGCGTGCTCTCCATGCTGCACAAGCTGCGCAAGGACTACGCGGCCGATTATATCGCCTGCGTGTTCGACGCGAAGGGCAAGACCTTCCGCGACGACCTGTATCCCGACTACAAGGCCCACCGCCCCGCCATGCCGGACGACCTGCGCTGCCAGATCGAGCCGCTGCACCAGGCGATCCGCGCCGAAGGCTGGCCGCTCGTCATCATCGACGGCGTCGAGGCAGACGACGTGATCGGCACCCTGGTTCAGCACGCCGCGCGACAGGGCATCCACAGCATCGTCTCCACCGGCGACAAGGACATGGCGCAACTGGTCGACGACCACGTGACGCTGGTCAACACCATGAGCGCGGAGACGCTCGACGAAGCGGGGGTGGCCGCCAAGTTCGGGGTGCCGCCCGAGCGCATCATCGACTACCTCACGCTCATCGGCGATGCGGTGGACAACGTCCCCGGCGTCGCCAAGGTCGGGCCGAAAACCGCGGTGAAATGGCTGACCGAATACGGCACGCTCGACAAGCTGATGGCACACGCGGAAGAAATCAAGGGCGTGGTCGGCGACAACCTGCGCGCCGCGCGCGACTGGCTTCCGCAGGCGCGCGTGCTGATCACCATCAAGACCGATGTGGCGCTGCCCTTCGATTTCGACGACCTCGTCCTGAAGCCGCGCGACGCCGATGCGCTGCGCACGCTGTTCGGCCGCTACGAATTCCGCACCTGGCTGCGCGAGCTCGAGGCCGCCACCGTCGGCCTCCCGCCCGCCCCCGACGCGGACACCAGCGGCGAGCATCGCGTGCACTACGAGACGCTTCTCAGCGAGGCCCAGCTCGACGCCTGGATCGCCAAGCTGGAAGCGGCACCGGCGTTCGCGCTCGACACCGAAACCACCAGCCTCAACGCCATGCAGGCCGAACTGGTCGGCATTTCGTTCGCCATTACCCACGGCGAAGCGGCCTACCTGCCGCTGGCGCACCACTATGCCGGCGCGCCCGCGCAGCTCGACCGCGCCGCCGCACTGGCGAAGCTGAAGCCGCTGCTGGAGAACCCTGAACCCAAAATCGTCGGCCAGCACTTGAAGTACGACCGCCATATCTTTGCCAACTACGGCATCGCGCTCGGCGGTGTGATCGACGACACGCTGCTGCAGTCCTACGTGCTCGAAGCCCACCAGTCGCACGAACTCGGCAACTTGGCGTCGCGCCATCTGGGGCTGGCGACGATCAGCTACGACGACGTCACCGGCAAGGGCGCGTCGCGCATCGGCTTCGAGCAGGTGGCGATCGAACGCGCCAGCGAATACGCGGCGGAGGACGCCGACGTCACCCTGCGCGTGCGCGATGCGCTGGCACCGCAAATCGACGCCTCCGACAAGCTGGCCTTCGTGTACCGCAACATCGAGCTGCCGGTGGCCGAGATCCTCTTCCGCATGGAGCGCGCCGGCGTGCTGCTCGACCGCAATTTACTGGCGGTGCAAAGCGGCGAGCTCGGCCGCAAGATGCTGGAACTGGAACAGCGCGCCTACCAGGAAGCCGGCCAGCCGTTCAACCTCGGCTCGCCCAAGCAGATCGGCGACATCCTGTTCACGCAGAAAGGCCTGCCGGTCGTCAGGAAGACGCCGGGCGGCGCGCCATCCACCGACGAGGAGACGCTGGCGCTGCTGGCGCTCGACCACCCCATCGCACGCGCCATCCTCGACTACCGCGGCATGGCCAAGCTGAAATCGACCTACACCGACAAGCTGCCGCAAATGGTGCATCCGCAAACCGGTCGCCTGCACACCAGCTATTCGCAGGCGACCGCGGTGACCGGGCGGCTGGCGAGTTCCGAGCCCAACCTGCAGAACATCCCCGCGCGCACCGCCGAGGGCCGCCGCATCCGCGAGGCCTTCGTCGCGCCGCCCGGGCACGTGCTGGTGTCGGCCGATTATTCGCAGATCGAACTGCGCATCATGGCGCACCTGTCGGACGACGCCGGCCTGTTGACGGCGTTTGCCGAGGACCGCGACATCCATACCGCGACCGCCGCCGAAGTGTTCGGCGTGCCGCTCGACGCGGTGAGCAACGATCAGCGGCGCATGGCCAAGGTGATCAATTTCGGCCTGATCTACGGCATGTCGGCCTTCGGCCTGGCCAGCCAGCTCAATCTGGAACGCGCCGCCGCGCAGGCCTATATCGACCGCTACTTCGCGCGCTATCCCGGCGTGGCCGACTACATGCAGCGCACGCGCGAGGCCGCGCGCAGCCAGGGCTACGTCGAAACCGTGTTCGGCCGCCGGCTGTACCTGCCCGAGATCAACGCAAAGAACGGCCAGCGCCGCCAGGGTGCCGAGCGCGCCGCGATCAACGCGCCGATGCAGGGCACCGCGGCCGACCTCATCAAGCTGGCGATGATCGCGGTGCAGCGCTGGCTGGATGACGAAAAGCTGGCCAGCCGCCTGCTGCTGCAGGTGCACGACGAACTGATTCTTGAAGTGCCCGAAAACGAACTCGACCGCGTGCGCGCCGAACTGCCTGCACACATGTGCAACGTCGCCGCACTCAAGGTGCCGCTGCGCGTCGGCGTGGGCGCCGGCAGCAACTGGGAGGCGGCACACTAGCAATCAGGATACGGGCGATAAAAAAAACGGGCGACAAGCGCCCGTTTTTTATTTGCACGATACCGCTTACTGCTGCGGGATCAGTTCCACGCGGCGGTTCTTGTAGCGACCGGCCGCGGTCTTGTTGTCGGCCACCGGGCTGGATTCGCCATAGCCCTTGGCGGTCAGGCGATCCGCCGCGACGCCCTGCTTGATCAGGTAGGCGCGCACGGCTTCGGCGCGGCGCTGTGACAGCCTGAGGTTATAGGCATCGGAGTTGGTCGAATCGGTATGACCCGCCACCTCGACCTTGACCTCGCCCCATTCCTTCAAGGTGGCCGCCGCGTTGTCCAGGATCGCGAGCGATTCCGGGCGCAGCCTGGCGCTGTCGCTGTCGAAGTTCACGCCTTCCAGCGTCAACTTCCTGGGCGCCTCGGGCGCGGCCGTGGGCGCTTCCGGTTCGGCTGGCCTGGCCGCCGGGGGCGGCGGGCAGCCATCGGCCGTACCGGGTGCGGGAACGGTCGGGCACTTGTCCTGATAATCGGGAATGCCATCGCCGTCGCTGTCGAGCGGGCAGCCATCGGCATTGACCTTCACCCCCGCGGGGGTGTCGGGACATTTGTCCAGGCCGTCGAACACACCGTCGCCATCGCCATCCAGCGGGCAGCCCTTGGTGTCGACCTTGGCGCCCTTGGGCGTGTTGGGGCATTGGTCGAGGCGGTTGGCCACGCCGTCGCCGTCGGAATCCAACGGTGCGCCCAGCCCCCAGGAGTAGCCCAGCAGCGCCTGGAAGTTGGTCAGTCCGGCGTTCGGCAGCGTATCGTTGCCGAACGACTGGTCGGCGCGCATTTCCCAGCGGAAGGCATCGTTTTCACCGACTTCCCAGGCCTGGCCAATCCCCAGCGAAGCCATCGGGCGGGTGAAATCGGGGCCGCTGTCGGTGTTGACGTTCATCAGGCCCAGGCCGCCGGACAAGAACCAGTTGTATCGCTGCTGCTTGGAGAACAGCCATTCGAGGCCGCCACGCAGGGTGGTCACATCGGCATCGCCCACGCCGGCGCGATTGCCGTCATAGGGGCCATACACCAGATCGCCAAAGAAATTGGTGTCGGCGCCCAGACGCTGACCATAACGCAGACCGAATAGCGGATTGACTTCGTCGTCCTTGCCGCCGACCAGGTCCTTGTCTGCCCAGCAGCAGACCCAGTTCGCGTTCCGGCATGTCGGCCGCCCGGGCGCTTGCGCCGCCCAGCGTGACCAGACCTGCCAGCAGCCAGATTGCGTGTGTTCTCTTCATTTGCATACTCCCATGTAACAAAAAGGGAAACCGCTTATGCCCTGAACCTGTCGGCCGCCGGCAGGATGACACTCGGATAGTACGATTGTATCTGCCCGATTCGTCCGAACCCTCAACGCCGGACCGGCTGACTTACAAACTAGCTGCAGGGTTGCGCCCGCGCAACACACGGCGCCTTATTTTTTCAGGCCATCCCGAATTTCGCGCAGCAGCACGATGTCTTCCGGCGGTGAGGCCGGCGCTGCAGGCGGCGTTTGCCGCTTGAGCCGGTTGATCTGCTTGACGATGACAAAGACGATGAAGGCCAGAATGATGAAATTGAGCAGGATGGTGAGGAAGCTGCCGTAGGCGAACACCGGCACGCCGGTTTTCCTGACCTCGGCCAGCGTCATGGCCACGCCTTCCGGCACGCTGTCGAGCGCGATGAACAGGTTGGAAAAGTCGAAGCCGCCGAACAGTGCGCCGATGAGCGGCATGATGAGATCGTTGACGATGGATTCGACGATCTTGCCGAAGGCCGCGCCGATGATGACGCCGACCGCCAGGTCCATGGCATTGCCCTTGACCGCGAACTCCTTGAATTCCGACATGAAACCCATGCTTCCCCCTTGTATTTATCGCTGGATATTGCTCGATTGAGCATAGTCACTGCGGCAACAGGCTGCCAGTACAAAAGTAATTTTTTCCGGCTTGGTCGAGACCCGCGACGCGGGTAAAATGCGATCCCTTATGCGCATCGGCAGCCACCTCCTCAAGAACCGCCTGATCGTCGCCCCCATGGCCGGGGTGACCGACCGGCCTTTCCGCCAGCTTTGCAAGAAGCTGGGCGCGGGCATGGCCGTGTCCGAGATGGTGACGTCGAATTCGCTCTTGTACGGCTCGGCCAAGACCGCGCGGCGCGCCAACCACGAGGGCGAGGTCGACCCGATCAGCGTGCAGATCGCCGGCGCCGACCCGGCGATGATGGCCGAAGCCGCGCGCCACAACGTCGACCGCGGCGCGCAGATCATCGACATCAACATGGGCTGCCCGGCCAAGAAGGTGTGCAACGTGATGGCCGGCTCCGCCCTGCTGCAGGACGAAGCGCTGGTCGGACGCATTCTCGACGCCGTGGTGAAGGCTGTGCCCGAAGTGCCGGTGACGCTGAAGATCCGCACCGGCTGGGACCGCGAGCACAGGAATGCGCTCAATATCCTGAAAATCGCCGAGAACGCCGGCGTGCAGGCGCTGGCGATGCACGGCCGCACCCGCGCCTGCGGCTACACCGGCGAGGCCGAATACGACACCCTCCGCGCGGTGAAGGCGGAAGCGAAGATTCCCGTCATCGCCAACGGCGACATCACCACGCCGGAAAAAGCGAAATACGTCCTCGACTACACCGGCGCCGACGCCGTGATGATCGGCCGCGCCGCGCAGGGCCGCCCGTGGATCTTCCGCGAGATCGAGCATTTCCTCGCCACCGGCGAACATCTGCCGCAACCGGAAGTGGCCGAAATCCACACCGTGCTGCTCGAACACATCCACGACCTGTATGCGTTCTATGGCGAGGTCACCGGGGTGCGCGTGGCGCGCAAGCACATTTCCTGGTACACCAGGGGGCTGGTCGGCAGCAGCGCCTTCCGCCACACCATGAACCAGCTCGACTCGGTGGCCGAACAGCTCGCCGTGGTCAACGGGTACTTCGCCCAGGCGGCGCGCGCCGACAACCGCCTGCGCTACGAAACCGGTCTCGACAACAATAACGCGCAAGACATGCCTCAGGCCTCACGGCTCGCAGCATAAAAGGGAACTTCAAAATGATAGAAGAAAACGAAATCGCCGCCTGCATGCGGCGGTCGCTCAACCGCTATTTCAAGGATCTCGACGGCGAAACGCCGAGCGAGATCTACAACATGGTGGTGAGCGCGGTGGAAAAACCCCTGCTGGCCTATATCCTCGACCGCGCCGAGGGCAACCAGACGCGCGCGGCCGACATGCTCGGCATCAACCGCAACACCCTGCGCAAGAAGATGCGCGAACACGGCCTCTCCGAATAAACCCCATGAAAATTCAACGTGCCCTGCTCTCCGTGTCGGATAAAACCGGCCTCGCCGATTTCGCCCGCGCGCTGGCCACGGCCGGCGTCGAACTCCTGTCCACCGGCGGCACCGCCAAGGCCCTGCGCGAAGCCGGCCTCGCGGTAATCGACGTCAGCGAATACACCGGCTTTCCGGAGATGCTCGACGGCCGCGTCAAGACGCTGCATCCGAAAGTGCACGGCGGCATCCTGGCGCGGCGCGACCTGCCCGAGCACGTCGCCACCATGGCGGCGCACGGCATGGGCTACATCGACCTGGTGTGCGTCAACCTGTATCCCTTCGTCGCAACGGTGTCGAAGCCGCATACGCTGGACGACGCCATCGAGAACATCGACATCGGCGGTCCGGCCATGGTGCGCTCCTCTGCCAAGAACTACCGCCATGTCGCCATCGTCACCGACCCCGCCGACTACCCGGCGCTGGTCACCGAGATGCAGGCCCACGGCGGCGCGCTCACCGACGCCACCCGCTTCAATCTGGCGAAGAAGGCGTTCACCCACACCGCGCAGTACGACGGCCACATCAGCAATTACCTCACCGCGCTGAACGAAGAGGGGCAACGCGAAGCCTTCGGCGAACATCTGACCCTGCAGTTCTCCCGCGCGCAGACCTGCCGCTACGGCGAGAACCCGCACCAGGCCGGCGCCTTCTACGTCGAGGCCAATGCCCCGGCCGGCACCATCGCGACGGCGCGCCAGATCCAGGGCAAGGAACTCAGCTACAACAACATCGCCGACACCGACGCCGCGCTCGAGTGCGTGAAGCTGTTCGACACCGCCCCCGCCTGCGTCATCGTCAAGCACGCCAACCCGTGCGGCGTCGCCTACGGCACCAGCCTGCTGGACGCCTACAACCGCGCCTACCAGACCGACCCCGAATCGGCCTTCGGCGGCATCATCGCCTTCAATGGCCGGCTCGACGGCGAAACCGCTGCCGCCATCGTCGAGCGCCAGTTCGTCGAAGTCATCATCGCCCCCAAAGTCAGCCCGGAAGCCTCCGCCGCCGTCGCCGCGAAGAAGAACGTGCGCCTGCTCGAATGCGGCCAGTGGACAGGCAGCGTCGCCCAACTCGACATGAAGCGCGTGGCCGGCGGCCTCCTGGTGCAGGACGCCGACGTGCTACTGCACGGCGAGCTGAAGACCGTCACCCAGCGCGCGCCGACCGACAAGGAAATGGACGACCTCCTGTTCGCCTGGCGCGTCGCCAAGTTCGTCAAGTCCAACGCCATCGTCTATGCCAAGGACCGCATGACCGTCGGCGTCGGCGCCGGGCAGATGAGCCGGGTCAACTCCGCGCGCATCGCCGCCATCAAGGCCGAGCACGCCGGCCTGCCGGTGCCCGGCTCGGTGATGGCGAGCGACGCCTTCTTCCCCTTCCGCGACGGCATCGACCAAGCCGCTGCGGCCGGCATCAAGGCGGTGATCCAGCCCGGCGGCTCGATGCGCGACGACGAAGTCATCGCCGCCGCCAACGAGCACGGCATCGCGATGGTGTTCACCGGCACGCGGCATTTCCGGCACTAATGCCATTGCCTGGACAACAAAAACAGCATAAAGGGCGCGCCTCGTGCAACTTGATGTCAAGCATCCAGCAATAGAAGAAGTATTCAAGGATTTCTACGAAGTACCGCAATTTCAGCGCGAGTACGTCTGGAAAACCGAGCAGGTCGAAGCCTTGCTCGCGGATGCGCAGGAAGCGCTCTTCGATGAAAACGGGTCGCCCACGCAATCCGAATATTTCATCGGCAGCATCGTGGCCTACAAGGATGAGGATGTTTTCCAACTCATCGACGGGCAGCAGCGTATCACCACCCTGTTCATCTGCTTGTGCGCCTTTCGCGAACGCCGCAAGGATTTGGGCGATCAGGAATCCTTGCAGTTTCTAGAGGCCATGATTCGCGACCAGTACCAGAAAATGGACGGGACGACCGGTCTTCGCTTGCGGCTTAAACCTCTATATGAAGACGCCGGCGAGGTTCTCCAGAATCTGGCGCTGAGCGAAGTGGCTGCACAGACAAAGACCCTACCCAACTCGGCTAGGAACATGCTGGAGGCTTATGCCGCCGCGTACGAATTTCTGGAAGAACAGTTCGGCGACGATCTCATCAAACTGCGCACTTTCCAGGCACACCTGACCAAACGCGTCCGACTGGTTCGCATTCAGACCGGCAACGTCTCCGATGCGCTGCGCATCTTCGAGACAATCAACGATCGCGGCGTCGGCCTCAACGCGCTCGACCTGCTGAAGAACCTGCTTTTCCGGCAAACCGAACGCACGCAGTTCGATCAGCTCACCGGCATCTGGAAAGACATGGTGCATACCATCGAGAAGACCAGAAAAGGAGAAAAGCCGCTGCGTTTTCTGCGTTATTTCGTCCTGTCCCGCTATGCCGACGCACGCAAAAACGGCAAACCCATCACCGAAGACGATCTTTACGACTGGCTCTCCGGCAAACAGGACGACATCGGCATCAGCAAAAACCCGGTCGGTTACGCCAAATCCCTGCTGGAAGCCGCGCAACTTTATCGGCAGCATGTCGCCAGCCCTGGCGCTGCACTGTCGAGCATTTACAAATTTTCCGGCCGGGCGCGACAGCACCTCATCATCATGCTGGCAACGGAGGGGTTGAATCGCGAAGAACTGGATGAGGTCGAGCGGCAACTTGAGCGGCTATTCGTCGGGTTCGTTTTAACCAAAGAACCCACCAAGGCGCTCGACATGATTTTCGCCAACGCCGCACCCGCCCTGCGCGGCTTCATCGCCGCCACCCCCGCGTCACCCAAACGCCTAACGGCCTTGCGCGACCATCTACAGGCATGGGTACAACCTGAAATCGCCAAACGGCTAACTCGAATAGAGGCTGCACTCGACACGCTCTCGTTGGAAAGAAAAACGGCGACTCGGTTCGTGCTGAGCCGACTCGCCCAACATGTCGAAAAGCTGGCCGGTTGCCAGGTCGCCGGTATCGATCACTACTGGAGCTATCACATCGAACATGTGCTGCCCAACCAGCCAACGCAGGAACAGCTCGGCCAGTTCGACAAGCCCGAACAATACGGCCATTTCAAACAGCGCTTGGGCAATCTCACCTTGCTGGAGCAATCGATCAATTGCGCTATCGGCCGGGATTACTTTGCCGACAAACAGCCGCATTACCAGAAGTCGGCACTTTTCATGACCAAATCGCTAACTCAGTCGCAAGCGGTCGGCACTGGCTCGGCGTTTGCCAAAGCAGCGGCGCTTCTCCCCACCTTCTCGGTCTGGAACAGCACGAGCATCGAAACCCGCCAACAACAACTCAAACAGCTCGCACTAGACGCATGGGGGTTTCATGCGTAGTTCCGAGAACCTCTGTCGGCTGATTTCCTGCTCACTCCGCACCAACCGGAGTTCTAGCTCGCGTTACTTCAGGTTATTCCCATGAAACTCCTTGTCATCGGCTCCGGCGGACGCGAACACGCTCTGGCGTGGAAGCTTGCGCAGTCTCCCCGCGTCTCGCAGGTTTTTGTCGCGCCCGGCAACGGCGGCACGGCAACCGAGGACGGCCTCGTCAACGTGCCGCTGACCGATATCCCGTCGCTGATCGAATTTGTCCATGCCGATTCAGACATCGCGTACACCGTGGTCGGCCCGGAAGCGCCGCTGGCGGCCGGCGTGGTCGACGCCTTCCGCGCCGCCGGCCTGAAGATTTTCGGCCCAACCCAGGCGGCCGCCCAGCTCGAAAGCTCGAAGGATTTCGCCAAGCAGTTCATGGCGCGCCACGGCATTCCCACCGCGGCCTTCGGCACCTTCACCGATGCCGCCGCGGCGCATGCCTACATCGATCAACACGGCGCGCCCATCGTGGTGAAGGCCGACGGCCTGGCCGCCGGCAAGGGCGTGGTCGTCGCCGCGACCGCCGAGGAAGCGCACGCCACGGTCGATGCCATGCTCGCCGGCAACAGCATGGGCGATGCCGGCCATCGCGTGGTGATCGAGGAATGCCTCATCGGCGAGGAAGCCAGCTTCATCGTCATGGTCGACGGCGAACACGTGCTGGCGCTCGCCTCCAGCCAGGACCACAAGCGCCTGGGCGACGGCGACACCGGCCCCAACACCGGCGGCATGGGCGCGTATTCGCCGGCGCCGGTGGTCACGCCCGAGCTGCACGCGCGCATCATGCGCGAGGTCATCCACCCCACCGTCGAGGGCATGGCCGCCGACGGCATCCGCTACACCGGCTTTCTGTACGCCGGCATCATGGTCGGTTTGAATGGCGCACCCAAGGTGCTCGAATTCAACTGCCGCATGGGCGACCCGGAAACCCAGCCGATCATGATGCGGCTCAAATCCGACCTCGTCGGCCTGGTGGAAGCGGCCGTCAACGGCAAGCTCGACCAGATCGAAGTCGAATGGGATCGCCGCACCGCGCTCGCGGTGGTGCTCGCCGCCGCCGGCTACCCCGACGCCCCGCAGAAAGGCGCCGTCATCGGCCCGCTGCCGGCGGGGGCCGAAGACCTGCACGTGTTCCACGCCGGCACCGCCGCACAGGATGGCCTCACCGTGGTGAGCGGCGGCCGCGTGCTGGCGGTGACCGCGCTCGGCGACAGCGTGCGCATGGCGCAGAAGCGCGCCTACGAAGCGGTGGCCGGCATCCACTTCGACGGCATGCAATACCGTCGCGACATCGGCTGGCGCGCGCTTGAGCGGAAAAAGTAAGCCGTGAGGCATGAAGCGGCGGACCTGCGCGCCTACCTGCGGGGCGGCGGCCTGATCGCCTACCCGACCGAATCCTGCTACGGCCTCGGCTGCGACCCGCGCCACCCGCGCGCGCTGAAGCGGCTCATCGGGCTGAAGGGCCGCGGCGCCGCCAAGGGCCTGCTCCTGATCGCCGACCACTACAAACGCCTGCAGCCCTTTGTCCACGCCTTGAGTCCGGCCGACCGCGCGCGCATGCAGCAGAGCTGGCCCGGCCCCGTCAGCTGGGTGGTGCCGGCGTCAGCCGCCTGCCCGCCCCTGCTGACCGGCGGGCGGCCCACGATTGCCGTGCGGGTGACCGCCCATGCCGAGGCTGCGCGCCTGTGCCGCCGCCTCGGCATGGCGCTGGTCTCCACCAGCGCCAACAAAAGCGGCAAAAAACCTGCCAAAACCGCGGCAGAATGCCGCAGAATATTCGGTGCGCAGGTGCGCGTGATCGATGGCCGCATCGGCACCCGCAAACGCCCGTCCACCCTGATCGACCTCGCAACCGGAACCGTCCTTCGCCCCTGATGTCTGCCACCGCTATCGATACCGCTTCCATCAAAACCTACCTGCTCGACCTGCAGGCCCGCATCGTCACCGCGCTCGAGGCTGCCGACGGCCTGCCCTTCCGCACCGACGCCTGGGAGCGTTCCCCCACCCCGCCTTTATCCCCGCAAAGCGGGGGCTCCCCCCAAATGGGAGAGGGAGACAAGGCTGAGCCTGCCTTCAATGGCGGCGGCGGCGTCTCGCGGCTGATCGAGGAAGGCCGCGTGCTGGAGCGCGGCGGGGTGAATTTCTCGCACGTGCTGGGCAGCCAGCTGCCGCCGTCGGCCAGCGCGCACCGCCCCGAACTCGCCGGGCGGCGCTGGGAGGCGATGGGCGTCTCGCTGGTGCTGCACCCGCGCAATCCGTACGCGCCGACCGTGCACATGAACGTGCGCTGCTTCGTCGCGATGAAGGACGGCGAGGCACCGGTGTGGTGGTTCGGCGGCGGCATGGACCTCACGCCCTACTACGGCCACGAGGAAGATGCGCGCCACTTTCACGCCACCTGCAAGGCCGCGCTCGATCCCTTCGGCAGCGACCTCCACCCGCGCTTCAAGGACTGGTGCGACCGCTATTTCTTCCTCAAGCACCGCAACGAGCCGCGCGGCATCGGCGGCGTGTTCTTCGACGATTTCGCGGAGGGCGGCTTCGGCCACGCGTTCGGCATGACGCAAAGCGTGGGCGACGCCTTCCTCGCGGCCTACCTGCCCATCCTCGAACGCCGCAAGGACATTCCCTACGGCGAGCGCGAGCGCGACTTCCAGGCCTACCGGCGCGGGCGCTACGTCGAGTTCAACCTGGTGTACGACCGCGGCACCCTGTTCGGCCTGCAGTCGGGCGGGCGCACCGAGTCCATCCTGATGTCGCTGCCGCCGATCGTGAAATGGCGCTACGACTGGCACCCCGCGCCCGGCACGCCCGAGGCGCAGCTGTACACCGATTTTCTGACCGCACGCGACTGGATTTAGGGCGTGCTGACCTGGTTTTCACGCCTTTATGCGTAAAGTTCCGCGCCGTATCCTCATCGGCTTCGGCATCCTGCTGCTGACCCTCGGGCTGGTCGGGCTCCTCGCCTGGGAGCTGGTGTCGTCTGCGCTCGAAGCCAAATACCTCGCCCGGACCGCGCAGAAGATGACCTGGCAAATCCGGCCGGGGCCGTCCGATCGCATCCGCTACCCCGGCCAGGGGCCGTACGACGTGCGCCTGGGCTACAGCAAGCTGCCGGGTTATCTGGCGCGGCTGGACAAGGGCGGCTGGCAGATCGACCGCCAGGCCAGGATCAGCATCCAGATGTCGCGCGTGGCCGACCTTGGGCTGTTCCTGCCCTATCAAGAGAAGGACCAGGCCGGCTTGAGCCTGCTCGACAGCGACGGCAAGCGGCTGTACCAGGCGCTGTATCCGACGCGGGCATATGGCCGCTTCGAAGAGATCCCCAAGGTGCTGGTGGACGCCCTGCTCCACATCGAGAACCGCGAGCTGCTGACCGAGCAGTACCCCACCCGCAACCCGGCCGTGGAGTGGGACCGGCTGGCGCAGGCGCTGCTCGAAAAGGGCATCAGCCTGATCGACACCAATCGCAACGTGCCCGGCGGCAGCACGCTGCCGACGCAGATCGAGAAATACCGCCATTCGCCGGAAGGTCTGACCAGCAGCATGGGCGAGAAGCTGCGCCAGATGGGCACTGCCAGCCTGCGCGCCTATCTCGAAGGCGCCAACACGCTGCCGATGCGCAAGAAGACGGTGATGGCCTATCTCAACACCGTCCCCCTTGCCGCGGCGCCGCGGTTCGGCGAGGTCAACGGCATCGGCGACGGGCTGTGGGCCTGGTACGGACTCGATTTTGCGGAAATCAACCGCATCCTGAAGCAGCCTCCTGGCGGGGCCAAGGCCGCAGGCACGTCCGCCAGGAAACCGTCCGCCGCCGACACCGCCTATGCCCTAAAGGACTCCGATCCACTACGGGCTAAAGCCCGTGTGGAATCGTATGCAAGCGCGCTGAAACATGTGCTGTCGCTGATCGTGGCGGAACGCCGCCCCTCGTACTACCTGGCCGCCAACCGCAAGGCGCTCGATGCGCTGACCGACGATCACCTCGACCTGCTGGCCAACACCAACCTGATTTCGCGCGAGCTGGCCGATCGAGCCAAGCAGGTCAAGCTGCGCAGCACCCGCCAGCGCATCGACCCGCCGCCGCCGCGTTTCGTCGAGCAGAAGGCCGTCAATGCGCAGCGCATCCGCGTCGCCGCACTGCTGGGCGAGTCGCGCCTGTACGATCTCGACCGCCTCGATCTCGAGGTCGACACCAGCATCAACCAGCCGGCGCAGAAAATCGTCAGCCACTATCTGCAAAGCCTGGCCAGGCCGGAAGCCGCCGCCGCGTCGGGTCTGATCGGGCACCGCCTGCTGAGCCTGGACAACCCGCTTGGCAGCGTGATCTACAGTTTCACGCTGTATGAAAAAACGCCGCAGGGCAATCTGCTGCGCATCCAGGCCGACAACCTCAACCAGCCCTTCGACATCAACAGCCAGGCGCGGCTCGACCTCGGCTCCACCGCCAAGCTGCGTACCCTGGTCACCTATCTGGAAATCATTGCGCGGCTGCACGCTCAATACCGGACGCTTGATGCCGCCAGCCTGACCCAGAAGGCGCAGCCGCAGCGCGACGTGCTGTCGCAGTGGGTAGCTGAGCGCCTCATGGCCAATCGCAACGAAGCGCTCGCCGTCACCCTCGACGCCGCGATGCGCCGCCCGTATTCGGCTTCTCCGGAAACCTTCTTTACCGGCGGCGGCCTGCACAACTTCGCCAACTTCGATCCCAAGGACAACGGCCGCGTAATGGAGGTGTGGGAGGCCACGAAGAACTCGGTCAACCTGGTCTACATCCGCATCATGCGCGACATCGTGCGGCATTACGCCAGCAGCACGCCGGGGGCGGCGGCGCGCATCCTGGACGACGCCAGCAATCCGCTCAGGGAAACCTACCTCGCACGCTTCGTCGACCAGGAAGGCCGCCAGTTCATCAACCGCTTCTACCAGCGCCACAAGCGCCAGACAGCGGCGCAGATGGCGGAGGATGTGTACGCGCGCGTTCGCGGCAACCCGCGCCGCTTCTCCTCGGCGTTCCGCTACCTGGAACCGCAGGCGGGCCTCAAAGCCTACGTCGCCGCGCTGCACGCCCAGGTGCCTGCAAGTACCAGCCTGGACCAGAAGACGCTTGAATCGCTGTACGAAACCCATGCGCCCGATGCCTACGACCTGGCCGACCGCGGCTACATCACACAGATACACCCGCTGGAACTGTGGGTGGTGAAAACCCTGCGCAACGCGCCGCAAACCGACCTCAAGACCCTGTACGAGTCCGGCACCGGGATACGCCTCGAAGTCTACGACTGGCTGTTCAAGACCAGCCGCAAGAATGCGCAGGACATCCGCATCCAGAGCCTGCTCGAGGTCGAAGCCTTCGACGGTCTGCTGCGCGACTGGAAGCGCCTGGGCTATCCGTTCGACAACATCACGCCCTCGTACGCGACTTCGATCGGCAGTTCGGGCGACCGCCCCGCCGCGCTGGCCGAGCTGATGAGCATCCTGGTCAACGACGGCGTGCGCGCGCCGATGGTGAGCGTCACCGGCCTGCACTTCGCCGCCGACACGCCCTACGACACCCGGTTGTCGCGCAAGCCCGTCCGGGGCGAACGCCTGATGCCGCCCGAAGTGGCGCAAACCGTGCGCCGTGCGCTGGCGCTGGTGGTCGAAGGCGGCACCGCCGCGCGTCTCGCCGGCGCGCTCAAGACGTCCGACGGCCAGCCGCTCACCATCGGCGGCAAGACCGGCACCGGCGACCATCGCTTCGAACGCTACGGCAGAGGGGGCCAGCTGCTGGAATCGCGCGTGGTCAACCGCACCGCCACCTTTGCCTTCTATCTGGGCGACCGTTATTTCGGCACGCTGACGGCGCTGGTGCAGGGCGAGCAGGCCGGCCAGTTCGGCTATACCAGCTCGCTCACCGCACAGATCCTGAAAACCCTGCTGCCGCAGCTGCAGCCGCATCTGTATCCGCAGCCGCCCGCGCCGCCCAAGCCGGTGGCCAAGCCCGAAGCCGAGCCGGCCGCCGAACCCGTGCCCACCGCGCCGGCACCGGTTACCCCGCGCGAACCGGTAAAGGAAAAGCCCGACGGCTCAACCAGCCAAGCCGACCCGCCGGTCAAGCAGCCGGCGCCGGTCCAGGGCGGCTTCCCCGAGGACCTTGAGCCCAGCGTGGTGCTGCCGGTTCCGGTCGCCCCGGCCGCGCCGGATTCCGCACCCGATTCGCCGGCGCCGTGAACCGGGACGCGGGATCGCACTCAAATCGGATATGCTGAAAAACAGCCCCCTTTTCCCCGTGCCATGAAAGACAATATCCAGCCTTTGATCCAGCACGCCCCGCGCGACTCGGGCGACGTCAGCATCCCGGCGCTGCGGGTGCTGTCGGAAATCACCACCAGCCTGTCGACCGATTCCAACGTCGAGCAGCTGCTGGGGCGCTTTCTCACGACCATGATCCGGCTGGCGGGCGCGCAGGCCGGCGCGGTGCGCGTCATCACCGACGACCGCACCCATCTCAGGCTGATCGGGTCGGTCGGCCTGCCGGCCGAGCTGGTCGAGCACGAGACGCTCGTCAGCGTCGACTGCGGCGTGTGCGGCAAGGCCGCGCGTGAGGTGACGGTGAGCAGCTGGAGCAATGTCGCCTTCTGCAAGCGCCAGGCCAACGACCCCTATTTCAGCAGCACCTGCAACACCGTGGTGGCGGTGCCGCTGATGCACAAGAACCAGGTGATGGGCGTGTACAACCTGTTCCTGGAAGAAGGCAAGACCGTCCCCGAGGATGTGCGCCTCCTGTTCCGCTCGATCAGCGAACACCTCGGCATCGCGCTGGAAAACGCGCGGCTGACGCGCGAGAACATGCGCATCTCGCTGATGAACGAGCGCCAGATGCTGGCCAACCAGATCCACGACTCGCTGGCGCAGACGCTGGCCTACGCCAAGATGCGCCTCACCGTCCTGTCCGATGCGATGCGCCACGAGGACTACCCCAAGGCCAACCGCTACCTCGGCGATGTCGAGGAAGCGGTCGACCTCGCCTACGCCGACCTCAGGGACCTCATCACCCAGTACCGCGACCGCATCAACCCGCGCGGCCTGGTGCCGGCGATCCAGGAGCTGGCCAAGAGCTTCCGCAAGAAGGCCAATGCCGACGTCGATTTCCTCAACCTGGTGCAGGACGTCTCGCTCACGCCGGACGAAGAAATCCAGGTCTTCCACATCATCCAGGAATCGCTCTACAACATCGCCAAGCACGCGCGCGCGCGCCACGTCGTCATCACCTTCGACCTGGAAAATGGCCAGTACATCGTCAACGTCGCCGACGACGGCGTCGGGGTGCAGAAGAAAAAGGACGAATCGTCCACCATGGGCAAGAGCTTCGGGCTGACCATCATGCGCGAGCGCGCCGCCAAGCTGGATGGCAAGCTCATCGTGGAGTCGCGCCCCGCCGGCGGCACCGTCATCCGCCTGGTCTTTCCTCAGCGCAAAAGCGAGCAAACCGCATGAGCCTCACCCGCATCATCCTCGTCGACGACCACACCCTGTTCCGCAAGGGCCTGGCCGAACTGCTCGAACAGAGCGGCAGCATCGAGGTCACCGCCTTCACCGGCAATCCCGACGAAGTCGAGATGCTGCTGCGCGCGCACCGCCCCGACGTCCTCATCCTCGACCTCAACATGCCCGGCACCGACGGCATCACGCTCATGCAGCAACTGCGCACCGACGGCTTCGACCTGCCGGTGCTCATCCTCACCCTCTCCGAGGCCGAAGACGACCTCGCCCGGGCGCTGCGCGCCGGCGCCAACGGCTATCTGCTGAAAAGCATGGAGCCCGACGAAGTGGTCGACGCCATCCTGCGCGCCCAGCGCGGCGAAACCGTCGTCGCCCCCGCCATGACCGCCAAGCTCGTCAAGCTGTACGACCAGAAAGGCCAGGACGCCGGCTCCCTGCTCGACGCCCTGACCCCGCGCGAACGCGAAATCCTCACCCACCTCGCGCGCGGCGAGAGCAACAAGGCCATCGCCCGCACCCTCGATATCAGCCACGACACCGTCAAGCTGCACGTGCGCCACATCCTCGCCAAGCTAAACCTGTCGTCGCGGGTGGAAGCGGCGGTGTTTGCGGTGGAGCACCGAGTTGCGCCGGGGGGGCGCGGCGAGGGGCGATAGGGGCTAAGGCAATTGTGTCCGGTCCCATTTCGCTTCGCCCACCGGGGCTGGTGGCCGCCTGCGGTGTCCAGCCCCTCAACTCAAGCGCTCTAGGCGCCACAAAGTTATGGCCATCAGCTACAACACCGACCTCCTGAATCGCCATATCGCCCCAGGGATTTCGGACTTCAAAGCGTGTGACGCACCTGACATCACGGATGCTCATCCCGAAGCCGAACACTGGTTGGCGAACCACTTCCTGAACTCGATCTTTCGTTCCAGGTTCAAGGGAAAAGTTCGGCAGTACGCGCTCAACCTGATCTTTCGGGCCCAATCAGCTTTTCATGACTACCATGAAGCACGAGATCTCACGAATGAGTTCCTTGCGAAAGGCTCACCCGATAACCCGGCAAGTCGACTTTACTTTCGCGCGGTAGCCCGCTGGGAGTCTTGCTTTCTGAATCTCCAGATATTCATGGACGTGATGAACAAGATGAAGAAGGACTTCAATGATGAGCCAGTGTTCAAGGCGGAGGATGGGACACCGGAGCAGCATGCCTATGTCATTGCGAACGCCATAAAGCACTGGGGTTCGGATATCGCGGACGACCGCCATTCCGACGGAGACACGATCCCTCTTTGGCTAACCAACACTGGCTTTCAAACCAGGTTGCATGCGCTAACCTACCCCGAACTCGGCAAACTTGTCTCTGAAGTCGCAACCGTTGCTGACGAGCTTCAAGACCCCAAATCGTGGCACAAATGGGGCACAAATGGGGTCAGACACCTTAATCCCGAGCTGACGCCCTATCCCGGCATCCAGCCTCACCCTACGACCACACGCCCGGCCGCGTCGTAAAGCTGTCCAGCACCCGCAGGTAGCTGGCACGCGCCACGACGGTGGGGTCGGGCAGGTTCTGCTGGCTCATGCTGCCCTTCAGTTGGGCGAGCGATACGTATTCCCTTTCCTCCATCCAGTTCTGCATGCCCGCCAGGATGTCGGTCAGCTTGCTGGGGCCGTGCTGCAGCAGGCAGGAGGCGAGATGCACGACGTCGGCGCCGGCCAATAAAAGCTTGAGCGCCTCGCTTTCGCTGTGGACGCCGCCGGTGGCGGCGAGCGTCATACGGGTGCGGCCGTGCAGGATGGCGATCCAGCGGATGCGCAGCAGCGCCTCGTCCGCCGTCGACAGGTGCAGCTGGTCGGTCATGCGCAGTTCGTCCAGATCGATGTCGGGCTGGTAGAAGCGGTTGAACAGCGCGACGCCCTGCGCGCCGGCATGTTCGAGCTGCTGCACGAAATGCGGCAGCGAGGAAAAGAAAGGCGACAGCTTCATCACGATGGGCAGGCTCACCGCGCGGCGCAATTCGATGAGCAGGCTGAGATAGCGCGCCTCCACCGACTCGCCGGAATGCCGGGCATTGGCGGCGACGTGGTAGACGTTGAGCTCCAGCGCATCGGCGCCGGCCTGCTCGAGCGCGCGGCCCAGTTCCACCCAGCCCGAGGGCGAGACGCCGTTGAGGCTTGCCACCACGGGGATTTCGAGGCGGCGCTTGAGTTGATGCAGCTGCGAAAGATAGCGTTCGAGGCCGCCCTGGAATTCACCGTGGCCAGGCAAAAAGCTGTCGGCCTCGCCGTGCCCGAGGTCGGCATGCAGCAGGAAGCGGTCGAGCATCGCGTCCTCTGCGCGCAACTCCTCCTCGAACAGCGAATACATCACCAGTGCGGCGGCGCCGGCGTCCTCCAGCCGCAGCGCAGTGTCGAGATCGCGCGACAGCGGCGAGGCCGAGGGCACCAGCGGGTTCTTCAGCTTGAGGCCGAGGTAGTCGGTGGAGAGGTCGATCATGTCAGGCTCCTGAAAAGCAGTTGCTGGGCTGTTTTAATTGGCTGGACCCCGTGTCGTGGCACGGGGTGACGGGGGATAAGGCTGGGGCTTCTTCAATGGACTTGGATACCGGCGTTCGCCGGTATGACGAACACACACACCCACGCCG
>Ga0299915_10000724_pt1 | contig 24623 bp, 24 predicted proteins | sample RVTome_13_FD_200263 | JGI IMG/M metagenome (GOLD analysis project Ga0299915, IMG submission 200263) | Soil microbial communities from uranium-contaminated site in the Upper Colorado River Basin, Wyoming, United States - RVT92D227 (version 2) ... | reverse complement strand
TACCTGCATCCATGCCATGATCCCTAATTATCTGATCCAAAATTTTCCCTTTAAATGCACCAATGCTATTTTCATCAATCGTTCCTTGTTTAAGAACACCATTTTTTACTATTACATAAGCATCATGTGGACAGTTTGGTGCTGTACACACTTCACAGTTTAAACAAGTTTTTGCTTTAAATTCTAGATTAAGATCTTGTGGTAACAATGTACTAAAAATATCTTTTCCGTTTACAAAATACATTTTTTTATCTTCAATAAGCTCAGGTAGTTTTCCTTTATATTTAACAGATGCTAAAATATGTGAAGCATCGTCCAGTGGTATTTTTTTACCTTTGTGCGTTAAAAGGAAACAACCAGAGATATGATCATGTATACCACCTATAATGACACCGCCAAATCTTGGGGAAAGAATGTTTTGCTGAACCTTCATTAAAATTTCTGCCTCAGCTTGTGCCTCTTCACCTTGTAATAAATGCAGGTTCATTTCATCTCCATCAAAATCAGCATTGTACGGTGGGCATACACTTAAATTAAATCTAAATGTTTTATAGGGAACAACCTTTACTCTGTGAGCCATCATTGACATACGATGAAGTGACGGTTGTCTATTAAAAATTGTTATATCGCCATTCATTAGTTGTCTTTCTATTACCGTACCAAGCTCTAGTTTTTCTGCAAGTTCATCTGAATTTTTTTCTGTTACCTTAATACGTTGTTTTACTCCTTCAGATTCTTTTATAATGTAATTTACACTTGGATTGTATTCATTCAGTTTTTCAGAAATGTTAGTTTTTTGTTTTATTAATTTTTTACACCAATCCATATTATGTGTTGTCACTCTTACAGGCACTGTTAACTCTTTGGCAATAATCATAGGTACCCCAATTTCGTTTATACTAAGATTCGGATCAGGTGAAATTACAGTACGTGCTGAAAAATTAACTCTTTTACCCGATAAATTGCTTCTGAAACGCCCTTCTTTACCTTTTAGTCTTTGAGCAAGAGTTTTTAATGGTCTACCCGAGCGATGACGCGCAGGAGGTATACCTGAGGTTTGATTATCTAGATATGTTGTTATATGATATTGTAACAGCTCCCATAGATCTTCCACAATTAGTTGTGGAGCACCAGCATCTCTATTTTCTTGCAACCGTTGATTTATACGAATAACATCAACAAGTTTGTGTGTTAGGTCATCTTCTGAACGCTCACCTGATTCTAAAGTAACAGATGGTCTGACTGTAACAGGCGGAACAGGTAAAACCGTTAAAACCATCCACTCAGGTCTTGCTGATTTAATATTTATATCAAGTAAAGGTAGATCATCATCAGGTATTTTCTCTAACCATTCTCTTATTTCTGATGGGGTTAATTTTTTACCATTTTCTCTGATAGATGTTGGTTTATCTAGCTCTATTTTTCCTACTTCTCTATCACAATGTGGACATTTTTCTGTTTTAACACATTCTTTCACTATAGATTTTAATACAAATGTTGGTTCTCGGCCTTCTCTATTAAACTTTTTAAGCTCTTCTAAATAATCATTTTTTTGTTTGTCTGTTAGCAGTATACGTCCGCATCCTCTGCATGTTGCCCTTAAACAATCTCTTATTGATTTTACAAGTCCAACATGTATTACAGGCATTGCTAAATCTATATGACCAAAATGACCTGGACATTTATCTTTTCCAACTCTTAGTCCGCAGGTTTTGCATCTTAAACCAGGTTCAACCACACCCAGTTTGGGATCCATTAAACCCATGGCAATAGGAAATCCGTCGTCATCATAAGTATCTGCGGTAATAACTTTTGTAGCACTCATTTTTCTTATTTCATTTGGTGAAAGTAATGAAAATGTAATACTACCAATTTTTTTTGTTATACTTTTTACCCTTTCCATAAATAACCGTCCAATTATTTTTATTATACTAATGAATTTAATCTAATTCTAGGTGCAATTACCAAAGATTTCAATTCATCTATCAAAAGTTTGAATGCATAGCTCATTTCAATTGGATAAATCTCTGCTTTATCTCCACATATAGGGCAACGCAAAGCCCCATGTCTATCGGATATTGCCACATGTCCACATGTATTACATATGTATTTTACAGTTAGGTCTGATTCATCAAGTAGCCTATCTTTTATGACCATAGATGCTCCATGACCAATTAAGCAATCTCTTTCCATCTCTCCAAATCTAAGACCTCCTTCTCTAGCTCTTCCTTCTGTCGGTTGTCTTGTAAGTATCTGTACAGGTCCTCTTGATCGTGCATGTATTTTGCCTGCAACCATATGGTGTAATTTCTGATAATAAATACATCCAACAAATATGTCACACTCGAGTTTTTTTCCATTTTCTCCATTGTACAATATTTCTTTTCCGTTATGTTCAAATCCGTTTTCTACTAAGGCTTTTCTCAGCTCTTCTTCAGATTCTCCGCTAAAAGCAGTACCATCAACAAATCTACACTCGTAGGAGCCAACTTTTCCTCCTATCATCTCAAGAACATGACCCACTGTCATTCTGCTTGGAATAGCATGTGGATTAATTATTAAATCAGGTGAAATACCATCTTCGTTAAAAGGCATATCTTCCGGGGGTACAAGTAATCCTATTACACCCTTTTGACCATGCTTTGAGGCAAACTTATCACCGTACTCGGGAATCCGCTCCTCTCTAACTTTTATTTTAACCATCCTTGAACCATTAACTGATTCAGAGAGCATAACTTTGTCAACAATGCCTCCTTCTCCATGTTGCACTGTTACAGATGTTTCTCTACGTTTCTGTGGTGTTAGAAAATCAGTGGGTTCCTCTAGAAATCTCGGCGGGGAAGTTTTACCGATTAAAACATCTCCATCATTAACATCACACTCTGGTGAAATCAGACCGTCTTCACCTAAATTTATGTACGCCTCTTCGCTTCTAACTCCTCTGCAATCTGGATCAGGTACTTCAAAATGGTCTTCTTGTCCACCAGGGTATCGTTTCTCTTCACTACTATATGTCCTAAAAAAACTACTTCTACCTATACCTCGCTCTATACTTGCCTTATTCATAACAAGTGCATCTTCCATGTTGAAACCTCTGTAAGATAATACTGCAACAATGAAATTTTGACCTGCGGGTCTTTCATTAAACTTTATGTATTTAACAGGATGAGTCTGAACAAGTGGTGCTTGTGGATAATGCATAAGATGCCCTCGAGTATCTGGTCTTATCCTATAATTTGAGGCACCAAAACCTAAAGATTGTTTACCCATACCCGCACCCATTGTAATTCTAGGCGAGGAGTTATGTTCTGGATAAGGAACAAGTGATGAACCTATTCCCAGAATACACATAGGGTCCATTTCCATATGGGTGTGATCTGAAGTTATATCTTCCTCATTTAATGCAATAAGTGTATTTTCTTCTTCTTCAGCATCTATATATTCTGCAATACCTTCATTTATTAAATCCACCCATCTTTTTCTACCTGTTTCAAGATCACTTATGTATTTTTTAGTCAGTAAAAGTTTACCATTTTCAGTAATTGCCAGTGGTCTTCTTAACCTTCCACAGTCACAACTAACAATCAAATCATTTGCATCCTCATAATAAGCAACATTTACTTCGTTGCTAAGTAAGCCTTTTCTTCGTTTTTCCCTTAATTTTTGAGATAGATCCTTACCACTGGAATGCATTCCAATAAGATCTCCATTTAGATACACTCTTGTTCCAGTTGATTTCTTGGTAATTTCTCTAATTCCTAGATCCTTAAGGACATTTTCAACCTCTTTTTCTGGAAAACCTTCTGATATTTCAACTGTTAGTGCTAGGTTTTTTACTAGACCACAGTTTGGTCCTTCAGGGGTTTCATTGGGACAAAGTCTGCCCCATTGTGTAGAATGTAAATCACGAGCCTCAAAATGTGGTTGTGATCTTGTAAGAGGAGAAGTAACTCTTCGAAGATGACTAAGTACCGCAAGGTTACTTGTTCTATCTAAAAGTTGAGAAATCCCTGCTCTTCCACCAACCCAGTTTCCTGTGGCAAGTGCATGGTGAATACGTTGACTTAATACATCAGACCGAAGTGAAGAACTAATTTTTATTTCCTTGCCTTTTGCATGGATTCTTTCGATTTGATATTTTAGATCTTTACAAAGTGCAGTGAAAGCAACACGGAATAAATCCTCCATCAGATCTCCAGCAAGTTTTAGTCTTTTGTTTGCATAATGATCTTTGTCGTCTTCCTCTCTTTTACCAAGCGCCAGTTCTAAAACAGCCATTCCCATACGTGCCATGAAAACAGCTTTTGTTAGACGATCAGATGATTCGTTTCCAAGATGAGGTAAAAGGTTTTTATCCATCAGTGTTTCTACTCTTTTTACACGATACTCTTTAGCCTGTCCACCTGCGAATTTTTTTCCAAGATAAGCAATTGCTTCTTCTTTTGTTGTTATACCATATTCATTTGCGCATTCCTCTATGTTTGCAAGAACATAAGGCTCCATTTTTGGGTCCACACTTATAACATCAACAATTTCCTCATCATTTTCCATACCAAGTGCTCTTAAAAGTATCATAAGTGGTATTTGACCATAGGTCGTTGGTAGCGATACCATAAGCATACCATCGTTTTTCTTTTCAACAACTGTTAGTGCACGGTATCCTTCTTTTTGAGAAAAAACCTTAGCAACCTCAATATCCCTTCCATATCTACTACTTCGCTCTACTAAAACTCTGTTTGGTGCAAGATCCTCAACTGTAATTAGAACTCTTTCAGTTCCATTACTAATAAAATACCCACCGGGGTCAAGCGAGTCTTCCTGCATTTCCTGCAGTTCCTTTTTATATTCATCAAGAGTAAATTCATGTCCTTTTTTTTCCTCGATGTTATGTTTAGCCAGGTTACAAGCTTTTGATTTTATCATTATAGGAAGTTCTCCAATTCTTACTTCCTCAGGATCATATTCCACATCATCTTTAACAGGAATGAATTCTAATGCTATTGGAGCTTCGTATGTTAAATCTCTTAAACGTGCTTCCATGGGAGTTAGTCTTCTGACAGTACCATCTGCTTCTTTTACTTCTGGTTTACCGACAGTTATTTTTCCAAATTTTATTTTATAGTTTTCAATTTCAGGATATATAAATCCTCTTTCCATTTCTTCTTCTTGTCCGATAATCGTGCTATCAACAATATTTTGTAATCTGCGCTCCAAAAAATCGTTATATGAAGCAATTTGGTGATTTACTATACTACGCTCTTTATAAAAAGAATCAACAAGTTCTCTCATATCTTAACCCCATCATTCTGTACTTTCTACTACAAATCTATATGCTACTGCCTCCCCCGCAGTAGGGCTTTTTCTAATAATTTTTATAATTTGTCCCGGTTTTGCACCAATAGAAACCGACGTCGGGTCTGTGTTTAGAATTTTTGGCAACTGATCAGGTGTTATTTTAAACTTCTCAAATAATTCTTTCTCCTCTTTTTCAGAAATAATTACATGAGAAGGAACCAGCTTGTGTTTTAATATTTCAAGCTGTTGTATTTCAACAGTTTTTTCCATTGTGGTTTTTTTCCTCCTAATACATTAAAGGTTAGAAGGCGGGCCTGAGGGGATTCGAACCCCTGGCCACCTGGTTAAAAGCCAGATGCTCTACCTAACTGAGCTACAGGCCCAATTATAGGCCGGGACTCAAGCTTTAAACGTTATTTTTATATGACTTACTCTAACCTATAGTAACAGTGAAACAATTTACCCGCTATGGTACTTCATATATATATAACTTATTGATTAATTGATTTGAGGATGAGTTGATTTTTTTGTTTTATAAAAGTTATTTCATAATCCTCAAAAACTGGATGTCTGCCAATTAAAACTGGTATATCGTTTCTAATTGATACATGAATTTGTATATTACTATATGTGACTTTTTTATCCTTTTTACCCATTATCATATCTAAATTAGCCTTAAACAGTGACGTTGTTCCACCAGCAGTATCTACTGAACCTGCTTTTTTAAGCTTTAAACCCAAATAGCTTGCAATGGGCATAGGTATAACAATAAAATCTCCGCCAGAATCAAGAAGGGCATCAATTACTGGTGTTACTTTTTCTTTGTATATGAATTTAATGGGTATTATTGGATATCTATAATAATCGAATATTAATATCGGTTCTGGCATAATTCTTTATGTAATTGACAATCCTAAGATAATACTTTTGATTTTTTATTGTATTTTATAAAAACTTTATTTTAATAATTTATTGTAAAAATTAGTTAATTGAATAAAATCATAAGCATCTTGGTGTGCCGTCTATTACTTTAGCTATTTTTATTTCATCGTCTGGAAATTTATCTGCTGGGAATTTTTCTTCAGCTTCTTTTAGCATTTCTTCTATGTTTACACTATGGTCTACGATTTCGTCGTTAAAAAGTAGTAGCCATTCTCCTGTGAATTTTTTATTTATATCTTCTTTCCTCATTAAATAACTCTTACACCACTTATCCTATTTATAATTTTTGCCATTTTTTGCCTTTTTTCGTCATTTTTTAAGAATATTGAGGTAAAAATAACAGAAAACTATATATATTAAAAGCAATAAACTATATAACGAACAAATTAAGGGGTTAGTTTAAAGTATATCAACACAAGAAGAGGAAGTATAGATATGAATATTATAACACTTGATGATTTATCAAAAGCGATAGCAAATAGAGTAGGAATTAATATAGATGAAGCTCGAAGAGATGCAGGTTTTGTGATGGATATATTTGGTTTTCAAGATCGAGTTATCGATAATGTCTTAGATCCAGAGGATAGACAGCTATTTTACATACTTGAAGAAGAAGGTATGCTTACTACAGAAAGAGAAGAAACAACACTCTATGATGGTAGAGAGTGGCGTACCCATTATTGGGTAATTAGAAAAGATATTATATTAAAGTATTCAAAAGATGAAAATAAAAGAACAAGAAGTGTACTATCTGATAAACAAACCATTGAAGATATATCTGATGAAGCTATTTATGATGCTCTTGATGAAGATATTTGGGTAACTAGAAAAACTGAAGAATAAATCTATATAATTTTTTTATATTTTTTTTAAAAAAATTAATAACTATGTTTTAGTTTCATATTTTCCACTACATTAAGGGTGAGTTAAAATTTAATAGGTGAAATTATGGCAAAAAGAAAGATAATTATTAGTTCAGAATCAGTAACTGAAGGTCATCCAGATAAAATGTGTGATTTAATATCTGATGCAATTTTAGATGAAGCACTCAGACAGGATAAAAATTCAAGGGTAGCAATTGAAACCGCCACGAAAAATGGGGGAGTTATGGTCTTTGGTGAAATGACCACTTCAGCATATATAGATATACCACATGTTGTAAGAGACACAATAAAGGGAATTGGCTACACTAAATCGGAGTATGGTATAGAATGGGAAACTTGTTCTGTATGGGTTCAGATAACAGAGCAAAGCCCAGATATTTCGCAAGGTGTTAGTATAAGTGATGTTCACAAAGAGCAGGGAGCTGGCGATCAAGGTATGATGTATGGTTATGCAGTTAATGAGACAAAAGAACTTATGCCTCTACCTATTTTACTTGCTCATAAACTCACAAAAAAACTTGCTGAAACTAGAAAAAAGAAAGAAATACTTTATTTAAGACCAGATGGTAAATCCCAAGTATCGATAGAATACAATAATCAAGGTAAACCTTTAAGAGCAGATACAATCGTTGTTTCAACCCAACATGATAGTGGGATTAATCAAGATAGAATAAGAAAAGATATTATTGAATATATAATAAAACCAGTTTGTTGTGAATGGATAGATAAGGATACAGTTTTTCATGTTAATCCTACTGGCTCTTTTGTTAGAGGCGGACCGTATGCGGATGCTGGTGTTACCGGCAGAAAAATCATTGTTGATACATATGGTGGTATAGGTAGACATGGTGGGGGTGCTTTTTCAGGTAAAGATCCAACAAAAGTAGATCGTAGTGCTGCTTATATGGCGCGGTACATTGCTAAAAATGTTGTAGCTTCAGGTATAGCTGATAAATGTGAAATTCAACTTGCTTATGCAATTGGTATTGCAGATCCCGTTTCAATAAATATAGATTGTTTTGGAACAAATAAGATTCCTATAGATGAAATTGAGGATCTTATTAGGGAGTTTTTCCCGCTAAAACCTAGGGACATTATCAGTCATCTTGACTTAAGAAGACCTATATTTAAAAAAACTGCCGCTTACGGTCACTTTGGAAGAGAAGAGCCTGATTTTACCTGGGAAAAAGTTGATAAAGCTGCAATACTTAAAAAAGAAGCGGGTTTAAAGAAATAAGTTATTAATTTTCTATATTTTTTATTTTAATAAACATTAATAATTCTATTTTTGATTAAATAAATAACTATATTAAATGATAATTAATTATTATATATATAATATAGATACATATTGAGGAAAGTGATATGGTAGAATTTGAGACTATTAAATCTAAAGAAATAAAATTTGGTAAAAACAGTTTTATAGAAATTTCCAAAAGAAAAGTTAAAACGCCTGTTGGTGAAAATGAATTTATTGCATTGTCACGAGGATATTATTTACCGGATAATACAAAAAGATGGAGAGCATCTATTGCACTACCTAATGAAAAAGATAAACGTGAAAAGATTGCTGAACTGATAAGAGATTTTGAGTAAGTATTATTTTTCGTTAGTTTAAAGTAGAAATAGAAGATATTCTGGTTCGTGGCTTTTAGTGAGGAACGAGTAAATAACAGAATATACATAGTCGTTGCAGTTTTTATTATTATTGTGATTATTTTAACTATTTTTTTAAGTTCCAATCAATTATTTAGTGCAAAAATTCAAGATGATATTCTTGGTAATTCTTGGATAGAAGATATTGGTGAGCGAGATGGTGGGTCAGGTTTTTTAGGACTTGAAAAGTGGGCTAGTTTTACATATAAAAATAATAACTTAACATATTCATCATATGTCACTGTTACAAGTTTTAAAACACTTTTTATTATGAGTGAAGTGGAACTTAAAAATAAAATGGAAGAAACAATAAAAAACTCTTTTAAACAGGGTGTTTCTGTGGATCTTGACTCAAAAATAACTGGGGAAAGAACTCTTAATAATGGTCATAAGACATTATATAGTGTATATAATGGAAATTACTCTTATAATGATACAATTGAAAAAATAAAAATTATAGGTGAAACTTGGAATTGCGGTGTGTCAGGTACCTCAATAATTTGTATAGGTTATGCTCAGATAACAGATAATGCCCATGGTAATTCAGATATAGATTTAACTTATTGGATAAAGATTTTAAAGGATGGTTCCGGAACCTTCGGATTAAATTATAAGGGTACAGAAGGATTGCTATATAATGTAAAATGCCACTAGATTATTCCTCTGATAATTCTACTTTTTTCAGTTCATGTTCCATAGGGCATTCTATATTTTCATATATTTTTAAGATCTTATAATTTTTATCTTTGCTTAAGCTGGCGGTACATAATTCAAAATTGACACAACCAATGGATTTACAAGGCTCACCTTCAAACTTTGCTATGTCTCCTTCAGACAATTTCTTATCCGCCGCTGTAATTATTGGTAATTCTTGAACCTCAACAACTGCAGCGTTTCCTTCATGAATGCTACAATTGTGACGTTTTTCTCTTACGCTAGTAATTTTGTATTTTCTTCCAGTCTTTAAATTAAAACATACTGTTTTTAATTTACAATTTCTACATTCATTATTTGGTCCAATATAAATAAATTCACAACCCTCGGTTGCTAATTTTTCACCAATTAAAGTAACTAGTGGCATTCTATATCACTCCTGTTATTTTTGCTAATTTTTTAGCTGCATCTTTTGTTAAACCTGTTTCACCAAGTATAGTGTATCTTTCAGGTCTTATTTCATGTGCCCTTATCAATGCTTCTATGATTTTTTTCTTTGATACTCCTAATTCACTTGAGTTTGTTGGTGCTCCTATCTTTTTTAATGCATCACGTATTCTTTGCCAATCGCCGCCATGTAGGTATACCATCATTATTGCACCAACTCCACATTGTTCCCCATGCATTGGTTTTGCATTTTTTCTACCTTTTAGCATTATTCCAAGTCCAAGGTGATCAAGTGTATGGGAAAACATATGTTCTGATCCTGATGCAGGTCTTGTATTACCCGCTACACTCATAGCAACGCCTGAAACAATCATTGCTTTTACAGCAGTCCAAGCGGATTCTTCAGAGCCGGGTTTTATTTCATCGGCGCTATCCATAAGAATTTGAGCAGCACTTTTTGAAAGAACTGCAGCATGGCTACTGAACTCTTCACCTTTTAGTCTATGGGCCAGTTCCCAATCCATAACCGCTGATATATTTGAAATTACATCGGCGCAACCTGATGCAAGCATTCTGTAAGGTGCTTTTTTAATGATTTTTGTATCAGCAAGAATCGCAAGTGGTGAAAAAGCAGTTTTTGAAACAACTCCTTTAGTATGTTTTAAAGATGCTCGAGGTGAGGCAATACCATCATGAGCTGCGGAGGTTGGTACACTGATAAATGGTTTAGATAGTTCATAAGCTGCAAGTTTTGTAACATCTATAACACTACCACCACCAACACCCAGTAGAAGATCAACATTAATTTTATTTGCATACTTAATCACATGATTAACCTCATGAAGAGTGGGTGCTGAGATTAATTTTATATCAACTTTATAATTAGCCCTAGTTAGTATTTTTCTTATTTCTTCTCCTGATAATTTTTTTGTTATTTTATCAGCAACTATTAAAATAGAATTACCCCGGCCTATTCTGTTACAAAGATCAGCAATCTGAGTTGTAGTATTATGACCGATAATAATTTCCCTGGGGAAAATCATATTTTTTGATTTTGTGAAACGTTCCATATCGGATGGGTAAACCACGGGATTAATATATTATCTTTTCTTTTCATACCTCGAAAAAATGAAGATTTTGGAAGTTTATAAGAGAAATAAAACTATTTTTTTAATATGCATCTTTATTATAATCATTATTGTAATAATTGCTGGAGTTGCATTACTACCCTCGGTTTTTTATGATCAATGGATATGGAAATATTATTGGGGTCCTGTTGTAGCTGATGCAGAAAATTCACCTTCCGGAGTTGCTCTATATAACGGTGTTGCAGCTAGTGAAGGTTATACAATGGTTTCAGAAATAACCTATGGTTTAATTCTTGTTGTTGCATTATTTTTTATTTACAAACTTTTAAAGAAACTAAATATTGTTGTTGATTGGAGATTTGCGCTTTCCTTGATGCCCTATATACTTTTTGGTCCAATTACCAGGGTTTTGGAAGATACAGGATATTTTGATGCACCAGTTGTGTATTGGTTTATCTCACCACTTTTATATTTTCAAATTGCTGCATATGCTTTATCGCTCTTGGTCTTAGGTTATTATATTGAAAAAAAATTTCAAAAACCAAGACTTACTGTAAACTTTATTTTGTTTATCGGAGGATTGATTTTATTAGTACCTCCTGTGATATTAATTGCTAGATGGGTTGCAGGAGACCGTTGGGGTTTAACAATTGGCTCTAAACCTGATGTTTTTTTAATTGTAATTGGCATTGTTACCTTAATTTTAGGTCTTGTTTATTTGATTGCTTTTGTTTTCAGAAACAATAAAAAAATAGTTGTTTACAAAAATCCCCTGAACCTTGCAATGATTGCTGGTCATTTAATCGATGGTATAACCAGCTACATTAGTATAAAAGATCCACTAAATATGGGTCTTATGTATAGTGAGAAGCATCCAGCTTCAAATGCTTTATTGGATATATGGGGTCCTTTGTTTCCAATTGTAAAGTTTGTTTTAATTATAATAGTTATTTATGTTTTCGATATTTTATATAAGGATGAACTAAAAAATAATCAAATACTGGTTAATCTCATAAAAATAGGTATTCTGATTTTAGGGTTTGCACCAGGTCTACGTGATTTATTGAGAGTTACTATGGGTGTTTAATTTTATGCGTCGTCATCCAGATTGGCTTAAGGTTAAAATCGGGGGTGGTGAAAATTTTGTCAAAATGAAATCTCTTTTAAAAAAAGCTAAGCTGCATACAATCTGTGAGGAGGCAAAGTGTCCTAATATTGCAGAATGCTTTAGTTCAAATACAGCTGTTTTTTTAATTTTGGGAGATATCTGCACAAGAAATTGTGGTTATTGTAATGTGAAACATGGAAAACCATTTTCTTTGAATTCAAATGAACCTAAGGACGTTGCAGAAAGTGTTAAGAAATTAGGTTTAACTTACACAGTTATTACATCTGTAACCAGAGATGATTTAGAAGATGGGGGTGCAAGTGTTTTTTATGAAACTGTGAAAGAGATTAAAAAATTAAATAAAGATTGTAAAATTGAGGTTTTAATTCCTGATTTTAAAGGAAACTCTGAATCATTAAAAAAAGTTATTGAGTCTTGTCCTGATGTTGTTAATCATAATATTGAGGTTGTTAGACAATTGTTTCCTTTAGTTAGACCACAAGGGGATTATAAAACAAGTATTGATTTGCTTAAAAATATTAAGAAAATCAACGATAAAATTAAAACAAAATCTGGTTTTATGATTGGACTAGGTGAAACAAGAGCCCAGATTTTGCGAACATTAAAAGATTTAAGAAAAGTAGATGTTGATTTTTTAACAATTGGCCAATATTTACAACCAACTAAAAAACATGTTGAAATAAAAAAATATTACAGCCCCCGAGAATTTGATGAATTGAAAAAAATAGCTTTAGGTGCGGGTTTTGAGCATGTTGAATCAGGACCACTAGTCAGATCCTCTTACCATGCAGAAAGAGCAATGGTTTATTAATAGATAATGAATTTTACCTTTAGATGCAATCAAAATCTGTTTATAAGGTTCCTAACGGAAAACTTTTAAAAATTTTTTTGGAATATAATAGCAAAAACAAACTAATTAATAGTATTTGTATAACTGGGGATTTTTTTGCGTATCCTGAAGAGTCAATTGATATTATGGAAAAAAAACTTAAAGACACATTACTCACAAGAGAAGATTTGTTAAAAAAAATAACCTCTGTTATTAAAAAATATGAAATTGAATTCATAGGTCTTGATGCAGAAGGTCTAGTTGAGGCAATACTTAGGTGTTTAAAATGAAGGAACAATGGAGATTGTTAAAAACACAGAACAACTCGGCTTTTGCTAACATGGCAATTGATAGAGCTGTACTAGTTGAAAGTAGCAAAACAAAAGTACCTCCAACTGTCAGGTTTTATACTTGGAAACCACCTGCTATTTCTATTGGTTATTTCCAGAGTTTAAAAGATGAGATTGATATTGATGCCTGTAAGGATCTTGGTGTCGAATTCGTTCGTCGAATAACCGGCGGAGGGGCTGTTTTTCATGATAAAGAGCTTACATATAGTATAGTTATTCCTGAGTCAAACCCTAAAGTTCCAAAAAATATTTTAGAAAGTTACAGGAGAATTTGCGGGGCTGTTATTAAAGGATTAAAACAACTGTGGATAGAAAGTAAGTACGCACCTATTAATGATATTATTGTTAATAATAAAAAAATATCAGGAAATGCTCAGACAAGAAAATTAAAAACTGTTTTGCAGCATGGAACAATACTTATAGATGTTGATGTTGATAAAATGTTTAAACTGCTTAAAGTACCAGATGAAAAAATAAAGGATAAAATGATTGCTGATGTTAAGCAGAGAGTAACTTCCATTAAACATGTTTCTGGTAATATTGTTTCTTTCAGTGAAGTAGCTGATGCAATGCAGACTGGCTTTGAGCAAGAGTTTGGTATAGAACTAGTTATTGATGTTTTAACTAAGGATGAAATTAATCTTGCAAAAAAGTTTGAAAGAGAATGCTTCTCAACAAATGAGTGGAATTTTATAAGATAAAAAATTTTGTAAATGAGGGGAGTTATGAAAATTAAGGTTAAACGAGTAAATGCATTTACTGATTCTGTTGATGGTGGTAATCCTGCTGGAGTTTTACTTAATTCACCTGATTTAACTGATAAGCAGATGGCTTATATTTCTAAAATTCTAAATGTTTCTGAAACAGCTTTTGTTTTTCCAAGTACAAAAGCTGATTTTAAGGTTAGGTTTTTTACACCTGAAATTGAAGTAGATTTATGCGGTCATGCAACAATCGCAACTTTTTTTACAATGACTCTGGAAGATTTTTTTCCAGAAAAAATAAACAAAACTGTTACACAGGAGACAAAAGCTGGAATTTTACCAGTTAATATCGATTTTACAGATGATGGTGATGTCGGTAGGGTTATGATGACCCAAGGAAAACCTATATTAAAAGATATACATTTAGATATATTAAAAATAGCAGATTCTCTAAAAATATCAAAAGAAAAAATAGATGATAGTTTACCAAAACAAATTGTGTCAACAGGACTATTTACTTTGCCAATCTGTATAAAATCTTTTGATGTTCTTAAAAAAATTAAACCTGATTTTGTAAAAATAAAAAAAATATGTAATGAGCTAGGTGTAGGTAGTTTTCATTTATTTACATTTGAAACAATTGAACACGCATCTGTTTATCATGCAAGAAATTTTGCACCAACTTATGGTGTTAATGAAGATCCTGTTACAGGTACTGCAAATGGTGCTGTATGTTTTTACTTATTAAAAAATAGGATAATACAAGAAAATAATCTTTTGTGCGAACAAGGTGATATAATCGGTAAGCCCGGTAGAGTTTTTGTTGAGATAAATAAAGATATTGTAAAAGTAGGTGGAAGAGCTAAAGTTGTTGAAGAAAAGGAAATAAAAGTATAATTTGTGTTAAGAAGTATTAAATTTATATATCATTATTGATATCTTTAAAAATACATCAAAAGATATATTTTAATAAATACAAAAATAAGCATTTACTACTAAATTTTATCCAAATCCAAATCCAGTCCATCACTTGCAGCTATTACTTTTACACCTAATTTTTTTGTTAGTTTTTCTGCGATATCCCATGGTTTTGATTTTATCATAGTCATACCAAAATGAGAAAGAATTCCTAATTTAGGTTTATTTATTGATAAAATCTTTTCAGCATCTGGCAAAGACAAGTGATCTATTTCAGGTTTTTCTTCAAATAAAACTACGTTTATTATAAGTATATCACCTTTGTAATATGATTCAAGTCCTTTGAAATATTTAGTATCAGAAATAATAGAAATAGAAATTTCTTTACCATAAATATTTAAACCATAGGTTTCAACGCGATGATGATGTCTAACTGGAATAGAAAAAGTGATATTTCCAATTTTATAGTTTTGTTTTTCCTTTAGAATTTCTATTTTCTCAACATGATTTCTAAAATATTTTAAAATTACAGGATCATCTTCAATAGCATCACTGGGTGCAAAAACCACACCCTTTTTTTTAAACCCTCCATTGGTCATTGCTTCAATCATTATATTAATATCATTAGAGTGATCAATATGCTTATGCGTTAGTATTATTCCATCAAGATCTAAAGGATTTAACTTTGGTTTGCTTGAAATGCATCTAACAAGCGAGCCGGGACCAGGATCTATCATTACATTGGTTTCATCAAGAGTTAACCAAATTCCACCTGATGCTCTAAGCTGTCTAGTTACTACAAAACGAGCACCAGCTGTACCTAAGAATTTGATTCTATTCATAGTCTTTGCTGACATACAAGTCTAGATTAAAAACTATATGATTGATTTTTGTTCGAAAATCTTACAAAAATTTAATTTACAATATAAACCGTATAATTTGATTGAAAGTTTCAGGGACATATGGATTGATTTATCAGTTGATTGAAAAAATATTTCTACCTATTTGAGTTTCAGTTTATTTCATGGATTTATTTGAATATACCTATAATCTTGTTCGTCAAATACCTGATGGTAAAGTTTCTTCTTATGGTGCTGTTGCAGAAGCACTTGGTGACAAAATAGCCGCTAGAGCTGTAGGTCGCATGATGAATCAAAATCCTGATGCTAATTCTATGCCTTGTTTTAAGATAGTTCACTCTGATGGAAGACTTGGCGGGTTTGGTTTAGGAATAGATGATAAAATTAGAAGATTAAAACAAGATAAAATTTTTGTTGAGAACGGAAAGATTGTTGATTTTGAACAAGTATTATTTAAAGATTTTAAAACGAATTATCCACTTAAAAAATTAAGAAAAGAGCAGATTGAACTTAGTAAGCAGGTTGTTTTAAAAGATGGCTTTACTGAAATAGAAACTGTTGCTGGAATAGATATTGCTTATCCTGAAAATGAGTTTGATGATGCTTGTGGTGCTTGTGTTGTAATTGACTATAAAACAAAAGAAGTTGTTGAGGAAAAAACTGCATTTAGTAAAACTAGTTTTCCGTATATTTCTACTTATCTAGCATATAGAGAGTTACCTATTATTAAGAAGCTCGTTAGTAGTTTAAAGAAAAAACCGACGGTTTTTATGTTTGATGGAAACGGTATTTTACATCCATACAGTATTGGTTTAGCATCTCATTCGGGTGTTGCTCTTAATATTGTAAGTATAGGTGTTGCAAAGACTTTATTGTACGGTAAAATTGAAGATAAAATAGTTACTATTGATGGAAAAAAAAGAGGACTTGTATTTTTTTCATCTAAAAAAGTAAAAAGACCAGTTTATGTTTCACCGGGGAACAAGATCTCGTTTGAAAATTCTTTTAATATTGTTAAAACTTTAAGCACATATAAAATCCCTGAGCCATTAAGACAAGCTCATATCTTGGCTAATAAAAAATTATTATCCTAAATCAGCAAGATCTTTACTTGAAATAGTAGGAATGCCTCGACCTTCAAACCATTTCCTGTATTGCGTTACTTGTGATTTTTTAAGTTCCTTTTTATGTAGATAAACTCCTTTTATATTCGGTGTTGCTTTTATTGTTTTTTCAAGGATTTCTTCGTCTATAACCCCTGCATCAATTTGATAGGTTGGTATCATGTGACCAAATGTAACATTTTTTTGTAAAGCAATATCTGTGAATCTTGGTGCGTAATGCCCTCCCCCGATTCCGATTAAAACAGGAATATCATTTTTTATTTCTTCTTCATAATTGTATGATGCTAGTAATTCTAAAAGAGACTTTGATATTGTATTTGCTGGTATTTGTTTTTTCCACTCTTCTTCGCAACTACCCACTTCAACAAATATTGTTGGTATGTTCATATGTGGTCCGTGATGGGTAACTTCAAAACAAACCTTGTGGTAAAGATTTGCCTGTTGTGTATTTTTGTTAATTATTCTCAATAAATTTGTCATCAATATTGGTGATGATTTAACAAGGGTTTTGGGTCTTCCTCCAAACTTTGCTTCAGTAAAATTTCCTATTGGATGTGTTGTTAGTGTTGGTTCCCCTGTTTTACTTATATGTCGTGATAAAAATATTGCTTGTTTTGGTTTTAAACCAAGACTTTCTGATAGCTCTTTTTCTAAATTTTCATGTTTTATTTTACTATCATTTATTGTAACAATTATTACACCTTTGATACTTGAATTTTTGTAAACTGGGTTATCAAAAAATATATCTATTTCTTCCCAGCTTGACTGCTCTAAAAGCCCTTTTTTTATGTTTGTACTAGCAGGATCCTCATTAGAAGATACAATCAAAATACTTATTCTTTTCACCTGTGATATTGAAACAAAAGAAATCCTTTTTAAACTTACTATTTTATAAAATTACTTTCCTTTTTTAGTAATTCCCTTATTCTTTGCATTCTAACAACAAAATGTATTCTGTCTTCAACATCACATATTTTTGAGATGTATTGTAGTTCTTCGACTTCTTGTTTAGTGGATAATAGACCAATAACCATCATATTTTCAAATTTATTTTTATATTTTATAATATATAATAGTTATTGTACAAATGTTGCCAGAGCAATATTAAAATTTTATCTAGAATAAATTTTATTAAAAAAGGTTTTTAACATTTTGTAAAAAGATATATAAAAATATATTCTAATTGATATTTCTAATCAGGTCTAAGCCATTTAATAATTGCAACCGTAAAACCTAGTATAATCGGTATCATTATTATATAGTAAATTATTGGAAATTTTCTTAAAAATAAAGTCAGATCAATACCATAATAATATAGGAGTATCACTAATACAAAAATTATTGGAATCACTAATGCAAGAATCAACGGCAATGATTCTTTATTCAATTTTTATCCCTTCTCTCTTTCTATATATATTAATTAATATCTTTTAGTATATTAACAAATATACATTTAATTATATTTTTTATCTTTCTCAATAGGAGAATACTCTTTAGTTCCTGTAAATATTTCATTTATAGGACAATTTGTAAACTCAATATACATGTCTCTAGGTCTATATTTACCGTCTTGCGTATCCCAATAAATCTCTAAACTATTTGCATCAATTGCTAGAATTATACCTTTAAACTCTATATAACAACCACTTATATCTTTGTAAATACGTTTAACTCTATCACCTAGTTCAAAAACATCATAAAGTGAAGGATACTCTTGAATTTTCTTTTTTCTTTTATATGTACTGATGAAGATCATCCTACCACCAACTGATATGATAAGATTTGTAAGTAATCATATATAAAGCTCTGCTGTAAAAATGTCAAAAAGAAAAAATATAAGTTATACTCCTAGTTTCATATTTTTGTTTGATTAATTATGAGAAAAATTATAGTATTAATAATAACTATTTTTCTGTTTCTTACAATATTTAGCTTTTTTAAAATTGGACAATGTGAAGAAATAATTGAGAATATAATCTATGTTGGTGGAAGTGGACTAGGAAATTATAGTACAATACAAAATGCAATAGACAACGCATTAGATGATGATACTATTTTTGTTTACAATGGAACCTATTACGAAAATGTTGTTGTGAATAAAACCATTAATATTGTAGGTGAAAATAAAGAAAATACAATTATTAATGGACGTAATAGTAGCTTAAATGATAGCTTTTTTATTGTTTTTTATATATCAGCAGATCAAGTAAATATCGGTGGTTTTACAATTACAAATAGTATCCTTGAATACAATTTACTTGAATCAACTATTTTTGGAGTTGGAATTCTAGTTAAATCTAATAATACAACGATTCAAGGAAACATTATAAAAGAAAATACATTTGGAATTTCTTTAGATAACTCATACCATAATAAAATAACTACAAATACAATAACAGATAACCATATACAAATAAATCTACTTGGCTCATCTGAAAATATAATTGAAAATAATCAAATTACAAATCAAGAGCCTAATACAAGTATGCAACTAAACGAAAAAGTTGGTATCTTTTTGGATATAGCTTATATTAACACGATTGTCAATAATACAATTTCAAATATTTCTGGTACTGGTATTCAATTATCATATTTATGCGAAAACAATTCAATATATTACAACAATTTCATAAATAATACAGAAAATGGAAATGACTCTGGTAACAATGTTTGGGATAACAGTCAGTATGGAAACTACTGGGATGACTACAATGAAACTGATAAAAACAACGACGGCGTAGGTGATATACCTTATAACATCCCAAATGCAAACAACAAAGACAGATATCCATTGATGATGCCATATGACGGAACATTTAGATTAAAAGAGTTCTATGTTGATCTTTCATCTGTTATCACAATGCTTATTGTAGGTATGATTTTAATAATTATTTTTTTGATACCTATTGCATATTTTTGGGATAAAAAAAATAAAGATTAAGTTGATTTTATAGTTCCAAGAATAGGCTCATATATCAAACCTTTATCCATCAGAGAGTTTAGTACTTCCTCAATGGTGTCATTATCTAATCCTGCTTTTTCACATTTTTCAGTAATTAGATCCCAGGCTGCTCCATCTTCGCCTTCTACTTTTTTTATTATTTCTAAAACAATTTTCTCAGTTTCTTCAAAATTATCTGTTTTTTTCTCGTCTTTTTCCTTAACTTTGGTCTCAACTGTTTCTTCTTCCTTTTTTTCTTCCTCTTCTGCTGATTCCTCTTTTTCTAAAGATGTGTTCTTTTTAGGTTTTTCTTCTAAATCAGGTAGAGTTTCCTTTCTTGGTCTTAGATATTGTAATGATTCGTGTATAAGTCTTAGATATTTGTTAATATCAATATTGCTGTAATTTTTTAACGCCTCAACTATACCTTCAGACAATTCCGTACTATATCCAAGTTTTTTTAATTCCTGAGTATTTGATTGCTCCATTTTCATTGCTTCCAAAATCGCCTCAATTCTATCTTTTGTGTTTTTAGAGGTTTCAAAAATCCACCTATCCCTAGTCTCTGCGCTTACCTCCATGATTTTCTCAGGTCGAATAGAAACATAAACAATTCCTTCTTCAGGTTTGTAAGTTCGCGCTTTACCAATAACTGCAACAAATGCAGGGACCTCAATTTTTCCAAGAGCATCAGTAGCATCCTTTTGATATTGCCCAGAATAAAGAGTAAAAACACCTGTTGGATCAGATATATGAGCTCTTAATAGTTCCCCTTCTTCAGATATTTTTTCAACATCCGTTAGTACACCAATAATAAACAGCCTATTAACCTTGGCGCCAAGTGGTGTAACAACATATGAAGGGCTCATATCACCTTGACCTTTTATCTCAACAGTTGAATCGTTAAACTCACCAGCAAAAACCCTCCAAGCTGTTTCACGTTTCATAATAACTCCTCAATTTCTTTGATCAACTTTTCAGCATCATCTTTTGTGTCAAAATCTACTAATTTAACATCTTTTGCAATTATGTTGGTACCAAACTCATCACCTAGTGCATTACCTCTTAAACTGACTCTCTGAGTAAAAAGAGTTTTATTTATATCGTTTAGCAACTCATTTTCATCCATGCTCTTGCATTCCTCAAGAGTTTTTCCAAGGAGTTTTTCAGTAAGCTCTTTGTTTAAAACACTACTAACAGAACCAGTACCATCATCCACAACCAGCTTAAGTCTTAAATCAATTTTACCTTCAACTTTTCCATGTACACTACACTCATTGTTCTGTAGGGTTCGGTTACATTGTGGACAGCGCATTATAACTCCCGAGCCAGGCCTTATTTCCAGAACTGTTGCTTCAATTTCAATATCAACTGCACCACCTCTTTCTACTAGAGTATATATGGGCATTTTACTTACTTGCAAATCTTTCTTTTGAATTTTATTTTTATCAAGTTTTTTGACAGTTGCTTTTTCATCAAAAGTCAGTTGTGGAATACCTTTCCATGATTTTACGTACCCACCTGTTATTCTAAGGACATCCCCGTCCTTTAATTTAAAATCATGCCATGAAGTGAATTGAGCTTTTCCAGTCCCATCTGCAATAATTCCTGAAAAAACTTTTTTTGTTACACCATTTGTTTCAGTTTCTCTTGAATTTATTTCAGTTATCCTAACTGTTATATCAACTGCCCCAATACCTGAATGCAAATCTTTTACTTTTAATTCTCTTGGTTTCAAAGCACTTTCAGGCAGTTTATCTTTATCAGTTTTTATTACTCTTGCTTGATCTCCTAAGTTTAGTTGAATACCATTTTGCCATTGTCTTGTATACGCATTTGATATTTCCACAACATCTCCTTTTTCAAAATCAAACTCGCTACTCCAAGCAGTAAAAGAAATGGTGCCACTTTCATCACCCAATATACCATAGAATATTTTTCGGTTATCACCTTTTACAGTTATTTCTTTAGGGTTTACTGTTATTAAACGACATAATAAATTTACACTTCGCTCATTAGGCTGAAGATCAGAAATAAGTTTACGCTCAGAAGATTTGCCCGAAGAAAAAACCGCAATTCCACCAAACTTTTTAATTAAGGTTTGTTTGGCTTGATCAATTGGAACGCCATACTCCATAAACCTGCAAAGCTCTTTTTCAATTTCCTCTCTTGATACCTCTTTTTCTGTTCCGCTTAAAGCATTTAAAACATCGTCTACATGAGTTCCAAGATCATCCTTAACCACAAATTTTACCTCCCAGAAAAAGTGATTGTTTATTGCTATATCAATGTATCCTTATTTTTTTAATTGGCTAGGGGACAAAAAAAAAGTTTTTTTAACCTAAACCATAGATATTTCCTTTATCATCAATATCAATATTTTCAGAAATAGGTTTTGCAGGTAGTCCAGGCATTGTTGTAATTTTTCCAGTCATTGGGACAAGAAATCCGGCACCTGCTGAGAATTTAATCTCTCTGACTGTGATTTTAAAACCTTCAGGTTTACCTAACAATTTCGAGTCATCTGAAAGTGAAAACTGTGTTTTAGCAATACATATTGGCAGTTTATCCAAACCTAGTTCTTCGCACAGCTTAACGTCTTGTTCTGCAACAACTGTATAACTAACTCTATCTGCTCCATACATTTTTTTTGCAATGGATGCTATCTTTTCTTTAACAGGTTTATCTAGAGCGTACAAGTAGTGGAACTTTGATGGATTATTATGTATCAAACTCACCAATTTTCCAGCTAGCTCTATTCCTCCTTCACCACCTTGTCCCCAAATATCTGCAACTGCACAACCTAAATTTTTTGTTTTACAGTACTGTTCTACAACGTCTATTTCCTCATCTTTATCACCAATATAATGGTTAATTGCAATAAGTACAGGAATACCAAACATCGATATGTTTTCTAAATGTTTTTCAAGATTAGATAAACCTTTTTTTATAGCATTTATATCTTTTCCTTTTCCATGTCTTTTTAATGCTTTTATACTGACAACCATTACAACCGCATCAGGTTTTAGTTTACCAATTCTACAAACAATATCAAAGAATTTTTCTGCACCAAGTTCTGAACCAAAACCTGCTTCTGTTACAATATAATCTGCAAGTTTTAGCGCCAACTTTGTTGCAATCAAACTACTTGTTCCATGAGCAATATTTGCAAATGGTCCTCCGTGAACAAAGGCTGGAACTTTTTCAATTGTTTGAACAAGATTAGGTTTTATTGCGTCCTTTAACAAAACTGCCATTGCTCCAACAGCTTTCAAATCTTTTGCAGTTACAGGTTTATTGTTATAGGTATATGCAACAATTATCTTGCTTAACCTTTTTTTCAAATCATTCAAATTTTCAGACAGACATAAAATGGCCATAACTTCAGATGCAGGAGTTATAGCAAACTCTTCTTCATGAGGTACACCATTTTGTGGGCCACCTAAACCAATGACGACTTTTCTAAGAGCTCTATCACTTATGTCCATAACTCTAGGCCATACAATGTATCTTGGGTCGATATGGAAAGCATCTCCATAATGAATGTGATTATCAAGGAGACTTGCTAGTAAATTATGTGCACTTGTTATTGCATGCATATCACCAGTAAAATGAAGATTAATATCCTCCATAGGTAAAACTTGTGAATAACCTCCACCTGTTGCTCCACCTTTCATACCCATTGTTGGTCCAAGTGATGGTTCCCTAATGCAAAGCATTGTTTTTTTACCAAGTTTTGAAAGTGCTTGTGCAAGACCAATGGTCATTGTTGTTTTTCCTTCTCCTTCAGGAGTTGGATTTATCGTTGTGACAAGAATCAGTTTACCGTTTTTGTTATTTTTAATTCTATCAAAAATGTTTAAGGAAATCTTTGCTTTAAAGCCCCCCCAAGCAATTACTTCGTCTTTTTTTATTCCTATTTTTTCAGCAATATCATAAATATCTTGTAATTTAACTGATCTAGCAATCTCAATATCTGATTTCATAACAAAAACAAATTAATCAAGTCGTACTTATAAATTTGCTAATTATAATTTATCATTAACAATTTTCAATATCTCTGTAGTTTTTTTTCTAGTATTTTTTTGTAGTTCATTTAGTTGATCATTAATATTTTTTACAAACTTTTCATCTTTAATTGATTTCAGATTTATTTTTACATTAAGTATAGCTGCGTTAACACCTGCTTCTGCCATAATAGCAGAAATAGCTGCATCTGTAATAGAATTTTGATTTCCTTTTTCTGAAACGGTTTTTGCTAAATCCAAAATTTCCTGGCAGGTTCTTGCTGTTTCAAGAGGAACACCTGCTGCGTTTTTGTAACCATCTTGAATTGCTTTACTTCTAACTTCTATTTGTTTCTCTGTTTCTTTAGGCATTTTAAACGCTTTCATAAGATTATTGAAAGCTTGGGTATCTTTGTCAACAAGGCTTGTTAATTTTTTTCTTATTTGTTCACTTTTATTTAGTATTTTTTTTATTTCGTCTTCTACTTTTATGTATTTTTCTTTTCCAATAGTTAAATTACAAACCATAGACGTAAGAGCGACACCTAGTGCACCAGAAAGTGCCGCAACGCTCCCTCCGCCTGGAGCGGGACTATTTGATGCTAGTTCAGAAAGAAAATCGCTAAGTTTCATTGATACAAGATAACCATTTTCTTCAACCATATAGTCTATTATTTTTTCTTCCGGTTTAAATGTATATAGCTGAGAAAGACCAAGTTTCTCAACAGCAATGCTTACATAATCATCCTCATTTGATATTTTAATACCATCTTTTTTTGAGTAGAATTTACCTGC
>Ga0299915_10000723_pt1 | contig 24681 bp, 21 predicted proteins | sample RVTome_13_FD_200263 | JGI IMG/M metagenome (GOLD analysis project Ga0299915, IMG submission 200263) | Soil microbial communities from uranium-contaminated site in the Upper Colorado River Basin, Wyoming, United States - RVT92D227 (version 2) ... | reverse complement strand
CTTCGGCTTTCGCCCAGCTCAAGCGCCACCGCATGGCCACCCTGACGCGTCAGGACTATGATCCCAATCTCGGGGTGACCGTCCCGCCCTCGATCGAAGCCGTCGGGGCGATGAAGGAGTTCATGGATATGATCGGCCGGACCGATGAAGCCTATAAAATGCTCAAGACAAAGGCCGGCGGGGCGGCCGCCTACGTCCTGACCAACGCCCATCGCCGCCGGGCCCTCCTCAAGATCAATGCCCGCGAGCTTACCCACGTTTCCCGGCTCCGCGAAGATGCCACGGCCCAGTGGGATATCCGGGACCTTACGGCCAGGATGACGGCCCTGGCCAGAAAAGAGATGCCGCTGAGCTTTATGATGGCCGGGGGGAAGGACAGGTATCCGCGGATCTACGAAAAAATATTCGGAAAGTCCCCGGCGAGGCTCCCGCCGGATTTAAAAAAATAACCGCTTGGCCATTGTCCCGAGGGGAGGAGTCGTGACTTATCCCGGGACGATCCGGTGGATTTTCTTCTTGCCCGCCTTGAGGAGCATCCCGTCGCGGCCGACGTCACGGATGGTCAGGAGTCTTTCGAGGCTGTCGATCCTTTCCTCGTTGACGTAGAGCCCGCCCTGTTTGATGAGGCGTTTAGCCTCGCCCCGCGAGGGCGTCAGGCCGACCTCGGTGAATAACTCGGCCGGGCTGATCCCCGTTTCCAAGCGGGCGCGCGGCACGACCGCCGTGGGCAAGGCCAGGATGTCCTTCATGCCGCTTCCGCCGAACGCCGCGGCCGCGGCGGCCCTGGCTTCGCCGGCCGCCTTTTCTCCATGGGCGAGCTTCGTCGCCTCGAAAGCGAGGAGCCGCTTGGCCTCGTTGAGCTCGCTTCCGGCCAAAGCCTCCCAGCGCCGGATTTCCGCGAGCGGCAGAAAGGTATACAGACGGAGAAAACGGCCGACATCGCGGTCGTCGCAGTTGACCCAATATTGAAAGAATTCATAGGGACTGAAGAGTTCCGCGTCCAGCCAGACCGATCCCCTGGCCGTTTTCCCCATCTTCTCTCCCGAGGACGTGGCCAGAAGGGGGAACGTCAGGGCCTCGGCTGCGGACCCCTCGACGCGGCGGATGAGGTCGACGCCGGCAAGGATATTGCCCCACTGATCGTCGCCCCCCATTTGCAGAGTGCAGCCGTAGCGTTGAAACAGGATAAGGAAGTCGTAGGCCTGGAGAAGCTGATAGTTGAACTCGATAAACGACAAACCCTTCTCCAGACGCAGTTTGTAGGCTTCTGCGGCCAGCATCCGGTTGACGCTGAAGTGACGCCCGATGTCGCGGAGGAATTCGATGTAATTCAAGGGCAGCAGCCAGTCGGCGTTATCTTCCGCCAGGGCCCCGACGCCGTCGAAGCCGAGGTAGCGATCGAGCTGGGCGCGGATCGATTTTCCGTAAGACCGGATCGTCGCCGCGTCGAGCATCTGCCGCAGCTCGGACTTCCCGCTCGGGTCGCCGACCATCGTCGTCCCGCTTCCGACGAGGGCGATGGCCCGGTGGCCGGCCCGCCGGAGGTGGACCATAGCCATGATCGGGACAAGACTGCCGGCGTGAAGGCTCGGGGCCGTGCTGTCGAAGCCGACATAGAATGTCGCAGCTTTTGGACCGAGCATTTTCCGCACTGCGGCCTCGTCGGAAACCTGGGCGATGAATCCGCGCGCCTTGAGCTCGTCGTAGACATTGCCGCTCATGGCGCCGCCGTTCTCTTTTCGATCTTTTGTTGTCATTCGAGTATAAAAACTCTGCGGCCCCGGACCTCGAGCTTCCCCTGGAAGAAGAGCCGCACCGATTCAGGATAGACCTTGTGTTCCTCGACGAGAATGCGGGCGGCGAGCGTCTCGGCCGTGTCGTGCTGCAGGACCGGCACCGCCGCCTGGAGAATGATCGGACCCATGTCGACTTCGGCCGCGACGAAATGGACCGTGACGCCCGAAAGACGCACGCCCCAGTCGATCGCCTTCCGTTGGACATCGAGACCGGGAAATGACGGGAGCAGGGCCGGGTGGATGTTCATGATCCTGTTCCTGAATTCCCGGCAGAACAGGGGCGTGAGGACTTTCATATAGCCGGCGAGACAAATGAGGTCCACCTCTCTTTTCCTCGCTTCGCGCATGATCTCTTTGTCGTACTCTTCTTTCTCGGAATAAAGCTTAGGATTGATATAGAGCGTTTCGAGCCTGCGCTCCAGGGCGATCTCTAGGCCGGGCGCGTCTTCCTTGTTGCTGAAGACGAGGACGATGTCGGCGTCGATCCGGCCGCTCACAATCGCGTCGTGGATCGCTCTGAAATTCGAGCCGCGGCCCGAGAGGAGGACCATGATCCGCCCGTGTTTTTTCGGGCTCCGGAATATCTCGTCGTTCATTGTCTGCCTTCTCTCCCGGTTTCCGCCCGGTGGGGCGCAAGGACTGTCTCGGCCCTTCCAACCGGACGGACGCCGGGCTTTACTTTATCCTGAACTGATTCGGAATCGCGCCAGTCCACGCCGCTTCGGCTTCGGCGACCGGAACGTTGATTAATGTTCTCCCGTTGTGGCTCACCCTGATTTTCGTCCCGCCGACAGTGCCGATCTTCTCGGCCTTGGCCCCTCTGCGGCGGGCCAGGCCGAGGAGCGCATCCGCGTTCGGTTCGCTGACCGTGACAAGAATGCGCGATTGCGTCTCGCCGAAGCACATCGCGTCCGGCCGGATAGGGTCTTTCAACTCGATGACGCAGCCGAGTTTCTCCGGGCTGAAGAACGCGCTTTCCGCGGCGCAGACAGCCAGCCCCCCTTCGGATATATCGTGCGCCGATTCCAAAAGACCCAGCTCGCCCGCCTCGAGGCAGAGCTCCTGGACGGTTTTTTCCACGATGAGATCGATCGCCGGCGGCGGACCGCCCTTGTCTTCGAACCAGGCTTTAAGATATTCGGAGCCTCCAAGCTCCTCCCGGATTTCTCCGAGCAGGATGACGGCGTCGCCGCTTGTCTTGAATCCCGGCCGGACGGCCTTGTCGATATCCGGGATCAGGCCGACGATCCCGAGCACAGGTGTGGGATGGATCGATTCGCCTTCGGTATCATTGTAGAAACTGACGTTGCCTCCGGTCACGGGGATCTTAAACGCCGCGCAGGCGTCGCTTATGCCTTCGACGACTTCTTTGAACTGCCACATGACCTCGGGTTTCTCGGGATTCCCGAAGTTCAGGCAGTTCGTGACGCCGACCGGCCGGGCTCCGACGCAGGCCAGGTTCCGGCAGGCTTCGACGACGGCGATGATCCCCCCGGTCCGCGGGTCGAGCCGGGCATATTGAGGATTGCCGTCGAGAGTCATGGCCAGCGCTTTTTTCGATCCTTTGATCCGCAGGACCGAGGCGTCCGCTCCCGGGAGAAAAGCGGTGTTGGTCAGGACCATGTGGTCGTACTGGCGAAACACCCATTGTTTATTGGCGATGGTCGGCGAGGCAAGAAGGGCCAAAAGAACGTCTCCATACGCTTTGGGCAGGGGATACCCGCCGGAGGTGACGGGCTTATCCGGCCCGGCCGGAGCCTGCCACGGCCTCTGGTAAAGCGGACAGAGGTCAATGACGGCGGAGACGGGGAGGTCGACGACGACCTTGCCTTGGAAGCGGCAGGTAAGCCGCCCGTCCCCTGTCACGTTTCCAATTTCGACCGCGTCCAGGTCCCACTTGGCGAATACTTCGCGGACCGCCGGGACGCTGTCCGGCCTGGCGACGATCAGCATGCGCTCCTGGGATTCCGAGAGCATGATTTCATATGGAGTCATGCCTTTTTCCCGCTGGGGCACGAGGTCGAGGTCGATAGCGACGCCTTGCCCCGATTTGGAGGGCATCTCGGTCGTCGAGCAGGTCAATCCCGCCGCGCCCATGTCCTGGATACCCACGATCAAGCCGCGGCGCATGACCTCGAGGCAGGCTTCGAGGAGGAGTTTTTCCTTGAATGGGTCGCCGACCTGGACGTTCGGCCGCTTGTGTTCGGTTTCCTCGCCGAACTCCTGGGAAGCCATCGTCGCTCCATGAATCCCGTCGCGCCCCGTTTTCGAGCCGACGTAGAGGACCGCGTTTCCGACCCCATCGGTCTTGGCGTAGAAAATTTTATCCTTTTCAGCGATGCCCAGACAGAAAACGTTGACCAGGGGATTTAAACCATAGCACTCGTCGAAATAGACTTCTCCCCCTACGGTCGGGACGCCGATCGAATTGCCGTAGGAGGCGATCCCGCTGACCACCCCTTCCATGATCGCTCGGTTTTTGGGCGCGGTGAGCGGGCCGAAGCGAAGCGAGTCGAGGAGGGCGATGGGTCTGGCGCCCATGGTGAAGATGTCGCGGAGAATGCCGCCGACGCCCGTCGCCGCTCCCTGAAACGGTTCGATGAAGGACGGGTGGTTGTGCGATTCGATCTTGAAGACGATGACCTGGCCGTCGCCGATATCGATGATTCCGGCGTTTTCTCCGGGACCTTGAACCACGTTTTTTCCTTCGGTCGGAAGCTTCTTCAGATGGAATTTTGAGCTTTTATAGCTGCAGTGTTCAGACCACATCGCCGAGAAAATACCGAGCTCGGTGAGATTCGGTTCACGGCCGACAAGCCGGACGATGAGGTCGTATTCGTCGCGGGTCAGGTTGTGCTGGGCGATGACCTTCGGGTCGATCATTTAGAACCCCGAGATGAGGGATCCGAAGACGATTCTCCCGTCCTCGCTTCCCAGGATCGCCTCCGAGGCGCGCTCGGGATGCGGCATCATGCCCATGATGTTGCCGCGCTTGTTCATCAGGCCGGCGATGTTGTGGAGCGATCCGTTGACGTTGGATTCCTCCGTCAGCCGGCCTTCAGGATCGCAGTAGCGGAAGACCACTTGGCCGTTGTCCTCGATCTCCTTCAGGGTCTCAGGCGGGGCGTAGTAGTTGCCGTCGAAATGAGCAATCGGAACGCGGAGGACTTGGCCTTTCGTTCCTCTGTGCGAGAACCGGGTTTGGCTATTGTCGATGCGGATGGAGACATGCTGGCAGAGAAACTTGAGATTCTTGTTGCGGAGCATGGCCCCGGGGAGAAGGCCCAGTTCGAGCAGGACTTGAAAGCCGTTACAGATGCCGATGACGAGACCGCCCTTGTCGGCGAATTCCCGGACTTTCGGCATCAACGGCGAAAAGCGGGCGATGGCTCCCGAGCGGAGGTAATCGCCGTAGGAGAATCCGCCGGGAAGGACGACGGCGTCCACCCCGCGGAGATCCCGATCCTTGTGCCAGAGCCATACGGTCGGCTGATGAATGACGTCGCTCAGGACGTGATATGTGTCGAAATCGCAATTCGACCCGGGAAAGACGACGACGCCGAATTTCACGGGCGCTCGTCCTCGATGATCTGCCAAGTGAATTTTTCGATGATCGGGTTGGCCAGGACTTTGTCCGAAATTTCAGGGATGATCTTTTCGGCCCCGGCCAGGTCGACGCCGGCCAGGTCAATCTCGAAGACCTTGCCCTGGCGGACGTCCTGGACGGCCTGATATCCGAGGGTGTGCAGGGCGTTCTTGACGGTCTGTCCCTGCGGGTCGAGAACGCTGTCCTTGAACGAGACGAGGATTCTAACTTTCATGGCCGAGAACCCTTTCGAAAATATAGTCGATCTTTTCCAAGTAGGGCTTGAGCGAAAAACAGCCTTCGATGTCGTCCGCGCTGAGCGTCTTGCGGATGTCCGGGTCGGCGAGGATAAGCGTCTTAAACTCGGCCTCTTCGTTCCAGGCCTTGAGACTGTTGCGCTGGACGAGCTGGTAAGCGTCGTCGCGGACGATCCCTTTCCGGGTCAGGGCGAGGAGGACGCTTTGGGAAAAGATCAGGCCATGGGTGGCCTGGATGTTGCGCTTCATGTTGGCCGGGTGAACGCGCCAATGGCGGATAATGTCGGCCATTTCGGTCAGCATGAAATCGGTCAAGACGAACGCGTCCGGAAAGATCACCCGCTCGGCGGAGGAGTGGGAGATGTCACGCTCATGCCAGAGCGGCATGTTTTCGAGGGCGACCTGGTGATGGCTCCGGACGAGGCGGGCCAGCCCCGATATCCTTTCGCAGCGGACCGGATTTTTTTTATGGGGCATCGAGGAGGATCCCTTCTGGCCCTTGGTGAAGGGCTCTTCGAGCTCGAGAACTTCGCTCCGCTGGAGGTGCCGGATTTCGACGGCGAACTTTTCGAGGGTCGTGGCGATCAGGGCCAGGACGCCCGTGACTTCTGCGTGGCGGTCGCGCTGGAGGACCTGGGTCGAAACCGGCGCGGGTCTCAATCCCAGTTTCCGGAGAGAGAGCACTTCCACCCGCGGATCGAGATGGATGTAGGTCCCGACCGAACCCGAGATCCGGCCGACGCTGATCACGTCGATCGCCCGTTCCACGCGGAAGATATGGCGCTTGATCTCTTCGTACCACACCAGGATCTTGAATCCGAACGTCACCGGCTCGGCGTGAACCCCGTGCGTCCGGCCTATGCACACGGTTTTTTTGTGCCTGACGGCTTCGCTCCGCAGGATCTTCTTAAGGTCGCCGAGTCGCTTCCGGATTTTTTCGAGCGATTCCCTGATCAAAAGAGAGAGAGCCGTGTCCACGATGTCATAGGATGTCAAGCCCATATGGATGTAGCGGCTGTCTTCACCGACGGCCTCCGCGACCGAGGACAGAAAGGCGATGATGTCGTGCTTGACGACCCTTTCGATGTCCTCGATGCGTTTTACCTCGAAGGCCGCCTTGCCCTCGATCCGCTTCAGGGCCGGGGCCGGGATTTTCCCCAACCTGGCCCAGGCTTCGCAGACGGCGATTTCGACGTCGAGCCACTTGCGGTATTTGTTGTCCTCGGTCCAGACCGCCCCCATCTCGGGATTCGTGTATCTTTCGATCATCGGCTGGGATTCCTTTTAAAAGGATAAACGAATCATATCAATAAAGCTGGAGATGGTCAATCGGAAATGGCGGATGCGGTCAACGGTCTGCACCGTCGTCCTTCCGGCTCAAGGCCGCCGCGAGTTCTCCGGCGACGACCGCGCACCCCGCCGCGTTCAGGTGAGCGTCTCCGAGAGGATTGTAGGTGAGCGAACCGGCGGCCGAAGCTTTCCTGAGCGCCGGGGTAAGGTCGACAAAGAGGACGCCGGAACGGTCCGCTTGAGCCCGGAGGAACTCCGGCAGGTCGGTCGATGTCCACCGGACAAAGGCTGTGTCCTGCTTCTTCGGGAATTCGAGATATCCGGCGAGAACGGCCAGCTTCGTCGGCATGTAGGCCAACCAGGGCCGAAACCGGGCTCGCCGGGCGAGGGCCGCATAGCTCATGAAGAATTCCTGAATCCAGAGCGCTTGTTCGGCCGTGATGTCCTCGGCTTGGATCGGTTTATCGAAGACCGTGACGAACTTCCGCGTCGTGCCGGAGACGAAGACGGCGTTTTTCAGGCGCTTGGCGTTGGACGCTTGAGCCCGGGCTGCTCGAATCCAATTCCCAACCGCTCGAAAGAAGGACCCTTTCGGCCTCAGCCCGTCCCCGGACTTTGGATGCTGAGAGCGGGTTCCCGTTTTTTCGAGGAGGGCCAGGCTCCGGCCTTCCTCCGCCAAGTCTCCGACATCGTTTCCCTCGAAAAAAACAACGATCGCGTCGCGAAGATGCGCCGAAAGTCCAAACGCCTCGAGGATTTTCAAATAGCCCAGCGGTCCGGTCCCGCTGACTCCGAGGTTCTTGGTCGGCCGCCGGAGCAACTGTCCTAATCGCGATGTGAACAGCGATTCATAAGGCAGGTAACCCAGCTCGACGAAGGAATCTCCGGCGACGGCGATGTCCCAATCGGCCAACGGTCCTTCGTTGCGAAATCCCTGAGGGTCATAAGTCACCGTGAATTTTATTTCTTGGGGATAGGCATTCGCCAGCCCGAAGTAGCGGCGCATAAAAGCATTAAGAGGACGGCCGGTCCATTGCAGCGGCCCCGGCCTTCTGAAGAAGACCGATCCGAGGGGAACGGTGGGTTTTTCCCAAAACGGCGGCAGTCCCCCGCCCCGATTCTCCGGGCCGGGAAGATCGATTCCCACCCAGCGGAATATGAACTCGGTGGCGCCGAGGGCGATGAGCAACGAAAGCGACGCCAGGAGGATTTTTTTGGCCAAAGCAGCGCCCTTTCTCGAAACCGCCGTCGGCGTGGGCTGATCATCCATGGCGCAAGGTCGAGATATATATATCGGCCTCGGGCGTCCGTGTCAATCGAACAGCCGGAGTCAACTCGGAGGGGCAGATCCCTTCCGACGTTCGCTTCGCTCACTGCCTCCCCGAAAAAAAAGCAGAAAAGATTTGACAAATGAATTCCTTTTATTTATATTGCCCTTGACGTGAACGTTAAAAACATACCCGAGGGCACAATGGAAGAACAAAAAATGAAGCGGAGAAACGCGCTCATGCGGATCGCAGCGATGAGCGGCGGCCTGGTGTTTTTGGCGAAATGCAATTTCTTGAAACGCAACACGTACGCCAAGTACTGCAATGCCTGCGGACAGGACCAGGTCAAATACGGAAGCACGTACTGCAACTACACCAACTATACGGATTACTGCGGCCCGCTCAAAGGCTGACGCCGGAGCTTTCCGTATTCTTCCATGGGCTCGCACCGGGCCCACGATCGCCGGCAAGGTGATTTAATCCTTCCTCCCTCTCTTCTATCTCCCTCTAGCTATTTCTTCGGCGGATTTATTTCCGCTGCGTCGGGGACGTCTTCCTTTTCTCCAAGGATTCCAAGGGGGATTTGTCTAAATTCATGATTGAACCTTTGCGACAGGCGGCGGATAACGCCCTTGTGGAACTCGCGAAACAGGGCCACCTCGAAGCCTACGCCGAACTTGTTCGCCGCGTTCAAGTGAGGATCTATAGGACGATTTTTGGAATGACGCGCAGCCATGAAGACGCCGACGATTTGAGCCAGGAAACGTTTTTGTATGCCTATCGGGCGCTCCCTCGTTTCCGGCAGAAGTCGAGCTTCTATACGTGGGTCTATCGGATCGCGGTCAACCTGACCCTGAATTTCCTGAAGAAAAAGCGCCGGGAAAAAAACCGCGAAGAGTTCGAAGAAAGCGTTTCCGTCTTTGACAGGGCGGAACACGTCGCTCGTTCGCCCGAGGGAGATGCGCTTAAAAAGGAGCTTAATCAAAAATTCGAAGAGGCGATCGGGGCCCTTCCGCTAGCCTATCGGGCGGCGTTCAACCTGGTCGTTTTTCAGGGTATGTCGCACGGCCGGGCAGCCGAAGTCCTCGGATGCTCGGAAAATACGGTTTCGTGGAGAATGCATAAAGCTCGGAAAATGCTCCAAGGCCGGCTGAAAGAATATATTTAAGAGGTGGGCCATGGCATGCCATAGAATCAGACGATGGATATCGGATGACTTGGATGGGCGTCTCGGACGAAGGAGACAGGCCAAGATCGCCGGTCATATTTCCCGCTGCGCATCATGCCGAGATTATCGCAGCCGTCTTGAGCGGATCCAGAATGGAGCCCGGGCCTTGTCCTCGCCCCAGGTTTCTTCGGAATACTGGGAATCGGCGATTTTTCGGCTTAAACTGAGAATCGAAACCCCCGAAGCGCGGAACCGGAATCCCGTCCCAGTGCGCGTGCCGATTTTCGGCGCGGCGCGGCGCTGGGCTTGGGCAGGGGCCGTGTCGATCCTGGCTTTAAGCGCCGGGCTTTATCTCAATCTTTCCACATCGCGGCTGCCTATCGAAACGTATCCCTTGACATTGGAAGAGACAATCAATCGTCTCTACGAGAGGATCGGGGACAATCCGGCCTTGGAGGACGATTTCGCCTTATTGCTCCAAGCTTCGATTAAAGATCAGGCCGGCGACGAAGACGGGGATGTCAAGCGCCTTCTCTATGGGAATTCCTCTTTTATCGAGAGCTTGTCGGACGAAGAGATCCAGCTCTTAGATTCACATCTCAATAAGGAATTGAAGCTTTAGGAGGGGAGAGATGAATAAGAACCGACGATGCATCCGGGGGATGGGCCTTCTTCTCTTCTTTTTTTCGGCCGTGTCCTTCGCCCAGCAGGAGAAGCCCCTGCCCAACAGACAAAGGGTGAGGGAAAATCTGGCGACGCTCCGCTTGCTCCGCTTGACCCAAGCCCTGGATTTGAGCGAGGACCAGGCGGCCAAAATCTTTCCGACGGTCAATAAGATCGAAAAGGAAAAATTGCAGCTCCAGAGGAGCATGAGCGCCGATATCCGCGATTTGCGCCAGATCCTCATCGACCCGCCGTCCAGAGAAGCCGAGATCGAGGCAACGGTTGCTAAAATCAGGGAAGCGCAAAAGCTTGTCAGGGAGAAGGACGCGGAGCTCGAATCATTCCTCGAGAGCAGCCTAACCAGGGTTCAGAAAGCCAAGTATGTGATCTTTCAAATCGAATTCTACCGGCTTATGGACCAGACCCTGGACCGGCTGCGGATGCCGCGCAATAATCAGGCCTCGCCCCCCATCAAAAAGTAAAGGCCGAGGATCGAAATATTTCTTGACAAATATCCGGGATTTCTTTAGGATAATGCCTGCTTCTTCTTTATTTTTTGTCTCTTTGAGCTGTTACACAATTTAAAATTGGTCGAGTTGTAGAGAAAAAGTATTGTTTTTATATTTTTTCTATCGTGCTTCTTTTCCTGAAATATTGTCTTTTTTCGGCTATGATACGCCAGCGTAGCTCAGTTGGTAGAGCGGCTGATTTGTAATCAGCGGGTCAGGGGTTCAAGTCCCTTCGCTGGCTTTGGTGAGCTCGTTGACTTCATTGAGGACATTCGGGCAGGTACCAAAGTGGCTAAATGGGGCGGGCTGTAAACCCGCTGCGGGAACGCTTCGGAGGTTCGAATCCTTCCCTGCCCACGTGATGCGGGAATAGCTCAGTTGGTAGAGCGGCGGCCTTCCAAGCCGTCTGTCGCGGGTTCGAGTCCCGTTTCCCGCTCATATCAGGACATAATGTGAGGCGCCCACGTAGCTCAGTTGGTAGAGCACATCCTTGGTAAGGATGGGGTCACCAGTTCAACTCTGGTCGTGGGCTAGGATCACATAGAGACCATATCTTAAGGAGGTCTGAGATGGCAAAGGCGAAGTTTGAGCGGACGAAGCCGCACGTGAACGTGGGGACGATCGGGCACATTGATCACGGGAAGACGACGCTGGTGGCGGCGCTGACGAAGGTTTTGGCGACGAAGGGGTTGGCGGTGGCGAAGAGCTACGACGAGGTGGCGAAGGCGGACGCGAAGATGTTTCGTCGGGACGCGACGAAGATCTTGACGGTGGCGTTGGCCCATGTGGAATACGAGTCGGAGGCGCGGCACTACGCGCACATAGATTGTCCGGGGCACGCGGACTACATCAAGAACATGATCTCGGGTGCGGCCCAGATGGACGGGGCGGTGCTGGTGGTATCGGCGGCGGACGGTCCGATGCCGCAGACGCGGGAGCACGTGTTGCTGGCGCGGCAGGTGATGGTGCCGTCGATCGTGGTGTTCATGAACAAGTGCGACTTGGTGGACGACCCGGAGATATTGGATTTGGTGGAGTTGGAGGTGCGGGAGCTGTTGTCGAAGTATGAATTTCCTGGGGACAAGGCGGCGGTCGTTCGGGGGTCGGCGACGAAGGCGTTGGCGGATCCGAGCGGGGAAGGGGCGAAGCCGGTCTGGGAATTGGTCAAGGCGATGGACACGCACATACCGGAGCCGTTGCGGGAAGTGGACAAGCCGTTTTTGATGTCGATCGAGGATGTATTTTCGATCACGGGGCGGGGGACGGTGGTGACGGGCCGGGTAGACCGGGGGGTGGTGAAGGTTGGGGACGAGATCGAGATTGTGGGATTTGGGGAGACGCGGAAGGCGGTGGTGACTGGGGTGGAGATGTTCCGGAAGCTGTTGGACCAGGCGCAGGCCGGGGACAACATAGGGTGCTTGCTGCGGGGGATAGCGAAGACGGAGGTGGAGCGTGGGCAGGTGTTGGCGAAGCCGGGGTCGATCACGCCGCACCGGAAGTTCAAGGGGGCGATCTACGCCTTGACGAAGGAAGAGGGGGGGCGGCACACGCCGTTTTTCACGGGGTATCGGCCGCAGTTTTATTTTCGGACGACGGATGTGACGGGGAACGCGAAGCTGCCGGAGGGGGTGGAGATGGTGATGCCGGGGGACAACGTGAACCTGGAGATCGACCTGATCACGGACGTGGCGATGGAGAAAGGGCTGCGCTTCGCGATCCGGGAAGGCGGACGGACGGTGGGCGCCGGGACCGTCACCGAAATTATCGAATAAGACGATGGGGACGTATGGCCTGCGGCCCATGTTCCCTATGTAGAGAGTGAGCGATGCGAGAAATCATTCAACTCAGCTGTTCGGTGTGCAAACGGCGGAACTATTCCAACACGCGTAACAGGAAGAAGCACAGCGAACGGCTCGAACTCAAGAAATTCTGCCCGTTCTGCCGGAAACACACGCCTCATAAAGAGGTCAAATAGACATCGGAGAAGCGAGGTCAAGAGAACAACAGGTGAGTAGCTCAATTGGCTAGAGCAGCGGTCTCCAAAACCGCAGGTTGCGGGTTCGAGTCCTGCCTCACCTGCCCGACGCAAATTACGTCCAGGAAAGATTCCGGGAACAGATAAAATCTCTCTGAAGGATAAGGGCCAACCATGAGCGACAAGGTCAAATGGTACAAACGTTTTTGGGCGTTCCTGAAAGACGCCCGGGCGGAGCTGCGGAAGGTGACGTGGCCGTCGCGGAACGAGATCGTGAACACCACCCTCGTCGTCATCGTTGCCGTCCTGTTCTTCGGATTCTTCCTATTTTTCATGGACGTCATTTTTTCGTGGGCTATCACTCAAGTGAAGTCCCTCTTTGGGTAAGCAGGCACATGGCAAAGAATTGGTATGTCGTTCACACCTATTCGGGATTCGAAAAGTTCGTGGCCGAGTCGATCCGGCAACGGGCCATCGAAATGGGAATTCAAGAGCAGATCGGCCAGATCATCATTCCGACCGAAGATGTCATCGAGATTAAAGCGGGAAAGAAAGTCGTCTCGACCAAGCGCTCCTATCCGGGTTATATCCTGATCGAAATGGAAATGACGGATGAGAATTGGCTCATCATTCGCGAGACGCCGAAAGTCACCGGCTTCGTCGGCTCCGGGAAAAAACCGTCGCCTTTGAGCAAGGACGAGGTCAGCCAGATCGTCGAACATATGGAGACCACGTCGGAAAAGCCGAAGCCGAAGCATTCCTTCGAGAAAGGCGAAGCGGTCCGGGTCATCGACGGGCCTTTTTTCAACTTCAGCGGGATCGTCGAGGACGTGAACCACGAGCGGAACACGCTCAAGGTTCTGGTGACCATCTTCGGCCGGTCGACTCCCGTCGAGCTCGAATTTCTCCAGGTGGAAAAACTTTAGGAGGTCCTCATGTCCAAAGAAGTTGTGGCGCGGGTCAAGCTCCAGATCGTCGCGGGCCAGGCCAGTCCCGCCCCTCCCGTCGGCACCGCGCTCGGGCCGCAGGGCGTCAATATCATGCAATTCGTCCGTGAATTCAACGAGCGGACAGGTAAAATGGAAGAGGGGATGGTCGTCCCCATAGTCATCACGATTTTCAAGGACAAGAGCTTCACTTTTGTCTTGAAAACGCCCCCGGCCTCCTATCTTCTGAAGAAAGCGGCCGGGATCGCCAAGGGTTCCGGCGCCCCGAACAAGGATAAGGTGGGCAAGGTCACCGAGAAGCAGATCGAAGACATCGCCCGGATCAAGCTTCCGGATCTGAACGCCAACGATCTTGCGGCGGCCAAGAAAATCGTCGAGGGAACGGCCAAAAACATGGGATTGGAGATCATCAGTGGCTAATCGAGGAAAAAAGTATCTCAACGCGCGCTCCTTGAAGGACAAGCCCGAGTATTCGCTGGAGGACGCCGTCCTCCTGCTGAAAAAGGGGCATTTTGCCAAGTTCGACGAATCCGTGGACATCGCCCTGCGCCTCGGGGTCAACCCCAAGCAATCCGACCAGATGGTCCGGGGGACGGTCGTCCTTCCCCACGGCACGGGTAAGACCAAAAAGATCTGCGTCCTGGCCGCGGGGGAGAAGATCAAGGAAGGCGAGGAGGCCGGAGCGGACTACGTCGGCGGCGAAGACCTGATCGAGAAGATCGCCGGGGGCTGGATCGACTTCGACGTCGTCATCGCCACGCCCGATATCATGAGGAACGTGGGCAAGCTGGGCCGGATCCTGGGGACGAAGGGTTTGATGCCCAATCCGAAGTCGGGGACGGTGACTTTCGACATCAAGAAAGCGGTCGAGGAAACGAAGGCCGGGAAAGTGGAATTCCGGATCGACAAGACGAGCATCATCCACGCCACGGTGGGTAAGGTATCCTTTCCCGAGGCGAAGCTCGTGGAAAACGTCAAGACCTTGATCGCCGCCGTCGTTCACGCCAAGCCGTCCACGGCCAAAGGCAAATATGTGAGGACCATGTCCTTGAGCGCGACGATGGGGCCGTCGTTCAAGCTCAAGGAGGACATCCTCGAAACCTAGGAGAAAGTGCCATGAAACGGGATCGAAAAGAAACGCGGATCAACGCGGCCAATGCCATTTTCGCGAAGAACGACACGTTTTATCTGTTCGACTACAACAAGATGAGCGTCGCCCAAGCGGTCGATTTGCGCAAAACCCTGCGGAGACAAGGCTCTGGGTTCAAGGTCGTCAAGAACCGCCTCGCCCTTCGCGCCCTCAAAGCCGAATTCCCCGAGACGCTGAAGATGGCCTTCCGGAAACCGACGGCAATCGCCTACACCGACGCCGACCCGGTCATCCTGGCCAAGGCTCTCCGGGATTTTGCCGTCCAGAACAAAGTCCTGGTGATGAAAGGGGGCATGGTTCAAGGTCAGTATGTCCCCGCGGAGAGGTTCGACGAAATCACCAAACTCGCTTCCCGCCAGGACCTCCTGGGGAAAATCGGCTATCTGTTGGCCTCGCCCCTCATGAAACTGATCAGGATTTTTCAATCGCCCTTAGGCACGCTGGGCGGATTGATGACTCAATTGAAAGATAAAAAACAATAAATCACCGAGAGACGAAAGGAGATCACTCGCATGTCTAAACTCACCAAGGAAGAATTTTTCGCCCACCTGGACACTCTGACCGTTCTGGAGCTCGCCGACTACATCAAGGAGTTCGAGACCCGGTACGGCATCAGCGCCGCCGCGGCGGTTCCGATGGCTGTCGCCGCCGGCGCCGCGCCTCAGGCCGAAGCCAAGGCCGAAGAGGCTAAAAGCGAGTTCGCCCTGGTTTTGAAGGCCGCCGGCGACAAGAAAATCAACGTCATCAAGATCGTCCGGGAAATCACCAGCCTCGGATTGAAGGAAGCGAAGGACCTCGTCGACGGAGCTCCGAAGACGGTCAAGGAAGGCTTGTCCAAGCAGGACGCCGAAGCGATGAAAGCGAAATTCGAGGAAGTCGGCGCCCAAGTCGAGCTCCAGTAATAGCGGCGAAAGGACGTCCACTGACGACCATCACGGCATTGGGGTCTTCGGAGCAAGGGGAGGGCCTCGCTCGGAATCCCCGGGGAATGGATGTCAAACCCAAGGGCCCTCAACGGAAGCCGGGCTTCCGGTTCGAGAGCCCGCTGAATTTTAGAGAGCGTCCATGATCAAAGAATCCGAAAATATCTATCGTAAACGGATTGATTTTTCGAAAATCAAGACCGTCTATCCTATGCCCGACCTTCTGGCGATTCAGAGGCAGTCCTATGCGGAATTTCTCCAAATGGACGTGCTTCCCGAGGAGCGGAAGGACACCGGACTGCAGGCCGCGTTCAAGGATGTCTTTCCCATTTCCGATTTCAAAGAAACGACCCAGCTGGATTTCATCAACTATGCCATCGGCAACTGGGAATGCAAATGCGGACGGCTCAAGGGCGTGGAGAATTCCCGGGCCCGCTGCAACGGTTGCGGGACGTTGCTCCCGGCCGATGTCGAGCTCACGGACAAGGAGATCTGTCCCTATTGCGGAGCGGCGCGCAAGATCGACATCCCGCTCTGCGATTACTGCGGCGACCGGGTCGGGCTGAAGATGAAGTACACCCCGAACGAGTGCCTCCAGAAGAGCTATACCTATTCCGTCCCTCTCCGGTTGAAGGTCCGCTTGATCTCGTGGGAAAAGGACGCGGCGACGAAAACCAAGCGCCTCAAACACATCAAGGAACAAGAGGTTTATTTCGGCGACATCCCCTTGATGACGGACAAGGGAACGTTTATTTTCAACGGCATCGAACGGGTCGTGGTCAGCCAGCTTCAGCGCTCCCCGGGCGTGTTTTTCCGCCAGGGCGAGGTGAAAGGCTTTTTCATCGCCAAAATCATTCCCTACCGCGGCGCCTGGGTCGAGTTCGAGTACGACGCCAAGAACAATCTCTATGTCCGGCTCGACCGCAAGAAGAAGTTCCTCGCCACGGTTTTTCTCCGCGCTCTCGGTTTCAGCACTGACGAGGATATTCTTCGCCTCTTCCACCGGGTCTATAAGATCACCCCTGAGAACGGAAAGCTTTCCTGGGACCTCCAGGAAGGTTTGATCGGCAAAACCCTGAACGAGGACATAGAAGACCCGAAGTCGAAGAACGTCCTCTTTCACCTCAAAAAGAAAATCACCGACGAGGTCTATCAAAAGCTCAAAGCCCTGGGCTTCACCCGGGTCGCGATCGATCGCAAAGACCTCCAGAATGCCTACGCCCTGACCGGTCTCAAAGGGAAGGTCAAGGGCAACGAGGAAATCGGCGACACAGCCCTCGATCTTCTGATCGGGAAGGGCGAACCGTTCGAAGTCTTCTTCCCTTCTGAGGACGTCGCAGGGATGATCGTCGTCAATACGGTCAAAAAGGACCTCCGCAAGGACACGAATCAAGCGCTCGCCGAGATCTATCGGAAGCTCAGACCGGGCGAACCGCACACGATGGAGAGCGCCCACAACCTTTTCCGCAACCTCTTTTTCAATCCCCAGAAATACAACTTCAGCCGGATCGGACGTCTCAAGTTCAATATCAAAATGGGTCTCCAAACCTCGCTCGAGGAGAAAACGCTCCTTCCCCTGGACTTTGTTCAGGTTATCAACTATCTCCTCCGCCTCCGCCGCGGCGAAGGCTCGGTCGACGACATCGACCATCTGGGAAACCGCCGCGTCCGCTCGGTCGGCGAGCTCGTCGAGAACGCCTTCCGCATCGGCCTGACGCGGATGGAGCGCACGATCAAGGAAAAAATGACGATCACCGCCGACCTCGCTTCGGCCATGCCCCAGGACCTCATCAATTCAAAACCGGTCATCGCCGCTCTCAAGGAATTTTTCGGAAGCTCCCAGCTGTCGCAGTTCATGGACCAGATCAACAGCCTGGCCGAAGTCACCCACAAACGCCGCCTCAGCGCCCTCGGGCCCGGCGGCTTGAGCCGGGAACGGGCCGGGTTCGAGGTCCGCGATATCCAAAACTCGCACTACGGACGGATCTGCCCGGTCGAAACGCCCGAAGGCCCGAACATCGGTCTGATCTCCTCCCTGAGCAGCTATGCCCGGGTCAACAGCTACGGATTCGTCGAAACCCCCTACCGCCGGGTGGTAAAGGGCCGGGTTATCGATTATGTCAGAGTCATACACCCCGGGGACAGCGAGGCCAAGGTCGGCGACATCATCGAGAAGGACGAATATCTCAAGCAGGTCGCTTCGCTCAAGCGGAAAAACGCCCGGCAATTGCCCGTCGTCGAACCTCACTGTTTCTATCAGACCGCCTGGGAGGAAGAAAAGTACAATATCGCCCAGGCCAACGTCCCCGTGGACGAAAACGGATATTTCATCAATGACATCGTCAGCGCCCGTCAGGCGGGCAACTTCAAACTCCTGCCCAAAGACCAGATCGATTACATCGATGTCTCGCCCAAGCAGCTCGTTTCCCTGTCCGCCGCCCTGATCCCGTTCCTGGAGCATGACGACGCCAACCGGGCCCTGATGGGGTCGAATATGCAGAGACAGGCCGTCCCCCTGCTCCGGCCCGAAGCGCCGCGCATCGGCACGGGTATTGAGTACCTGGTGGCCAAGGGGTCCGGAGACGTCATCGTCTGCCGCCGCTCGGGCATTGTCGAGTTCGTCGACGCAGAACGCATCCTCATCCGGACAGATGAACGGGAAAATTCGCTGGATTATGATGTCGGCACGGACCTTTATATCCTGACCAAGTTCCTGAGGACGAATCAGAATACATGTCTGACCCAGCGGCCGAGCGTCCGCAAGGGCGATCACGTCGCCGCCGGCCAGATTCTGGCCGACAGCTCTTGCACGGACGGCGGCGAGCTCTCCCTGGGGCGGAACGTCCTGTGCGCCTTCATGCCGTGGCGCGGATACAATTTCGAGGACGCGATCATCGTCAGCGAAAAGCTGATCAAGGAGGACATCTTCACCTCCCTCCACATCGTCGAGGAGACGATCGAAGCCCGCGACACGAAGCTCGGGCCCGAAGAGATCACCCGCGATATTCCGAACGTGGCCGAGGTCCTCCTCCGGAACCTGGACGAAAACGGCATCGTCCGCATCGGAGCCCACGTGAAATCGGGCGATATTCTGGTCGGCAAAGTCGCACCAAAAGGCGAGACGCAGCTGTCCCCCGAAGAGAAGCTTCTCAAAGCCATCTTCGGCGAGAAAGCCCTTGACGTTAAGGACGCTTCGCTCTATTGCTCGCCCGGTATCGAAGGGACGATCATCGACGTCCGCATTTTTTCGAGGCGCGGCACGGAGAAAGGAAACCGGGCGAAGCTGATCGAGAAGGATGAGATCGCCAAGATGAAACGGAATTTGGACGACGAGATCTTTATTCTCGAGAGCGAGCGCTGGAGAAAAGTGAAAACCCTCCTCAAAGGGACCGTTTGCGACAAGGACCAGAAAATCTCCGGCATCGCCTTGAGCAAAGGCCAGAAGCTGACAGAAAAAAACCTCGACCAGATCGACCCCGACGATTTCGGAAAGCTGAAGGTCGAGGCCGACGAGGACCGCGAGGAGCGGATCAAGGATATCGAGAAAAAAGTCAAGCGCCAGATCGAAGCCCTCCGGGCGATTTTCAAGGAAAAAGTGGACAACCTGAAAAAAGGGGATGAGCTGGCCCCGGGCGTCATCCAGGCGATCAAAGTTTTCATCGCCATGAAGCGCAAGCTCTCGGTCGGAGATAAGGTTTCGGGCCGACACGGGAACAAAGGCATTATCGCCAAAGTCGTTCCCGAGGAAGATATGCCCCGCCTCCAGGACGGTACGCCGGTTGAGATCGTTCTCAATCCGCTGGGCGTTCCCTCCCGGATGAACGTCGGCCAGATCCTCGAAACCCACGCCGGATGGGCGGCTGACAAGCTCGGGTTGTGGATCTCGACGCCGGTTTTCGACGGCGCGACAGAACGCGAAGTCAAGGAGCTTCTCCTTAAAGCCGGATACCCGCAGTCCGGGAAGACGCCGCTCTTCGACGGAATCAGCGGCGAGCTGCTCGACATGGAGGTCACGGTCGGCAACATCTACATGATGAAGCTCTACCACCTGGTTGACGATAAGATTCATGCCCGATCGACCGGCCCCTACTCGCTCATCACCCAGCAGCCGCTCGGGGGAAAGGCCCAGTTTGGAGGTCAGCGCTTCGGCGAAATGGAAGTCTGGGCGCTGGAGGCCTACGGCGCGGCTTACACTCTCCAAGAGCTGCTCACGGTCAAGTCCGACGACGTCGAAGGCCGGGCCAAAATCTATGAGGCCATCGTCAAGGGCGACTTTGATTTCACACCCGGGCTTCCCGAATCGGTCAACGTCCTCATCCGCGAGCTGCAGAGCCTGTGTCTGAATGTCGAGCTCGAAAAGTCCGAAAAAGAGGACGTCAAGCCATGGGGGATTGATGTTCCCCAAATCCTTAAAGGAGAATCATGATGGAACTCAAGCAGCCCATCGGCGGCAAGCCCAAGATCGATTTCGACCGAGTCCGGATTTCGATCGCTTCTCCGGAAAAGATTAAAAGCTGGTCCTGGGGAGAGGTGACCAAGCCCGAGACGATCAACTATCGGACCTTCAAGCCCGAGAAAGACGGTCTGTTCTGCGCCAAGATCTTCGGGCCGATCAACGATTATGAGTGCCTCTGCGGGAAATACAAGCGGATGAAATACCGAGGCATCGTCTGCGAACGATGCGGCGTCGAAGTCACGAAATCCAAGGTCCGCCGCGAGCGGATGGGCCATATCCAACTCGCTTCCCCCGTCGCCCATATCTGGTTTTTCAAGAGCCCTCCGAGTCGGATCGGCCTCGTCCTCGACCTTTCGATCAAGGACCTGGAGAAAGTCCTCTATTTTGAATCCTCGATCGTCATCAATGCCGGCGACACGCCGCTCAAGGAGAAACAGCTTCTCGGCGAAGAGGAGTACAAGGAAGCCCGGGAAAAATATGGGGATAAATTCGATGCCTCGATCGGAGCCGAGGCGATCAAGATCCTCCTCGTCCGGATCGACACGAAAAAAGAAGCCGACCGTCTCCGGAAGGCGATGAAAAAAGAGACGTCGCAGCAGCGCAAGCTCCGTTATTCGAAGCGGCTCCGCGTCTTCAAGGCTCTGAAGAAATCGGGCAACCGTCCGGAGTGGATGATCCTCGACGTCGTTCCCGTCATCCCGCCCGACCTGCGGCCGCTCGTCCGGCTGGACGGCGGGCGCTTCGCGACATCCGACCTCAATGATCTGTACCGCCGGGTCATCAACCGCAACAATCGCTTGAAGAAGCTCATCGAGCTCCGCGCTCCCGAGCTGATCATCCGCAACGAAAAGCGGATGCTCCAAGAAGCTGTCGACGCTCTGTTCGACAATGGCAAACGGGGGCGGGTCCATCTCGGCGCGAATCGCCGGCCGCTCAAATCCCTGAGCGAGGCGCTCCGCGGCAAACAGGGCCGCTTCCGGCAGAACCTCCTCGGCAAACGCGTCGATTATTCGGGACGGTCGGTCATCGTCGTCGGCCCCGAGCTCAAACTCAACCAGTGCGGGTTGCCGAAGAAGATGGCTCTGGAGCTTTTCAAGCCCTTCATTTTCCACAAGCTCGAGAAAGAAGGCCTCGTTCCGAGCGTCAAGGTCGCCCGGGAATGGCACGAACAGGAGCGTCCCGAAGTCTGGGATTTTCTTGAGGAAGTCGTCCGGGAACATCCCATCCTCCTCAACCGCGCCCCGACGCTCCACCGGCTGGGGATCCAGGCGTTCGATCCCATCCTGATCGAGGGCAAGGCCATCCAGATCCATCCCCTGGTCTGTGCCGCATTCAACGCCGACTTCGACGGCGACCAGATGGCCGTCCACATCCCCCTCTCCGTAGAGGCCCAGATTGAGGCTTCGACCCTGATGCTTTCGACCAACAACATCCTTTCCCCGGCCCATGGCCGGCCGCTGACGATTCCCAGCCAGGATATGGTCCTGGGCTGCTATTATGTCACCATGGCCAAAAAAGGGCTGAAGGGCGAAGGCCGGATTTTCGGCTCGGCCGACGATGCCCTGCTCGCTCTCGAGCAGAAAGCGATCAACCTCCAAAGCCGGATCAAGCTGCGTTACAGCGGCCCGTTTATGAATCTCTCCGCCTATTACGACGACCAGGCCGTCTCGCTCTGTCCCGTCGTTCAGGTCGCCAGGGAGATGATCGATACGACGCCCGGCCGGATTATTTTCAACGCCGCCCTGCCCCAAGGGATGCCGTTCATCAACGGCACCTTCAAGAAGAAAGGGCTCGAGAGCCTGGTCTTTTACATCTATCTCAAATCCGGGCTCGGCCTGACCGTCGAAACTCTCGACAAGCTCAAGGAGCTTGGTTTTAATCAGGCGACCCAGGCCGGATTCTCCCTCGGCATCGACGATTTCGTCATTCCGAAGGAGAAAGCCGAGCTCGTCGAGCGGGCCCAGAAGCGGGTTCAGGAGATCGAGAAGCTCTATACCGACGGCACGATCTCGACCCGCGAGCGGTTCAACAACGTGATTAACGTCTGGTCGGCGGTCACCGACGAAATTTCAAACGCCATGATCAACGAGATGAAGAAGCTCAGCTTCGAGACGACCAATCTCAATCCTCTCTTCGTCATGGCCGATTCCGGGTCCCGCGGCAACAAGCAGCAGATCCGGCAGCTGGCCGGCATGCGCGGCCTGATGTCCAAGCCCTCGGGAGAGATCATCGAAACGCCGATCGTCTCCAACCTCCGCGAAGGCCTGAACGTGGGTCAATACTTCATTTCGACGCACGGCGCGCGGAAAGGATTGGCGGATACGGCTCTCAAGACGGCGAATTCGGGATATCTGACGCGCAAGCTCGTCGACGTCACTCAGGAAGTTATCGTCGAGCAGCACGACTGCGGGACGCTCAAGGGCGTCAATGTCACGGCCATCGTCGAGAACGGCGAGATCATCGAGCCCTTTATCGACCGGGTGGTCGGCCGGACCGCCCTCGAACGCGTCGTTCATCCCGATACGCATAAGGTCCTCGTCGATATGAACCACGAGATCACCGAGGCCGTCGCCCAGGAGCTGCAGAACGTCGGGATCGAGAAAGTCAAGATCCGCTCCACTTTGACCTGCGAGGCGAAGCGGGGAATCTGCCAGCTCTGTTACGGCCGGAACATGGCCTCGGGCTACACGGTCGAGCTGGGGGAAGCGGTCGGCATCATCGCCGCCCAGTCCATCGGCGAGCCGGGAACGCAGTTGACGATGCGGACCTTCCATGTGGGAGGTATTGCCATGGGCAAGCAGCAGCAGTCCGAGCTCGAAGCCAAAAACAGCGGCGTGATCAGCTTCAAAAACGTCAAAACGGTCGGCAGCCATGACGGCAAGCTCATCATTGTCAACCGCAATGCCACGATCGCCGTCATGGACTACCGCGGCCGGGAAGTTGAGCACTACCAGGTCCCCTACGGGGCCAAGATCCTCCTCAACGACCGCGAAGAAGTCAAGGCGCGCCAGGTCTTTGCCGAATGGGACCCCTTTAATACGCTGATCCTGACCGAGGAGAGGGGCAATGTTCAGTTCCATGACATCGTTCCCAATTTGACCATGGAAGAGCTCCAGGACGAGGTCACGGGACTGATGAGCCAGATCATCATCGAGCCGAAGGACGAGAAGCTCCAGCCCCGGATCGAGATTATCGATCCCAAGAAAATCGAGGATGGCTACGATTCAAAGACCAGGAAACATACCAAGGCTCCCTTTATCTTGAAGCGGTATTATCTCCCCTCCGGCGCCCACCTCGAGGTCAAGGACGGAGAGGAAGTCCATGCCGGCGACATCCTGGCCAAGATCCCGCGGGAACAGGCCAAAACCAAGGACATCACCGGCGGTTTGCCCCGGGCGGAAGAGCTGTTCGAAGCCCGGCGTCCGAAAATTCCCGCCGTCATCTCGGAGATCGATGGCGTGGTCGAGTTCGGAGGCCTGATCCGCGGATACCGGAAACTGACCGCCAAGGGCGACCGGATCGCCAAGGAATACTTGATCCCGAAGGGCGCCCATATCAGCGTCGGCGACGGCGAACGGGTCCGGGCCGGGACGCCTCTGATGGATGGGCCGGTGAACCCCCACGACATCCTCAAGGTCCTTGGGGAAAAAGAGCTCGCCGAGTACCTCCTCCGGGAGATTCAGGAGGTCTATCGCCTCCAGGGCGTGTCGATAAACGATAAGCACATCGAGATTATCATCCGCCAGATGTTGCGCTGGGTCAAGGTTGAGGAGATCGGGGACACGGAATTCCTGGTCGATGAGCAAGTGGACAAGTTCGTCTTCCAGGAGGAAAATCTCAGGGTGATCAAGAAGGGCGGGAAGCCGGCCAAAGCCCGGCCGCTGCTCCTGGGAATCACCAAGAGCGCCTTGAGCACGGACAGCTTCATCTCGGCCGCGTCCTTCCAGGAAACGACCCGAGTGCTCACCGAGGCCGCCATCTACGGCAAGGTTGACCACCTCCGGAGCCTGAAGGAAAACATCATCATGGGCCGCCTGATCCCGGCCGGGACGGGTTATAAGTTCTACCGGGACGTGGAACTCCGGGAAGGGCAGGACGAGCCCGCGGAAAAAGCAACCAAGGAGATCCCCCTCCGGGATTGAATTTTCAGGGATAACTGTCGATATTTCCTTGACAGTGCACCTGAATTTTGCTATTATCCGAACATTCGTTCCGAGAAGACTATCTGTTCGGAGTGAGTAAAACTATATATTTTTAAGGAGTCAGTTTCTTGCCAACTGTCAACCAATTGATACGAAAAGGCCGCATCTTCAAAAAGTCGAAGAGCAAGTCGCCGGCTTTGGAGGACTGTCCCCAGAAGCGCGGCGTGTGCACGCGGGTTTTCACGACCACGCCCAAGAAGCCGAACTCCGCTTTGAGAAAGGTGGCGAGAGTCCGCCTCACGAACAATATCGAAGTCACGGGCTACATCCCCGGCGTCGGACATAACCTCCAGGAGCACTCGATCGTGCTTGTCCGCGGAGGCCGGGTGAAAGACCTTCCCGGCGTCCGGTACCATATTATCCGGGGGACTCTGGACAGCGAAGGCGTGGGCAACCGCAATCAAAGCCGGTCTAAATATGGCGCCAAGAGGCCTAAAGAGAAGAAAAGCGCCTCTTAAGGATATCAAGGGAGAAGTCGATGCCGAGACGCG
>Ga0299915_10000721_pt1 | contig 24731 bp, 22 predicted proteins | sample RVTome_13_FD_200263 | JGI IMG/M metagenome (GOLD analysis project Ga0299915, IMG submission 200263) | Soil microbial communities from uranium-contaminated site in the Upper Colorado River Basin, Wyoming, United States - RVT92D227 (version 2) ... | reverse complement strand
AAGGCGCATCGGTTAACCTTAAAATTGACCTGTTTGGCATCGGGGAGTTCAATCTGAACTTGGGTAACTAACTCTTGCTTAAGCAGCGCAATCGTAGCTGCCCGGGCAGCCGCAGCAGCGCAGGCTCCGGTAGTATAACCCGAGCGCAAAGCCAACTTGTCTCGTTTGGATATCATGTAATGACTTTCCTGGCGGTTCTATGGCTGTTTTCTCCATCGAAGTGCTGACGTCCTACCAAATTCAATAGCTCCCGTCTTGCCTCGCCGATGGTCAGCGGAATTTCAGAAAAATTCAACTTATCCTCTTTTTTCAATATCTCAATGAGATGGGCTATTCGAGGCAACCTTAGCTCCGCGTTTCTGATCATATCGATATCGGCGAAAACCTCCTGGGGTGTTTTTTCTCCGATTAGTCTGCCTTTGCTCATAATGGCAACCCGGTCACAGAATAAGGGCACCAGCTCGACATCGTGAGTGGCTATTATCATAGCAGTTCCCCGCTCCCTATTCAGTTTTCTGAGCAAATGCATAATCGAACTGACACCCCGTGGGTCCAAGCCACTTGTTGGTTCATCTAAGAGGATGGTTTTTGGCTCCATAGCTAATACCCCGGCGATAGCCACCCGTCTTTTTTGCCCGAAACTCAGGGTGTGTATGGCTCTATCGGGAAGCTCGGAGGCACCCACCAGTTCCAAAGCCTTGGCGGTCCTGCGTGCTACTTCATAGGGTTTTAATCCCAGGTTCACAGCACCGAAGGCGACGTCTTGCCCTACGGTAGCACCGAAAAGCTGGTCGTTAGGGTCTTGAAAAACCATGCCCACCTGTCTAAAAACCTCCGCTTCTTTAAAAGAACGGAGCTCTTTGTTATTCAGGAAGACCTTGCCCGAGGACGGTTTTAACAGGCCGTTGAGGTGCTTTAACAGGGTGGTCTTCCCGCAGCCGTTAGCACCTAGCAGGGCTAGGAATTCGCTATCTTTCAGCTCTAGATTGATTTCACATAGAGCTTGCGTATGGCCGTCATAACTAAAGGTCAAAGCTTCGGTTTTTATCATGCTATCAACTGTCCTACAAGATAGAAAATTACCAGAGCGGTGCTCAGGCAAATGGCAGCCGTGGAATCCTTCCTGTTGAAATGTTCCGTGTAATTGATTGTCATGGTGCCGGTGTAACCTCGTGCTGTCATCGCCTCGAAGACTCTTTCCGCGCGGTCATAGGCGCGCAGGATAAGACTTCCGCCCAGTATACTGATGGACTTCATGCTTTGCTGCCAGTTGCGATAGCCCAGCCGTACCCTTTGGGCGTCTTTTATAGATATTGCTTCTTCGATAAGGACAAAGATGTAGCGGTAAATGAGCAGCGTCAGCTCGATAAAGACTTTAGGCAGCCTGAACCAGCGAGCTGCCAGAAGAAGTTTATGGGCGGGAGTTGACATGCTCAAGAAGAGAATTAATGACACACCACCTATCACGCGGCACATGATCAAAAAGCCGTGTGCTAGTCCCTCTTCATAACCTACTAGATGGAATCCCCAGATAGGAATAGTAAACAATGGTGTAGTGCCATAGAAGAATATTTGTGTAATCAGTACCACAGCTGCCATTGCCAGAGGCATGGTTAGCCTTAGCATCAGCAACTTCGGTGGTATTCCGATAGCGGCTAAGGTGGCTAGACAAAAGATGGCGATGGCTATCGGCGTATAGATGCTTGGCGACAAAAGGTTAATAACTAGGGCGATAACAGTAAAGACTATCTTAGTTCGCGCCTCTATCCCGGTTACCAGATTCTCTTTGCCAGCATAGACATCGGAAAAAACGTCATTTTTATCGAACATTAACTTGTCTGAGTTTTTCTCCCGTTTACTTCTTTTCCATCACCAGTCTTCTCCAGTAATATCCGGCAGCAAAACCGCCTACGGCTCCGCCTAAGGCGAAAACGAAGAGCAGCATGTCTCCTTTGTCGGTATTGATAAAGGGCTCTCTGGCTTCTCTGCCGGCATCAGAGGCATACTTCTCTATTACGTTCACATCGACTCCGCCCCATGGTCCTTCCTCTCCTTCTGGTGTTTGTTTGGAGAGGGCTATCCAACCAGCGATTGCCAGACAAACAACGATAGCCAAAATGCTAATTGTTAATATTTTGCCCAGATTTTTCATTAGCTACCTCCCTTTACTGTGCTGGGCGTGGCTCCAAAAGCGCCTGGAATTATCCGAGACAGCAGTTCGGGGCGACGATGATAGATAAGTGTTACTACTCCACCGGTGAATAGTCCCTCCAGAATGCCCAGAGGCAACTGAGTAGGAGCAAAAGCCAGGCAAATGGCTCCGAACATGCCCCATAATGAACCGGTGCCGTGCAAAGCCGAGGACAGCTCAAAAGCGGTTGTGGCATAGGTTGCCCAGTCACCGAAGAGCCCCGCGGCGAAAGCAGCCACAAATATGGGAGCATGAAACCTGCGGAACAGGATAAAGGCGCCGAAGCCGACGAAGGAGCCGACAAGAGCCATGGAGACAATGTTTGCCCCCCAGGTGCTGAAGCCGCCGTGCGCCAGAAATAGTGCCTGGATAAGTAAGGCAATTGCGCCCAGGACGGTGCTTATAAACGGACCTACTAGGATTGCTCCCAGAGGGGTACCACAAGGGTGAGAGCAGCTTCCAGTAACAGGCACCGGTATCGGAAAAACCGAGATGAGGAAGATAGCGGCACCGGCTATGCCGAGAAGAGGCATTAGACCTTTTATCTGTTTAGTTTTTCGTGTGATGAAGTAAATGCCGGGTATAACAAAGGCGAAAGCGACCACATACCAAAGTGCTGCCCAGTTGGCGGGCAGAATTCCCTCGGCGATGTGCATAGCATGTGCCGGGGCTGGGTACAACAATAGTAGCCCGAGAACAAACACCAGTACTAAGGCGACATGAGCCCTCAGCCAGCGGGCGCTTCTGCTCAGCATCTCAATTTACCCCCTTCTTTTTTATGTTAGTATCGTAGTTTCTCTCTACAGCAATCTTTAGCAGGGCATTAACCGCAGCTACTGCCATGGCACTTCCACCGCGAGTTCCCGTTACAGTGATATATGGTACATTCCGTTTCATTAACTCATCTTTCGACTCTCTTGCCTGCACGAAACCAACTGGCATTCCAATTATGAGGGCCGGTTTAATCTCTTTGTGGTCGACTAGGTCAAGCAATGTCAGGAGAGCTGTGGGCGCATTACCTATGGCTACTATGGCACCGTTAAGCTTCGTTCCCAGATGGCGTATCGCCATCGCTGCCTGGGTGGTGTTTCGTTCTTTTGTCTGTTCCAGCCCTTTTGTTTCACCCATGGCGCAAGTGATAGAACAGCTGCATGTTTTAGCCAGATGGTCGTTAATACCGGTAGCTACCATCCGAACATCAGTAAAAATAGGGCTGCTTTTAGCTATGGCACTTAGGCCACTGGGGATTGCTGTTGGGCTGAACTTAATTAAAGAGACGACTTGAGGGTCTCCGCTGGCATGTACGACACGCTTTGTCACTGAGCGCTCCTCTGCGGACATGTTTGGCGAAGGCGGTAGGAATTTTTCTACAATCTCTATACTTTGCTGCTCAATAAACTCAGGGGAGGTCGGCGAGGTGCGAACATTTGTCCACAGCGTTGGAACAGCTTCTTCTATACGTTTTACCACGCTGCTGATAAAATGCTCCTCAGAGCCTAGTGGACTTGACATAATAAATTGCCTTTTGGGATATATGCTCTTGAGCTTCTCGACAAGCTCTGGGATATGCTCCGTTATGTGCCGTCCGGAGAAGAGGAAGTAGGGCATTATTACTATCTGGTCCACATCTCGCAGTGCCAATGACTCCACAGCCTCCTCCAAGGTAGGGTGGTTAAATTGGAGTGCCGCCCCGGTAACTTCTATCCCCGAGGGCAGAAGTGATTTTACGCCTTGGGTGATCTTACCCAAAGCTTCGGCTATTTCTGCATCGCCTCGCTCGCCGCGGCTGCCGTGGCAAATGACGATTATCCCTGTTTTTGGCATATCACACAACTTGGTCTGATTAAAAACAAGCTTGCTTGATAGAGTAACATTGAGGATGTTGGAAGTCAATAGTTTTAGGGATTTTGGGGGAAATATTTTTGGAGATAGGGCAAGGAAATGAGGGTTATGCTGTGTTGCTCTTTAGGTGTAGGTCTACAATTTCGCAATTGAGACCTTCTCCTTGCAACCTTTTGACAAGTCCCGGGATAGCGTCGTCGGTGCAAACTATGACAAAAGATAAGCCGCAATGTGCTGCCTCGATGGCTGCTTCTGTAACGCCGTAAAGATAGCGAGGCTCGACATCTATCCGTCTTAACGATACCAAAGCCTCGATGCCGATAGCTCCAACCTGTTGATTGTCAGTAACTTGGGCTTGCAGCCGCTCCAGGTCAACTTGTCTTGACCCACCATTTTGAATACTGGGCACCTGCAATATGGTTATCTTACCTCTTGTTAGGTCTACCAATCCTTCGATGTTAGAGATATCTACATCCTCACCCTGACTTACACTTGATACAACAATACCTCTGGCACCACTGTTTATCTGGCTGGTAGCAAGCAGTAATCCATTCCTCATCTTGAGCCCTACAGTCTGTCCTTGATTTAAATCACACTCAGCTATAGCTGCGCAGACGGTAACATTGGTGACTGCCCGTTCCACCATAGAAGTATAGCTCCGGAGTTCCCTGAGTACCTTGAGCATCCAGTTGACTCCTTTAGTGCTGACTTTATATTGAGAGCGCCCGATTGAGACGACCAGTTCCTCTTTCGTCAATTGATGGACGTAGTCGGATATTGCTTGCGGCGTGACGCCCAGCTTAGTCGCGATGTCTTTTTGCTGAATATTTGGACCGGAAGCGGCAATTTCAACCAGTATCTGGAATCTGGTGGCGGAATTCTTGTTTTGCAGTATCTCTACCATGACTTCAGCATAATTGTTCGATAATCAAGCAAGCTTTGTCTACAATTATAGCAACTTTTATTCCATTAAAACACTGGCAATACACAGAGCAAGGTCATAACTATTTGACAGAGACTGTTAAGACAAGTTAGACTTTTTGTCGCTGTGTCGCATTGATGTTGCCGACACAGAAGCAAAACAACACAGAATAGGGAGAGCAAAGAATGAAAGCACAATCGAAGCAGATATTGAAGGAGTCTTGCTCGCATAGAGTAGGGTTATTCGGAGATATAATATATAGAAATGCGTGGTTTTATCCCTCTCGAGATGCGTTCATTTTTGGTGAACAACGGGTCACATTTGAGCAGTATAATGCTAGAGTTAACAGCTTGGTACACGCCCTAAGTGATATGGGGGTTAAGAAGGGTGATGTACTTGGTGTACTGTCTTGGAATTGTCTGGAGTACCTGGATGTTTTCGGGGCTGCTGAAAAGGGGGGATTCATTGTCGCTCCCTTTAATCCGAGGTTGTCACTTAGCGATTTCGAATACCTTATAAACGACTCCGAAGCAAGTACTCTCTTTGTAGGTCCGGAGTTCGCTGACACAACAAATACATTGAAACCTCAAATACCTGAAGTTAAGTACCTCATTAGCTTTGAGGGTTCTTTGCCTGGCATGAAGCGCCATGCCGATTTGCTCGCCTCCTATCCAACCAGTGAGCCTGATACAGAGGTGGATGACGAAGACCTTCTCTTTATATGGTATACAAGCGGCACCACCGGGCGTCCTCGCGGCGCTTTGTACAATCATGGGCGTTTTCGAGAGGAGATGATGTGTCTGGCTAGGGAGGCACCGATCGGACCTGATGATAAATGTATAGCGATGATGCCACTATTTCATAGTGGTGGTATAGCATTGAATTCTTATTTTTTCTATCAGGGCGCTACCACTGTAAACATGAAATCCTTTGACTCAAAGGCTCTGTTAAGCACCATCGAGAGAGAGAAGATTACTAATCTTGGTATGGTTCCTACCCATTTGAGTGCCATGCTAGACCTTCCGGATTTAGGTAGTTATGATGTTAGCAGCATACGCAGGATATACTATGCTGCTTCTCCGATGCCGAAAGAGTTATTAATTAGAGGAATAGAGAAATTCGGCATGGTCTTTTACCAGGCATATGGTCAAGCTGAATCCGGACCTGAAATAACTAACCTCAAGGAAAAGGAACATGATGTCCTCGATAAATCTTCACGGGAACAGCAACGGCTTTTGTCTTGTGGTCGTCCGGCGCTGGGGGTACATGTAAGGATTCTCGATGAGAACGGAGCTGACGTCTCGGTTGGTGACGTCGGCGAGATAGTCGTAATGAGTCGGCACATTATGAAAGAGTATTGGAAAAAACCGCAGGAAACCAAGAAGGCGATAACAGACGGATGGCTACACACCGGTGATATGGGACGTTATGATGAGGATGGCTATATATATATTGTAGATAGAAAACAGGACATGATTATTTCTGGCGGGGAGCATATTTATCCTCGAGAGGTGGAGGAAGTGCTTTATCAGCATCCGGCTGTATTAGAATGTGCTGTATTTGGTATTCCAGACCCCAAATGGGTAGAAGTGGCTCATGCTGCAGTTTCTCTCAAGAAGGGTGCTACAGCAACACCCGAGGAGCTAATAGAATTCTGTAAGAAGAATATAGCCAGGTATAAGGCGCCTAAGTCAATAGAACTTATGCCCGAGATACCCAAAGGGGCGACGAGTAAGATACTCAAAAGGGAGATGAGGAGCAAATATTGGCCTGGAAGATGAGGAAGACATAAAATCACCTTTCCTCCGAGGGCCGATGAGTACTTCCTATACTATTGTTTGTATTGCGGAGTGATATTGTGGACATCAGTTATTATTCTGAGGGACATAATTAGGAAGGTGAAATATGAAAGCCCTAAGATGGTATGGTAGAAAAGACCTTCGGTATGAAGATGTGCCTGAACCGTCTCCCGGACCAGGGCAGATAAAGGCGAAAATTAACTTGGCTGGTATCTGTGGTACAGATTTGAAAGAATATAAAGATGGTCCCTGCATGATTGCTGTCGACAAAGCGCCGCTAACTTTAGGGCATGAGTTTGCCGGGATAGTGGTGGAGGTGGGTGAAGGGGTAACTGGCTTTAAAATTGGAGAGCGGGTAACAGGGGTGGGCAATTGGGTCTGTGGTGAATGTTTTTTTTGTAAAAAATCCATGTACAATATTTGTTTGAACTCGGGCTTTTCCGGTCTTACTGTGGACGGCTGTATGGCTGAATATTTTATTGCTCCGAGTTATTCATTCTACAAACTTCCGGTTTCGGTGTCTGACGAAGTCGGGGCTCTGGTAGAGCCTTTGGCAGTTGCGATTCACGCTGTTCGTCAGGGTAACGTTCGCCCAGGGGATAGGGTGGCTATTGTTGGCGCAGGCACTATCGGCCTTTGTACTCTGTTGGCAGCTAGAGCTGCTGGAGCATCCGAAGTTTATGTTGTGGCTAAACATAGAGCTGGACGAGAAGCAGCCTTGGCTATGGGAGCTACGGCGGTTATTAACCCTAACGATGAACCGGTGAAGGCAATCGGGAATCTGACCGATGGATTAGGTGTGGATGTATCTTTTGAATGTGCCGGCCGTCCAGATACCCCTCAGATATCCGTGGACTTAGCTCGAAGAGGTGGAACTACCGTGATTATGGGGGTCTTTGACAAACCTAGCCTCTTTCACTTTCAAAGAGTGATGTTTAATCAGAAAACTATAGTGGGCAGCCCTATTTATGTCGATGAGGCAAAGACGGCTATTGCCCTGCTGGAGGATAAAAGGATTGACCCCGGTAGGTTAATTACCTCAACAGCACTCCTTAAAGATGCTGTAGAAATGGGGTTTGAGAAGCTGATTAACAATAAGGAAGGTGATATCAAGATATTGCTTCGGACTTCTTAGGAATTAAGCCTCACGATAGCTTTACCGTGTATATTACATCGGTCAAACTACAGTCCCAGATAGGCTTTTCTTATATAATCACTTGTAAGAAGCTCATTACAGCACCCTTCCATGGCTATCCGTCCATTTTCTAGCACGCACGCCCGGTCAGCTGTCTCAAGGGCGCGTCGAACATTTTGTTCGATCAGAAGGATGGTAATTCCTTGCTCACGCAGAGACTTGATAACGCGGAAAACACTCTCTACCAGCATCGGTGCCAGCCCGTACGATGGTTCGTCGAAAGCACACAGTTTCGGTCGTGACATTAGCCCCCTGCCCATAGCTAGCATTTGCTGTTCACCGCCGCTTAATGTTCTAGCTAATTGCCCCTGTCTCTCTTTGAGTATGGGAAAGGTTTCATAAACCTGCTCGATAGTTTCTTTCTTCTGTTTCCAGGCATGGAGAGAATAGGCACCCATCTCTAAGTTTTCATGCACCGTCATATCTTTGAAAACCTTTCCCCCTTCGGGTATGTGGGAAATACCCAGCCCAACGATAGCATTAGGGGTTAGTCCATCTATTCGCTTGCCCAGGAACTCCATGCTTCCTGAAGCGGGCTGAATCAAACCGGATATGGTATTAAGTAGCGTAGTTTTACCAGCTCCGTTGGAACCGATTAAGGCGACTATTTCCGCCTCATCGATTTTGAAGGAGATGTCCCACAAAGCTTGAACCTTGCCATAAAAAGTATTCAGGTTGCAAATTTCCAGCATAAGCCTATTCTCCTAAGTATACCTCAACAACTGTTTTGTTGCCGGCAATCTCCTTTGGTGTTCCTTCGGCAATATTCTCGCCATGATGGAGCACCATAATCCGGTCACATATGCCCATAATTGCTTTCATGACGTGTTCAATCATAAAAATAGTGATACCTTTATCCCGAAGCCCGGTTACCAATTCCATAGTCTCAGCCATCTCAGTGTGGGTTAGCCCTGCCATCAGTTCATCAAGCAGCAATAGCTCTGGTTTGGTGGCTAAAGCTCTGGCTACTTCGAGTCGTTTCTGGTTGACCAGAGTTAAGTCTCTAGCTGGGATTGCTTTTGCTGCCGATAAGCCCACATCCTCTAAAGACTTTGTGGCTTCCCTGGCAGCGTCCGCTGGTGACATACTGGTCGGCATTCCAAAAAACGAGCCCACCATTGCATTATCGAGAGCTGACATATTGCTGAAAATTTTAACCGATTGAAAAGTTCTTGCCACCCCCAGCCTGCAGATTTGATGCGGCTTTAAGCCAGTAATGTTTTTGTCTTTAAATCTTATTGCCCCTGATTTAGTAGGAATGGCACCCGATATTAAATTAAACAGAGTTGTTTTACCAGCTCCATTGGGACCAATCAGACCTACAATTTCGCCCTGCTCGATATGCAAATTTACATCTGATAATGCAGCCAATCCTCCGAAATGCTTGGACACCTTTTCACCTTCAAGTATTCGCATGCTTCCCTGTCAGACCTCCTTTCTGCCACCTTTGTCTCAATCTTTGCATCAAGCCTATAAGTCCATCGGGCAGGTATAAGATAACGACCACTAATATAATGCCGAAAATGAGCATATAGTAATAGGGGAACTTGGTTAGTAGCAATTCTTCCAAGTAGGCAAAGATAGCTGCGCCTATTATTGGACCATAAAACTGCCCTAGGCCACCGAAGATGGCCATTAAAACCGGCAGAAAAGAAAAGAGCGGATTAAAGGCGACATATGGGTCAACATATGTCCATCTTGTCGCCATGATTCCCCCGACTGCCCCGATAAAAAAAGCGCTGACGGCGAAGGTGAGGATCTTCACCATAGTTACGTTAACGCCCGTGTGAGCCGCGGCTTCCTCGTTATCACCGATACTTTGCATGGCTAACCCGAATTTAGAGCGTCTGATTAAGTAGGCGGTAAGCAATAATAGAACAAAAATGCCGAACACGACGTAATAAATAGTGATGTTATCTACGAGGACAACGAATCTGCCACGCGTGCCCGTTACAGTAATCTCCCAGAACAGGAGAACATGCTTAATGAGCTCAACGAGTCCGAAGGTAAATATGGCAAAATATATGCCCCTTAGCCTCAGGGTTATGGCGCCAACGATAAGGGCAAGTACGAAGCTAACTAAACCACCAGCAGCGATAACAGCAAGCAGGGGCAGTGCTTTTCCCAGTACGGCTGTGGTATATATGCCGACCCCAAAGAATGCCGCTGTCGCCAGTGAGATGTAACCGGTAGGACCGGAGAAAAAGGCCCAGCTTACCGTAAGTATGATATACATCACGATGGCAGCCACTAGTATGATATTATAAGAAGATATATATAGGGGTGCAGTAGCTAGGAGAACTAATAAGATTAGACTCGTTAACCACGGTACCAAGAACTTTTTAGATGTGAATGTGGTCATATTCATTTCTTTACTTTCCAAAAATACCTGATGGTCTCACCAGTAGCAGGAGCATAAAGAGCACATAATAAGCAGCTATGGCTAAACTGGGCTGCCAACTACTCACTATGCTGCCGATAAGACCAAGTATAAAACCACCGATAAAACTGCCGGGGATACTGCCCAACCCACCCAAGACGACCACGATGATGGCGATTAAGGTATATTCCAGACCCATCGTTGCGTAGATAGGATAGCACATGCTGACAAGTACGCCGGCGAAACCAGCCAATAAGGCACCAAATCCAAAGCATAAAGCCAGCACCTGGTTAATGTTTACCCCCATGAGTCCGGCGGTCGTCGAGTCTTCAGCTGCTGCCCTAATTGCTTTTCCCAGGCGGGTGCGGATTAAAATTATATAAAAGATTACACCTATGACTAAGGCAGATATGAGGGCTACCAGACGATTGGCGGCAAATACCGTTCCCAAAAAATTGACCCCAACGTTTAGATAAGAGTATCCCCTCATCTGACTACCCCATATGATTAAAGCTATATTTTCAATGATGAAGTAGAGACCGAAAGCGGCCAGCATAGAATTGGCCTCGAAGACAGCGGGTGATGGTGACGAAGTTCTAAGTTTGGTGAACATAGTCCGGTAGATTATGAAACCTAATATAAACGTAATGGGACCGCAAATGGCGAGGGCGACCAACGGATTAATTCCGAAGGCTGTATATACTGTCCAGGTGAGAATAGCACCAAGCATAATAAATTCGCCGTGGGCTATGTTCAGCACCCGGGCAACGCCATATTGCAGGCTGAGCCCCATAGCAATCAGAGAATAGATGCCACCCATCAATAAGCCCGCAACCAATATGTCGAAGATTCGTCCAATCAGCATGATAGCTTCCTATCTTTAGAAATCTTACAGGTGCAGGCTGCCTAAGAGGCGCAAGATAATCCTCCGGCTAAGCAACCACCCGGTTGTTATTTCCGCCCTTTAGACAGCCTGCTTAACCAACTTTATTCTGTTGTATTGATAACCTCTGATTCTACTTTACTGAGCTGGTGCTCCTGGCCACGCTGGCTTGGGATATACAAATGGTGCGGTAGTTATGTTACCGCCTACGATTTCATCGATGCCATTTTGCCACTGGCCAATCTCACCGGGATGGGCTTCCTTTGCCATAAGTCCGCCGCCACCACCGAATGTCGTAAACCAGGTCGGTCCCAGAACTGTATCAAGCTTCTCGGTAGCCAGTATGTCTTTTAACATGTCCTGGTCAACCTTTCCGGATTTCTCAACGGCTGCTTTCCAAATGTCCAATACTGCCCAATAGTATGGATGTCCCCACCAGTCGTTGGCTTCTTCGGGCTTGCCCGCATAGATTTTATCGAACATATCTGCGAGTGCGGGAGATGTTTTGCGGTTAGCGGTGGCAAAATTACATACTCCCTCCACTGCGGGACCGAATGCGGTATGGTAAAACCCGAAATTGGCTCCGGGTCCGAATATTATGGCCTTGGGATTATAGCCGAGCGCTATTGCCGTACCAGTAATAGGCATGACCTGGTCGGGATAGCCAAAACAGCAAAAGACATCGGCGCCAGACGCCTTAGCATCCTGAATTATGGGCGCAAAGTCCTTAAGGTCGGGCGGAAGGCTCACAGTTCCAACTATTTTAATTCCATTCTTGGGAAATTCTATACCGGCTACACCGGAGTACTCTATGCCATGAAGGTCGGCGATGTAGGTTACATATGCCGTCTTGGCGCCCGCTGCCTTCAGCATTTCAGCAAAAACCGGTAGCTGATACCAGTCGGAAAAACTCAAGCTGATGAACAGGTATGGTAGGCTGGGAAGCGCGTCTTTGATACTCGTGGCACCACCCTCGGTGGTAATCAGTACATACTTATACTTGTTGGCTATAGGGGCTTGACCAAAGATAAAAGAGGTGCCACCACCGCCCCACAGAAAGTCGACCTTGTCCTCCAGAATCAATTTTTCCGTCAGCCTCGTCATCGTGCCCACATCGGATTTATCATCATATATAATTGTCTCTATGGGTAGTTTTTTGCCATACTCCGACAGATATATCCCGCCTTCGGCATTGACCATGGGGACCCAGGTCTCATAGACCGGTCTGAATGCCGAGTCGTCGATAATGGCAATGGGTCCGGAGAGCGACCTTGACATGCCAACTACGATTTTGTCTTTGGCTACTGGCTGAGCACCCTGCTCGCAGGCACCGAACAATGGCAAGGCCACTAATGCTACCAGTGCTAACGCTATTACGCTAAATAATACCTTCTTTTTCACTTGTTGCTCCTCCTTTTCATAGTTTCTGAAATTGTAGCAGGTCTTGTGCTATGAAATCTCACATATAGTATACCTCCTCTTAATTGTCATTATGATATAAGCTCTGGTGGCTTGGTAAAGGCGTGGGACATGTTTTGCGTTTCCGAACCCGTTTTTCCTGCCGTATGGCAGCACTTAAAAAATATCTGTCGCATCGTGAACTCTTTTTTGCTGTGACAGTATAGTTAATCGACACAACGTTGTCAAGACCCCCTGTAAACTGGTAAAACCACCATAGAATTGCCTTCAAAACATCCGCTTATGATGAGGTTCTAACTTGGGTGAGGAAAGTTCTACAAGTATAAAACCTATGATGTCACCTGTCAATAGTCCAGCAATCAACATCTTGGGACTGCCACAATCATGACAGCTTCCTGGTTTTGGTAATCATATGTGCAGGCTGCCTAAGAGGGCAAAATAAACCCTCGGGGGAGATAACTGCCTTCGACTTGTTATCTCCCCGCTCTTTAGGCAGCCTGCTTCACTAATTTATATTCTGTTGTTGATAACTCGTTCTGCTCTATTTTACTGAGCTGGTGCTCCTGGCCATGCCGGCTTGGGATATATAAATGGTGCGGTAATCTTAGTGTTAGGCCATGGGCCTCCGCCTACGACTTCATACACACCGTTTTGCCACTGGCCTATCTCACCGGCATGAGCTTCCTTTGCCATCAATCCACCGCCACCACTGAATGTGGTGAAACTCGTATCTCCCAAGACCGTATTGAAATGCTCCGTAGCAAATATATCCCTTACCTTTTTCTGGTCTATGGTTCCTGCCTTCTCTACAGCCTGCTTCCAAAACTCCCAGGCACCCCAATAGCATCCATGCCCCCACCAATCTTGGGCTTCTTCAGGCTTGCCAGCGTAGAGTTCATCAGCCATTGCGTTGAGTTCAGGGGAACATTTCCGGGCATAGGTAATAAAACCACATACTCCCTCCACCGCTGGACCAAATGCTGTATGGTAGAACCCGAAATTGGCTCCGGGGCCGCATATGAAGGCCTTGGGGTTATAGCCAAGCGCTATTGCTGTACCAGTAACAGGCATGACCTGGTCAGGATAGCCAAAACAGCAAAAGGCATCGGCACCAGATGCCTTAGCATCCATTATTATGGGTGCGAAATCCTTAAGCTCAGGCGGAAGGCTTACATTTCCAACTATGTTAATTCCTACCCTTGAGAATTCGATACCTGCCACACCGGAGTACTCTATGCCATGGAGGTCAGCAATGTAGGTTACATATGCCGTCTTCACGCCCGCTGCGGCCCACATGTCAGCCAGAACCGGCAGCTGGTACCAGTCAGAAAAGCTCAAGGTGATAAACGTGTAGGGCAGGGTGGGAAGCGCGTCTTTGAGGGTCGTGGCGCCACCCTCGGCGGCTATATGTAGATAATTATATTTATTAGCTATGGGGGCTTGACCATAGATAAAAGCGGTGCCACAGGCGGGCCACAGAAAGTCAACCTTGTCCTCCAGAATCAGCTTCTCCGTCAGTCTCGTCATCGTGCCCACGTCAGATTTATCATCGTATATAACTAACTCTATGGGTAGTTTCTTGCCATATTCGGCCAGATATATCCCACCCTCGGCATTCCACTTGGGGACCAATGTGTCATAGATTGGCTTGAACCCTGAGTCGCCAATAATAGCAATGGGGCCGGAGAGAGGTCTTGACATGCCAACTACGATTTTGTCTTTGGCCGCGGGTGTTACTGGCGCCTTGCAGGCAGCGAATAAGGGCAAGGCTACCAATGCTACCAGTGCTAACGCTATTACGCTAAATAATACCTTCTTTTTCACTTGTTGTTCCTCCTTTCAAAAATTTCTCAGATTGTATCGGGGCCGTAAAATCTCACATACACCATACCTCCTCTTCATTTTCCTATGATATCAGCATGGTATCAACTTTGATGCCTTGAGAAACCTGGGAGATGTGTTTTGTATTGCCGAAGACTTTTTGGCAACAGGTACTACTTGAAAACATCCGCAGCATCCTACGACTCCTCACTCATGTGAGAGTATAGTTAGTCGACCCAACGTTGTCAATCCCCCTTGCCCAAATAGCTGCGGCAAAATTACCTTTTTGATGACCCTGTTTATTTATCCAGGATGTATATAGCCCCTTTGGTGGCGTCCATCTTTACCCGCTGCCCTGATTTAATCTTTGAAGTGCCCCGTTGTGTGTTCACAATGGTGGGCACACCATATTCACGGCCTATGATGGCAGCATGACACAGGGTTCCCCCCGTATCGGTGATTACGCCTCCGACTAAGCCGAAGACTGGTGTCCAGCTAGGGTTGGTACTGGGGCAGACCAGGATATCGCCCGGCTGAACCTTCTTTAGTTCCTCATACATAGTTACAACGCGGGCTGTTCCTTCAGCATTTCCCGGGCAGCCACAGATGCCCCAAAGGTCTGCTTTTAGCTCTGGCTTCGGCTGGGGCATTTCACCGACAATTATCTTTAGGGCAATGGCATCTCCTGAGGGCAGCAAATCCAGTCTTACTGCTTCCTCAGTGCTGGCACGGTTGGTAATCACGGGGGGATTGGGTTTCTTGTGTCCCTCTTTCCAAGCAGCTCTTCTTCTTCGCGTTATCCAGCGCATGTCATGTGTCTCAGGGATCATCATCACCCGGTCAATTTCATCCGGATTCATCATGAATACGTCATCGGGGGTGTCAATTGTCCCTTTCTCGGCCAATCTCCTACCAATTGCTAGATAACCGCGGCGCATTAGGGCATGTGCAAACAGCTCACAATAGAGGTCATGTTCTTCGCTGTATGAGCTTGCCTTTCCAGATAACCGTATTAGTCCCTCGAAAAGGTCCTTCTCCTCAGGTGGTACACGCTTGAGGAAAGCTGTTATAGCTGCCTCCCTCTTCCTGGCAATGTCTACTCTGGTAGATTCTAGGTCAAAGCTAACGCCCCTCATGATATTATTCTTTACCAGCCCTATAGGCGTGGCCGGGTCTTCCAGCCAGTATGGCTCGTTGAGGTCGCTGAAGCGTCTCATCCTCCAGCCCCCAACGTCATCGGTCTTCATGTAGTTCATGAATTTGTTTAACCATTCCTTACCTTTTTCTGATTGCTGGAGCTTGGCGAGGATGGATTGTGGTTTGTTTTTCTTAAAGACGTCCTGCAAGTTCATTTCGATGGCGAGCTGTCCGAATTCCCACATCTTCTTATCCATCTGATAAACCTTGTTGTCGAAACCTCGCATCATATCCTGGAACTCAGGGTCCTGGTCACTTATGCCGAAACGTTCCTTGGTCATTGCTTCTAGCAATAACCAGGTGTTAAATGAGGAATACATCGCCATAAAGTGGATTTCCCACATTCTCATGTAGGCGTTCATCAAATCGTAGTTATGATAGTACAACTGTAGGTTGGTGGCATTGTCAACATCTAGTCCCTTCAGTTTGCTGTAAATACTAAGGAGTTCTTGCTTGTAACCAGCCCACAGACCATCGAAGTTCTCAACCCAGGGACGCAGCGCCTGGCGGAATTTGACCTCCCGTTCGGCAATTTCTTTTCGGTCTCTAACTATGTGGAGGGCACAGTAGATGCCGCCGTTCAAAATACGGATCTCCCAGCCTTTACAAGTGGGGATACTCAACTCGGTGCAGGCGAACTTCAGCCCGTGACCGCAGAATCTCGCCCACTGGTATCCGAACATGTTTGTCACTGGCGGTATGCTGTGTGTTCCATCCTGGAACCAGGAAGGCATCTGGGCAAGGTCAATCTCCTCGATGAAGTCATAGCCGGGCACTCCATCCCAGATTCCAGTCTTCTGCTGCTTTTTCGCTGACACTTATTCTCCTGCGCCTAACTCTAAGCTAGACAAAATATATTTATCATCAAGGTCTGTAGAATCTTTTAGCAATCAGGTCAATCATACGGTCAGTAACTGCTTCTGGTTTATTAGCTGCCACCATTGCCGGGCGAGTCTGAAGGAGAAATATGTTACCGGGTGGACGGAAGTCGGCGTCAATAGCCCATTCTATGTCTTGTGGTTCACCCAGACGCTCCTCAAGTAATATGGCCAGTTTAGCTACTGCTACTATTTCGCCATTACTCAGGCACGGTATCGACTGCTTCTCCAGAGGCACATCGTCCCACTCAACCCCCTTTTTTTTGGTTATTACCTGTTTTGCTTTTCTGCCGATATAGGTATCTAATATGGCGAAGGACTTTTTGTCTACCACAAATCTGTCCACACTCTCTGCGCCGCTGACAACTCCCTCTCCCAGGCCCCAGTTGGCATCGATTATTATCTTGGTGGTGTCGCCTGTAATCGGGTTCACGGTGAAGCAAATGCCGGATGAACGGGCATTTACCATTTTGGAGACGGCAATGCCGAGTTCGTCTCCTATAACGGGGATATCTTTATTGACCCGGAAGGCAATGGCTCGGCTAGTATAAGCACTTGCCCATACCTTCCTTACTTTGTCTACTGTATCTTCGATGCCGATAACGTTTAGATAGGTGTCAAACATGCCCGGCCGGCTTTCTATCCCAGATGATCGTACTGAGATGGCGACGTTGGGGATTCCCACATTGTTGCACAGCTCTTCGTAGTAGGAGCCTACCATTTTCTTTATGTTCGCCGGCACCTTTTTGCTTTCAATCATTTCTTGGATGTTCCGGCTTAATTCGTCGAAGACGGCAATGTTCTGACCTTTAAGCTCACCGTGGCTGCTCACATAGCGATAAATTTCTTCAGCTGCTCCCGTTTCCTCGGCAAATTTCCTGTACATTGCAATGGAAATGGCAAAGCCTGGCGGGACAGGTAAGCCCATTCGAGTCATTTCTCCGAGGTTAGCGCACTTTTTGCCTACCAGGTTGTTGTGTTCTTGTCCCAGTTCTTCGAACCAGAATATTAATTTGCCAGAACTCATTTTCCCTCAGTTAATGCCATGTGCCTTAATTAATGTGCGGTTTATTGTATGACGGCCGACAGAATAGGCCCCCTTTTGGTAATATTGGGAAAAATCATTTGAGGCTAAAGTATAACAGTAAACTGTTGAGTTAGTCTATATTCCCTTACATTTTTCTTTAAAAATTACACAAGATATATTGTGTTTTTAGCGACCTGCACGATGATTGACAATTGCGCTGACTGTATGAAATAATAACCAACGCGCTCTTCTCTGCTTATGATTGATATCGATTATAACGTAGAATCTACAGGAAATGAAGAAGGTTATACCATTATACGCAGATAATATGTAACAGCTACAAACTGAGAGCAAGATTGCACTGAAAAATTATCCGATGGTCTTAAAATCTCCAACACGCCGGACAGAATGATTGTTTAAAGTGTATGGTATTTTGCGGTATTCAAACATGGTGAGGTTTTCTCAAGGACATAGTTGGTGATATGTCCTGCTTAAGATGAAAGCTATCAAAGACTAAAAGCAGCAGGAAGAGAGAACAGACGAAATTGTTGCTTCAAGGAAAGGTGGCTGTGATTACAGGCTCAACGTCAGGCATCGGCAGGGCGGGCGCAATTGCCTTTGCGCAGGAAGGTGTGAAGTGCATCGTTACTGGTAGAAGTCGTCAACGAGGTGAGGAAGTTGTGAGCATAATAAAGGAACAGGGTAATGAGGCGAGTTTTGTTCCGGCTGATATGCTCGTAGTAGCTGATATTGAGCGGCTCATTAAAACAGCTTTTGATACTTATGGTAAGCTGGATATTTTCTGGCATAATGCCGGCATAGTCGGGCCAGACAGTGTCGAGAATGTAAGTGAAGAGACATATGACAGTGTGATGACCGTACACTTAAAAGCAGGTGTCTTCGGTGTGAAATTTGCTGTTCCTCAAATTCGCAAAGCTGGAGGGGGTTCCATCTTGTTCACCGGTTCAGTTGCTGGACTTAAGCAATCTAGCTATTCATTGACTTATTCACTGGCAAAGACCGGTCTTGTAATGCTGACCAAGAAACTTGCGGTAGATTTGGCTAAAGACAATATCCGGGTCAATTGTATCTGCCCGGGTAGGGTTGAAACATCTATGAGATTAGCTATTGCCGAGCAAAGAGGGCGAACGATGGACATTGGCCCGGAGGAATGGGTAAGGAGAGACAAGAAGCGTATACCTATAGGCAGGTATATCACCGAAAAGGAAGTAGTTGATGGGGCATTATTTCTTGTCTCGGATAGGGCCTCCTCAATTACAGGCGTTGCTCTCCCCATTGACGGGGGCTTCTTGGCGGTATAATATTGCATGGAAAAATTTTGACTCATTTCTACTGTCTCCTCTGGAGAGATCGGTTAGCTAATCAGGAAATGAAATAGGAATAAAAATAGAAAGGAGTCTTGAATGGGAAGATTAGACGGGAAAGTAGCTATAGTGACGGGTGGTGCAAAGGGCTTGGGTAAAGCCTTTTGTTTCGGCTTGGCCGAAGAGGGTGCTAAGGTGGTGATGGCAATACACCGCTTTGATGAGGAGTCAACGAAAGCAGCCAAGGAAATAGAGGCTAAAGGGGGCTATGCCCTGGAAGTTGACGTTACTAAAGAAGAGGATACCCTTCGCATGGCTGAGGAAACAATTAAAAAATTTGGGCGAATCGATATTCTGGTTAATAATGCTGCTTTCTACTATGGGGTAGGCAGGAAGGCGTTTTATGAGGTCACGTCTGAGGAATGGGACCGGGCATTGGCGGTGGGTGCCAAGGGAGCCTGGCTGTGCGCTAGAGCAGTATTTCCTCAGATGAAGAAACAGGGAAAAGGCAAAATTATTAACCTGTCTTCCGATACAGTTTTCGCACCTACCAAGGGTATGATTAACTACATTACTTCCAAGGCTGCTGTTATCGGTATCACCCGGGTTCTTGCCGGGGAGCTGGGGCAATATGGCATCTGTGTTAATGCCGTAGCTCCCGGTTTTACCGACACTCCGGCAAGCCGGACTATAGGCAGTATCGAGAAGTTTGACGTGAGTTCCATTCCTTTGGGGCGTGTGGGGGTGCCTGCTGACATAGTTGGCAGCGTTATCTTTTTTGCCAGTGATGATAGCAACTTCATTAGTGGGCAAACACTGATAATCGATGGTGGAAGGCGTGTGCACTAGAAAGTACTGGCCTCCCAGATGGTGCGGTTCTCTGGCTAATGACACTTTTTATGAGGAGTCTTGAATGGGAAGATTAGAAAATAAGGTAGCTATAGTGACTGGTGGTGGTAGAGGTTTGGGTAAAGTCTATTGTCTGAGGCTCGCTGAGGAGGGAGCCAAGGTGGTTGTAGCAGATATACTTGAACGAGAGGCAGAGGCGACAGTCAGTGAAATCAAAGCGAAGGGTGGCGCTGCAATAGCGCTAAAAGCCGATGTCACTTCCGAAGCTAGTACTCAGCGTATGGCTGAGGAAACAGTTAAGAAGTTTGGTCGAATCGATATTCTGGTTAACAATGCCGGCTATTACTACGGTATGGCGAGGAAGCCATTTTATGAGGTCTCGATAGAAGAGTGGGACCGGGCGATGCTGGTGAACGCCAAGGGAATCTGGCTATGCTGTAAAGCAGTGTTTCCGCAGATGAAGAAACAGGGTAAGGGTAAAATCATTAATGTATCAACCGAGGCAGTTTTTGCCCCGACTAAGGGTTTTATTCACTACACTGCTTCCAAAGCTGCAGTTATCGGTATCACCCGGGTTCTTGCCGGGGAGTTGGGGCAATATGGCATTTGTGTTAATGTGATAGTTCCTGGTGTTGTCGATACTGAGGCGACCAGAACTTACCTCACTATCGAGAAGTTTGATGTAAGTTCCGTCCCTCTGGGTCGTGTTGAGCTTCCCGAGGATGTGGTTGGCAGCGTTATCTTTTTTGCCAGCGATGACAGCGACTTCATTAGCGGTCAATCACTGCTAATTGATGGCGCAAGGCGAGTGAACTAAGGTAAGATGTGGCTGTGACAGGAAAGAACACAGTATTTGATTATTGACTAGACTTACTTTATCGTATAAACAAAGGTAGAAGAAGGAGAAAAAGATGTCCTGGACATGGAACTTGTATGTCAGAGAATTTATGCCCCAAAGGGACCTGAAGAAATACCCTATGTGGTTCCTTAACTTTGGCCATAGCTACCCGGCGTGGACTCCGCTATTCGGCTGGTCCTGGAATTATGCCTTAGCTCATGGCCTTACTTATGGTGTTAGTGAGACATGGATACCTACCATCAGGGGGAGTGAGGTTCGCAATATAGATGGATGTGCCCTGGCTGCTGCTCTCAGGATCAGTGACGAGGCCGAGATTAAGGAAAGAGAAAAGAAATTCAGAAAGTACATACTCGAGGAGTATGCTCCCAATTGGGACAAGATTTATAAAGATTTGGAAGATGAAATAAAGGGGCTGTCTAAGAAATTCAGGACTTTTGATTACGAGAAGGCAACACAGTACGAGTTGTACAAGATATTCAGGGAGGCGGTACGCTATCTCTACCGGTCCTGGGAGGGCCATTTCTATATGATATTCCCCTTGTATCAGGCTTACTGGGATTGCGTATTGATTGCTGCGGAATACGCAGGTATAAAGGAGTTTTCTCCCACATGGCATAAAATCATACGCGGCTACGACAATGCCCTTTTCGTGCAGGACAAGGCACTATGGGGGCTCCGTACCCGTGCTCTGGAGTTCAAGATTGATGAAATCTTCACTAAAAATGCTGCTCCCGAGGTCATACCGGCTCTAAAAAAGACCAAGGCTGGTAAGGAATGGGTGGATAAAGATCTTCATGATTTTCTATTTGTGAAGGGCTATGGTTGGCGCTCGCCACGGATGATGGAGTTTATTGTCCCTTCATGGTGGGAAGACCCGACACCGGCTATCAGCCACATTCAGCAGTATCTCTCACTATCAAAAGATATTAATGCGCCTTTTAAGCTTGATACCATAAGACCTCGCCTAATCAAGGAGCGGGAAGCATTAACCCGTGAGCTAATCGATAAGGTGAAGGCTGCCGGCTATCGTGACATGGAATGGTTTCAGGCGATCCTTAGCGTGAGTCAGAGGACAAGCTCTTACAGCGAAACTCATGATGTGGCCTGGGAACAGGGATGTCATACTACCTTTCGCTACCTGGTAAGGAAGATTGGAGAGAGACTGGTAAAGTTTGGCACCATCGGAAATCCTGATGACATGTTCTTTTTCATTCCTGATGAGCTGGAGCTATTTATTGCTTATCCAGATTCGTATGAAGTCAAAGACCTTGTTGAGGAACGCAGGAAAACCTGGACGGCGCAGAAGGAATATCGAACGCGGTCGCCTATCGTTTCCAGTAGACCACTAACATCTGAGGACATAAATAAGCATCATATGAATGTTCGCGATGCCATAGTTTCTAAGGTTGTTGCTGGTGAGCATGCTGCCCCAAGACCTGAGACCGGTGCCATCTTGTTTGGTAATTGCGGCAGTCCCGCTGGCACTGTCGAAGGCAGAGCACATCTTGTATTAACAGACGCAGATGTATTTACAGTGCAACCAGGTGATATTCTGGTTTGCCCGTCTATGTCTTCGGGCTGGACTCCAGTACTGCCGCTGGCTAAAGCAATAGTCACTAACGGTGGTGGTTCACTCAGCCACGCTGGCATCCACTGTAGGGAATACGATATTCCCCTGGTGTCAAACACGGGTAGTGGCACGCTAGTTGTTAAAGAAGGCGAGAAAATCCGGGTTGATGCTACCGAGGGGCTTGTCTTCCGAATATAATGAAGTACTTTAGCTTAGACAGAGAGCATTTACAGGTGAAATGAGTGTCAGAGTTAAGTTGCCGTCTGTCCTGCAAGAGCTTAGCTGCGGAACTGAGACTTGTGAGGTAACCGGCCATACGGTTGGTGAGTGTATTAAGAGTCTTGAGATGCGATTTCCCGATATTAGAAACCATCTGTTTGATAGACAGGGGAAACTACTTCGTATATTTGGTATTTACTTAAAATCCGATGGTATTCGTCCCGTGGATCTGGATACTCCTGTGCAGGATGACGACGAGATTATCATCTTGAGCTTTATTATGGGTGGTTAGTACCCATTGAGCTAATATTAACTTTGGAGGTGAAAAATGCGTGGTTATACTGGCAAGCTTTTGCGTGTCAATTTGAGTAAGCGTGAGAGCAAAGTCGAGGATGTACCTGAGCAACTAATGAAGGATTTCCTTGGGGGTCGAGGTCTGGCTGTTAAATATCTTTACAGTGAGCTTAAGCCTGGGGTAGACCCTTTAGGACCGGACAACAAACTGTTGTTCATGATGGGGCCGCTTGGTGCTACTACCGCCATGTCTGTTTCCAGATTAGCAGTAGTGACCAAGAGCCCTCTTACCGGATGTATAGCCAAGTCTGTTGCAGGTGGCAACTTTGGTGCCTTCCTTAAGTTCGCTGGGTTTGATGGAATAATACTAGAGGGTAAGGCTGAGAAGCCGACTTATATCCATATTGACAGTAATGGGGTCCATATTCTGGATGCAGTTGGAATTTGGGGGCTGGATACCGAAGAAACTCAGTCAAAACTACGGCAGACGCATGGTAACTCAACGAAGACTATTTGCATCGGGCCAGCTGGAGAGAAGCTGGTTCGTTATGCCATAGTTATTAGCGACCGTCGCTGTGGTGGGCGTGGTGGCGTGGGCACCGTAATGGGAGCCAAGAAGTTAAAGGCTATCGCTGTAAACTCGTCGGGACCACTCGGTGTATATGACCCACAGCAGTTCAAGGATTTATCTAAGGAGCAGATTGAAGGTTTAAGGACAAGTCCCCGGCGGATTCAAATGACCGACTTTGGAACATCATATCTGACTTTAGGCTTTGAGAAGATGGGCATATTTCCGGTAAAGAACTTCCAGGAGGGGCATCTTGAAGGTGTCGAGAACATAGGCGATGAAGCATTAGCTAAGATAAAAATTAAAAACGATGGCTGCTGGGGCTGCATGACGAAATGTGGTCAAGTACGCAAGATAACCGAAGGCCCATATGTTGGTGCCATTAGCGAAGGTCCTGATTATGAGACCATCTGGTCTTTAGGGGGCAATTTGGCCAACACTGATCAGGGCGCTCTAATAACGGCAGACTCCATATGTGACAAGCTCGGCATGGATACTATCGGCGCGGGTAATGCTATCGGCTTTGCCTGTGAGCTGTTTGAAAGAGGGATTATTACCAAAAAAGATACAGATGGGCTTGACCTTAGCTGGGGTAACCATGGTGATATGATAAAGTTATTGGATAAAATTGGCAGACGGGAAGGGTTTGGAGAACTGCTTGGTGAAGGTACCAAACGAGCCGCCGAACGTATAGGCAAAGGTGCTGAGGCTTATGCCATGCATGTCAAGGGCTCTGAGATTCCGGCCTATGAACCGCGCGCTGTCAAGGGATATGGACTAATTTTTGCCACCTCAAATGTAGGTGCCAATCATATGTATGGTCGCCCCAGGGAAGAGCTGGCTGGTAAGGCAGATAGATTTGCCGAGGAAGGCAAGGGCAAAGATATTGCACGCAACCAAATAATGCAGGCAGTGGAAGACTCCATTGTTCAGTGCAGCTTTACTCCGGCTACCGGGTTTACTCCTGAGTCACGCGCGAAATTTCTGGTAGCAGCTACTGGATTCAACGAGTTCAGTGACCCAGCCTATTTGGATCTGATAGGGGAAAGGATTCTTTGTCTTGAGCGTTCGTTTAATGTGCGTGAGGGGTTCAACCGCAAGGATGACACCTTACCTGCCAGGATGCGAACTGAGCCTTTGAAGAATGCTGGCCCAGCTACGGGACAGGTGATACGAAATCTGGATAAGCTTCTGGATGAGTACTATGATGCGCTTGGCTATTCTCACCAAGGCATACCTACAGAGGAAAAGCTGAGACAAATAGGCTTAGAGTGGGTGATAGAGGATATCAAGAAATTTATTAGCTAGCTCTGTTGCTGGCGTTGCCGGTAAGCTTCAATATAGCGTCTGGCATGTCTATCGCGTCCTAGGATGAGGTCGGCGGCCACAATGGCTGGACGTATCTTGGCCACATCTGTGATGAGGCAAGTGGCACCTGCGGCGACAACCATAGCTGCGAAGGCATTATTGACCAGGTCGCGGTCAGGCAAGCC
>Ga0299915_10000720_pt1 | contig 24772 bp, 27 predicted proteins | sample RVTome_13_FD_200263 | JGI IMG/M metagenome (GOLD analysis project Ga0299915, IMG submission 200263) | Soil microbial communities from uranium-contaminated site in the Upper Colorado River Basin, Wyoming, United States - RVT92D227 (version 2) ... | reverse complement strand
AACCGCAGGTCGCGGGTTCGAGTCCTGCCGCCCCTGCCAGGCCGGGGTGGTGGAATAGGCAGACACGCCATCTTGAGGGGGTGGTGGGCGCAAGCCCGTGGGAGTTCAAATCTCCCCCTCGGCACCATGGTCAATCCGCCTCTCGAAAATCTTGCGACTTTCGCAGAAACTGTGTTTACTTTAATCGAAATCGCTCGAGAATTCCCAGAATATCTTGCGACTTTTTTGGGTGACACTTGCTTGCCATAACCAGAAAAAGACGGTAAAATCTCTTTAGCGCGGAAGTAGTTCAGCGGTAGAACGCCTCCTTGCCAAGGAGGAGGTCGCGGGTTCGAATCCCGTCTTCCGCTCCAGTAAACATACTGGCTGTGGCGGTGTAGCCAAGAGGTTAAGGCAGGGGTCTGCAAAACCCCGATGCGGCGGTTCGAATCCGCCCGCCGCCTTTTTTCCTATTAAGTGCCGAGCCGAGGTGGCGGAATGGTAGACGCGGCGGACTTAAAATCCGCTTCCCTCACGGGAGTGTGGGTTCGAGTCCCTCCCTCGGCAGTAAACCCACCCCACGGAAATTCAGAAGTCAAAAGCCAAAAACTGCATTTCAATGACAAATGACAAAGCCCAAATGACACATCAAAACGCAAAATGTAGCACGAGGCTTTAGCCTCGTGCTAGACCGGCACTGCACGACCTTAAAAGGTCGCACTACAGTTGTGTCTAAGGTCTGGCAAACAGGATTGCCACGCCTGCACTGGATTCATAACCCCCTGGAGTCCCCCTTATCTTAAGGGGGAGGTTTGGCATTTGGGAATTCGGAATTTGCTTGTTATTTGGATTTGTTTACAGCTTGGAAACTAGGACCCAGTATTTACCCGCATAGATTGCCACGCGCCTTTCAGGTGCTCGCAATGACACCCCTTCTCTGTCATTGCGAGGAGCACTAGCGACGAAGCAATCTCAATAGGGTTGGTGAGTATGCAGATTGCCACGCTCCGCTCGCAATGACAGAAGGAAAAACGCTCAGTATGACAAAGAAGGGAGGGCCTCGCACTGACAAAAAGTAGAAGCGCTCGCAACAACAAAATGCGAAAAGTTCACAAAGGTAGTACCTTCCTCTCATTGACTTCTGCAATGCTGGGAATTATACTTTTTCTGAATACGTGAACGGAGGCAATATATGGCTGAAGTAAATAAGGCGGAAAAGGCAAAAGAAGACCCTAAGGCCGCAAGTGGCATGTTAGATAATGAGATAGCGATAAAACTGGTGGCTGAAATGCTGGCCGGCAGGATTGTTAACATTAAACCCCAGTATGATTTCACCACTGAGATGGGCTACACCTATCCAGCCGTTGAGCAAACACTAAACGTCAAAGGCAAGGAAGCTTTGGCAATTATGGAATCTCTGGCTGCCAAGGACATCGTGAACAAGAGTTTCTTCGACAGGCTCCTCCGTTGTTCCCGGTGCCAATCAGTAAATTTGAGACCGAGCACACACTGCCCTAAATGCGGCTCAGGGCATATTGCCCGAGGCCGAATCCTCGAGCACTTCGCCTGCAAATATGTCGGGGTCGAAGATGAATTTACAGCTAAGGGCAGATATATATGTCCCAGGTGCAAAATGGAGCTGCGCACTATAGGGGCCGACTACCGCAGCCAGGGGGTGCTATACAAATGCCGTGATTGCAGCGAGATATTCAATGTGCCGTTTCTAAAGTGGCGCTGTATGAAATGTTCCTCTCTTCTCAGTGAGGATGAGGTTGGCGAGATAGTTATCTACGCCTATAGCTTTGATGAATCGAAGAGAAACTGGCTGGAATTTGAGCTTCAGCCCAAGGTACGGTTCGTTGAGTTCTTAAAGCAGCACGGCTACAAGGTAACGGAAAATGCCAGAGTGAAGGGCAGGTCAGGGGCGGAACATTACATAGATATACTGGCGACCAGAGATGACGGCGTCATTACCCATACCGTGGCAATAGGGATTGAGATTGCCAGGGAGAGGATAGGACTGGACAGGATACTGGATTTTGATGTCAAAGCCTACGACAGCGGCATTCACGACAAAATACTTATCATCATTCCTGAGCTGGGCGAAGAGGCGAGGAAGTTCGCCACCTACCAGAGAATAAAGGTGCTTGAACCCAAGGACATGGAGATATTGCTGACGGGTAAGCCCCAGCCGAGCCCGGAAGGAGTGAAGGAGCCCTTCGAGTTTCAGTCCAGATCACAGCTTATGCAGTACCTGGAGAAACAGGGCTACAAGATAAAGGAAAACGCTGAAGTCAAAGGCCGGTCTGGCGCTGTCCATAGCATAGACATACTGGCCACCAGGGATGAGGGCATTATCACTCATCGTATTGCCATTAGCGTCGAGAAGGACGAGAAGCCTATGGGGCTGGACAGGGTATTTGACTTCGATGATAAGGCTTATGATGCCGGTATTCTGGACAAGGTCTTTATTGCTGTTCCCGGGCTCACCAGGGAAGCCATGCAGTTTGCCAGGCGCCAGGGAATAAAGGTCTTTGAGGTCAAGCAACTGTAGCCGACATGAGAGGCAATCCTTCAATCCTAATGTCGAAATAATGACAAATGACAAAGCCCAAATGTCAAATGAAGTTCAAAATCCCAATGGCAAAAAGAAGTACAACCTTGAAGAACGGACCGCACAATTCGGTGAAGCAATTATTGAACTCGTAAAGACTTTCCCTCAAGACCCTATCAATAGTCCACTCATCAGCCAGATAGTAAGAGCAGGAACCGGTATTGGGGCGAACTATATGGAAGCCGATGGAGCAGAATCCAAAAAGGATTTCCAACATAAAATCTCTATCTGCAAAAAAGAGTCAAAGGAAACAAAGCACTGGCTCAGAATGATTGACAAGGCGAACCCCAACAGGCGAGACGAGTGTCAGAAGTTATCGAAGGAAGCCCAAGAGCTTACTTTGATATTCTCTTCAATTCTCTTATCTAACAAATAGCATCAGTATTTGACCTGCCCGCCAAGAGTCGGCAGGCGCGGCGTGTCGATTTCACTTGTCATTTGAACTTTGGCATTTGGGTTTGATTTGTCATTTGGATTTTGGAATTTGGCATTCCTGGTGGAGCAAGGTGCTGAGGTTGGTACTACACTCCCATTACTGATGGGTGATTGACGGCTACGCAGGCTGCGCTATAATCAATACCATCCAAATTATGACTCAATGAATTACTGGAGCTACATCCAGAAGAACGTAAAGGAGGTGAGACAGGGTCACGATACAATAGAGAGTACAAAAGAGCTCACTGGAGCTAAATCCAGAAACCAAAAGAACGAAAAAAGGAGGTAAAAAGGAAAAAATAATGGAAAAACTTATGAAAGGGATGCACCGTGGAGAGAAGGGCTTCACCCTGATTGAACTACTTATCGTGATTGCCATTCTGGGCATTATCGCCGCCGTGGTTATCCCCAACATCGCTGGATTTATGATTTCAGGGCAACTGGCCGCAGCCAACTCTGAGGTAGAGCAAATAAAGACAGCGGAGCTGGGTTTCTTCGGTGACTTCGGTTACTGGCCCACGGATTCAGGGGACCTGTCGCCCACTTACATCTCAGGAACGCTTAAGGCCACCTATTACTTCGACGAACTCTATGGGTGGGCAGTAAATGCAACTGCCGTTCCGGTAACTGGTTGGACCACAATCGTGTTTTCTCCGGGTGTAGAAGGCCCGACCGGGACTCACGGCAAGTGGGTGAGACCGTAAGAATCATCAGGAATGATGTAGTCAAGTGATATTGACTAACTTACCGGCGGAGTCAGCAACTCTGACTCCGCCGGTAGTCTTTTTGTACACGAGTAGCTAGGGGACAGTAGTCAGGGGTCAGGGTTAGGGGTAAGCATTCAGCAGAAGACGATCTAAGGCCTAAGCATCAAATCCCGAATCCCGCACAATGTCAAATGACAAAGCCAAGCCATGACAAAATCCAAATGTCAAAGCTCAAGGTTGAAATCAGAGAACTCACTTTCACAGAAGCTTCTTGAACTCCCTGGTGCTGAGACCAGCATCCTTCACAATTCCAGCCATGGTGAAGGCATTGATGGGATTAGCCCGCGGAATGGTAATAACACGCTAGCCGTCAGTCATAGTGACATGCTTACCCTGGCGTGCAATCCGAAACCCTGCCTTTTCAAACGCCTTGATCGCCTGCTGGTGGTTTACGCCGGGAAGCCTGGGCATATCTTACCCTACTTCTACGTAGCGGCACTCTTTGTCCCTGGTTAACTCCTGAACTGTTTCCAGGTAAGCCTCGATGGCATCTCTTATGTTCCCCAGTGCCTCTTCTTCTGTTTCTCCCTGTGACCAACAACCAGGCAATCCAGGACACCAAACAGCATAGCCCTCGTCGGTCTTCCTAACACTCACCTTGTATCTCATAGCACACCTCACGACCTACATTACTGTCTGCCTTTACTATCATACCACAGACGACACTCGTAGGCGACACCTTGTGGCTAGAATCCGGATGCGAGGGCAATGACAAAGCCCAAGCTCTGAATAATGGCAAACTACAAAGCTCAAAGGTCAAACGAAGCTCAAGGGTTAAATGACAAATCAAGTTCAAAATACCAATGACCAACACAGGGGATTGCCACGCTTCGCTCGCAATGACACCATCCCACTTCGCCATGGCAGGGCTGGCCAAGTCAGCCGGAGCAACCTCTGGTACAATGGAGGTAGCGAGCAAGCAGTACTATGTTTACATAATGACCAATAAGAGGAACACCGTGCTTTACGTCGGCGTCACCAACGATTTGATAAGAAGGATCTACCAGCACAAGGAAAAGCTGGCCGACGGATTCACCACAAAATATAACATCGTTAAACTCGTATATTACGAGGTTTTTGAGGACATACAAAATGCCATCGTGAGGGAGAAGCAGATAAAAGCCGGCTCCAGGCAAAAGAAGGTTCAGTTAGTCAATGGCATAAACAAGGAATGGCGTGACCTGTATGATGCACTATGAGATTGCCGCGCACCTTTCAGGTGCTCGCAATCACATACCCGGTTCTGCCGTTGCGAGGTACTTCTTCCTCCTGTCATTATGAGGCATCTTTTTCTTCTGTCATTGCGAGGCCGACGCAGTCAGCCGAAGCAATCTCACCGTGACCGTCTCCACCGTCGAGAGCGATGAGACCCTTAGCTCACCAGTGGAACAGTTTCCTTTGACAATGCTTGCTGGCCTATACTACAATTCATCCAGAGGTTAGTTATGCTAACAGAATATATTGAAACAGCCATGAGGAAGGCAAAATACGAAATCCTCAGCGATGACCATACATTTTATGGATATATCCCTGGATTTGATGGTGTTTACGCCAATGCTGAGGACCTGGAGACATGCCGCAGCGAACTGAAAGAGGTCCTGGAGGAATGGATTATGCTTGGCATATCTCGCCATCTAGCGTTGCCAACTGTTGATGGAATTAGACTGGTAGTAGGGGAAGCGGTTTAGTGCCCCTCCTTGGGCCCATAAAAAGAGCTGAGCTAGTCAGATATCTGCAAATCCTGGGTTTTGAAGGCCCCTATTCCGGTGGAAAACACCAATTCATGCTCAAAGGCATCATTCGGCTGCGCCTTCCCAATCCGCACCGGAGAGACGTGGGAAGGGAGTTGCTCTCGAGGATTCTCAGGCAGGCAGGAATAGACAAGGATAGCTGGGAAAAGCTATAGGCTGGCCGTATCTCTGCGGCGACCCCGTCTTCTTTTGTCGTTGCGAGGCACGACAGTGCCGAAGCAATCCCAGTGGGAAGGTCACAATGGGATTGCCGCGCTTCCCCTTCACTATGCTCAGGGCTTTGGCTCGCCGCAATGACACCCTCTCTTACGTCATTGCGAGGAGCGAGATTCCTCGCTTACTCTCCGCAACAGGCTCTGTAATCTCGCAGCGCGGGGAGAAGGCAATCACCCGCCCACCAGGTTAATAGTCCAGAAAAACTTCCCCCAAAAGTACTGGCAGGCAAGGGATTTTCTCTTTTCTGACGACTAATAATATTACAAAGGTAATAGTCCGTTAGTCCTATCATGAAGATAGAAAGCTTTGCCGGGAATGAGCAGCGAGTGCTAACGTCGCCAGAAGGGGGAGATTGTACCTCGCTTGCAGTGATACCCGCCTTTGTCATTATGGGGCTGGCCAGGCCGGAGGAAGCAATCTCGCCATTCCGCCGCTGCCAGCGCCGCAGCAATGAGTCAGCCTCGACGAGGGAATGGGATCGCCACGTACCTTTTGAGTGCTCGTAACGACACCGCTCTCTGTCATCGCGAGGCACCCTTCTCTTTGTCATTGCGAGGAGTGAGATTCCTCGCTTCCGCTCGGAACAGGCTCCGCAATCTCGGCGGGGCGATGAGATTGCCACGCCCCGGTCGACTCGGGGCTCGAGTGAAAGTGCAAGAAATGTACTGCGAGGCTTTGGCCTCGTGCAAGGCCGGGACCGCAAGACCTTAAAAAGTCGCACTACAATCGTGCTCGGGATTCATGAGCGCCCCAATTTCGTCAATCTTTCCCACAGATTCACCCTCTTAAGATAAGAGGGGATAGGGGAGTTATGATAATTATGGAAATAACCCCCTTCAATCCCCCTTACTCTAAGGGGGAGATTTGAGACAAGAGGGTAGTTTTGACATTTGGGCATTCCGGAGTCAATTGTCATTTGGATTTTGATATTTGGAATTTACCCGCATAGATTGCCACACCTTTGGCACGTTACCCTTACCTTGATCCTCTCCCGTTAAGGGAGAGGAAATGCGGCTCCCAATCACGATACCAATAGACGCTTGACAGCAAGGAAGGACTGTGCTATACTCCATCATTTACGATTAAATCGCTGGTTATGAATCTCAAACGAGATGCTAAGGAGGTAAAAAATGGGAAGACTTATGAAAAGGGCACACCGTGGACAGAAGGGCTTCACCCTGATTGAACTACTTATCGTGATTGCCATTCTGGGCATTATCGCCGCCGTGGTTATCCCCAACATCGCTGGCTTTATGATTTCAGGGCAGCTGGCCGCAGCCAACTCCGAAGTGGAACAGCTAAAAACAGCGGAGCTGGGTTTCTTTGGTGACCATGGCGTGTGGCCCACGACCTCAGGCAACCTGACGCCCACTTACATTTCGGGAACCATGAAGGCTGTCTATACGTTCGACCCGAATTATGGGTGGGCAATAAACGCCACTCCCACTGACCTAGGGGCAGGTTTGTGGACCGGAATCGTGTTTCAAGCGGGTGTAGAAGGCCCGACCGGGACTCACGGCAAGTGGGTGAGAGACTGAAGAAGAAGCTGGCCGGGTGACTTGACATAACTTACCGGCGGACTCAGCGTTAGCTGGCTCCGCCGATGGTGTTTTCATACATAGATAGCCAGCAGTCAGCAGTCAGCGGTCAGCGCATTCGTTCTGTCGTTGCGACGGCCTCCTTCTTTGTCATTGCGAGGAGCATAGCGACGAAGCAATCTCGGTGGGGCGACGGAGGTTGCCACGCCTCGGCAGGGCAGGGCTGGCAATCAGACCAGGGAAAGAGTTCACAATGACAAATAACAAAGCTCAAATGACGAATCAATGACTAAGCCCCAATGATAAACGGCAGCAGCAAGCATCTCCCCTGGCGGGAGAGACCGCCAGTGAGGGGGAAGAGTCGCCCTCACCTTAGTCCTCTCCCATCAAGGGAGAGGAGCCTGGTCGATTTCCCCCTTGTCAAACTGGCGTGGAAAGCGCACGTCCCTGAAGGGTCGCACTACAAAGGGGCATGGACGTAGTGCGAGGCTTTAGCCTCGTGCACGACGGTCTGTACCGGGGCAATCCGTCGCACAAAGTCGTTTCTATTTCTGCGGTTGTTTCATTTGTCAGGCATGGCTGAGATTCTTCGCTTCGCTCAGAATGACAAGGACGGGGAAAAGGCCCCCCTCTTAAGATAAGAGGGGCAAGGCCTGCCCGCCAGGGCTTGGCAGGCGGGGGAGTTTATGGAAATAACCCCCTTCAATCCCCCTTACTTTAAGGGGGAGATCCAGGGAAAAACGTGATTTTGGCATTTAACCCTACCCGCCGTATGACTCTGGCAGGCGGGTCATTTGGATTTTGACATTCGGAATCTGGAATTCAGGGGATGAGATTGCCGCGCACCAACAAGCTTCATAACCCCCTTTGTCCCCCTTACCTTAAGGAGGAGTCTCAAGGGTACGGCCAGTTTGGGCATTAGGGCATTTGGATTTCAATTGTCATTTGGGCTTTGAAATTTGGACTTTACTTGGGCTTTGGATTTGGGAATTTGGATCTTATTTGCGTCTACAGCTTTACCTTGCCGACGAGCTTTTCCACTTCCGTGCGGTCGTTGCAGAAATCAAGCACGCTTTTGCCGGTGATGAGTCCCTTAAGATACAGGTTGACCAGGGCTTCGTCCAGCGAAATCATGCCCATTTCCCGATGGGTACGGATGACATTGGGCAGCTGGTAGATTTTACCTTCACGGATGAGGTTCTTCGCGGCCGGATTGCCGAGCATAATTTCTACGGCTGCTACTCTTCCTGAGCCATCAGCCCGGGGCACAAGCACCTGACACAACGCGGCAACGAGCAGAGAAGCCAGCCGTGTCTGAGCCAGGTGGCGCTGATGGGGCGGAAACAGGTCTATTATTCTCTCCATTGCCTGAGTCGCGCTGGGGGCATGGCCGGTAGTCAATATGAAGTGCCCGGTCTCAGCCACGGTAAGGACAGCGTCGGCAGTCTCCGGGTCTCTCATTTCCCCGACCAGAATCACATCCGGGTCCTGTCTTAAGATATGCTTTAGGGCATTGTCAAATGACAGGGTATCAGCGCCCAACTGACGCTGGGTCACAGAACACTTGATGCTGGGGTGAATATATTCAATGGGGTCCTCAATGGTAACCACATGGCGAGTCTCATGAGTATTCAAGTGCTGAATCATAGCTGCTATGGTCGTACTTTTGCCACTGCCGGTAGGTCCGGTAATTATCACCAGCCCCCTTGGCTTCACGGCGAGCTCTTTACATATATGAGGCAGCTGCAGCTCGTCTATGGTGGGGATTTTAGGCGGCAGCAGACGCACGGCAAGGCTGATAGACCCGCGCTGCTGAGCAGCATTGCAGCGGAGACGACCGACATCGGGTAAGGTATACCCAAAGTCAAGCTCGAGCTGGCGGTGGAAATGTTCTCTTTCTTCGGGCGTGGTCAACTGGAGAAAAGCTTCGTTTATATCCTCGGGACTTAACGTAGCCACACCGTTGGCCGGGGTCAGGGAGCCGTCAATGCGGAACGCTGCCGGGCTCCCGGCAACCATATGCAAATCGCTCGCCCGTCTCGATTTACCAGTCCGCAGCAGTGCAAAAACATCCATATCTTTTCTCTTTTGCGGTCAGTTCTCCAAATCCCAACCTGGTTTCGCCATATTATGCTCCCACCTTCGCTGACTCATAGTATATTTAAGTATATTTATAATATAGTGTAAGCTTCCCCTATCGCTATTGTCAATATGCCGATAGTAATGGCGATAAAGTCCTACAAGATTTATAGGCAGGGGGTGCCCGCCCAGGAGATTGCTTCGGCACTGTCGTGCCTCGCAATGACAGAAGGGACATGCTAGGCAATGACGGAAGGAGGGATTCCTGGCGATGACAGAAGGAAGGGTGCCATGCAATGGTAAAGGGAAATGTCATTGCGAGCGAACTGCCCGCCGGACAGCTCTGACAAGCGGGAGTGCGGTAATCTCATCCGGCAAATTCCACACTGTTGTAGTGCGACCTTTTGAGGTCATGCAGTCCCGCCCGGGCACGAGGCTGAAGCCTCGCACTACATTTTTGCCTTATGATTTGCTATTTGAGCTTTGAACTTGATTTGACATTTGGGCTTTGTAATTTGATATTGTTTAGGGTTTAGAAATTAGGATTTAGAGTCTCTTCTTCAGGGCTCGGCATCTGGGATCTCGTACGTTCTGAGCGAGCTTATTTTGACACGACGAAGTCGAAATTAAATGCCCCGCTACTTCCACCGACAGAGGAAACCCAGACCCTCGAGAATCTCGGGCTGTTTCTTAAATCACGGGCATAACTGTAGCCGAGTCCCACATTTGAAGCCGTCGCGCTCACGCTTATTGAGCCGCCCGTATGATCGAACTTGGTGATGGTTACCTTCCCCGCTGCCAGGTTTACAATTTCCCGCAAATCCAGATACATGGTCGCGCGCCCCTGGTCCATAGCGGCAGATTTGGCATTAAGCTCGCTGGCAGCGTTCTCAGCCGACTTAATCTGCAGTCTCAATATGGCTATTTCCCTTTGCTGATTGGTAACGCCGGTCTCAGCCACCGTCACCTGGGACTGCAGCGTCGCAATTTGGGCGCGACTACTCAAGATAAGAATTACAGCCAGGGCAATCAAGCCGATACCGACGATGGTGCCGACAGGGACAAGCACTCGCGCTATAGAGAAGCGCGCCGGTATATAGGACCGGGGCAGGGCATTGAAATTCACTAACGAGAAGTTAGCGCCTTCCTTTTCCACCAGCAGTTCCTTGAGAGCCAGCCCCATATTGACCATGAATTCGTTGGGATTGAAGCCCTCGGGAGCTTCCACTGGCGATGGCAGCGGTGATACCGAATATCCTGCGCGGCTGACCACTGACTCCCAGGTGTCCGGCATTTCCGCCAGGTCGCCGCAGACATACACAGGAACATCTGTGTCTAAAGGCTTTTCCATGTGGCCGGAATTGTAGAACGCCACGGTCCTGTTAAACTCTTCAGCAATGAGCGGCAGCCTTCCCTCCAGAGATTCAGCCTCCCCGGGCAGGGCTAGCCTCCGGATGACCTGGGGGAGCCTGTCAGCCAGGACTATGACATCCAGGTGGTCCAACCGGGCATTCACAATGATTGCCCGGGGCTTGGTCGGAATCCGGCACAGGGCCAAGGGGGCCAGGTCCATGACATATGGCTTGATGCCGGCCTGGCGCAGTGTTCTGACCAGAGCATCAACCAGATTACGGGGGAATGTGACCAGGAAAGTACGGCTTTCTCCTCTCGTCAGGGATGGAAGCCGCTGGTATGAAAAGTAAACCTCATCCAGAGGCGTTGGTATCGTTCTCTTGGCCTCGCGCTTTATCGCTTCAGGAAGTATGGCTTCGGGCAGCTCGGGCAGACTTATGATTCGATACAGAGAATCATGCCCGCTTAAAGCGGTGATAACTTTCTTTGTCTTTGCTCCCGTCTCCTTGAATATCTGTTTGACCTTGTCGGCTACCTGGGCTTCGTCGACGATGAGTCCCTGGCTGACCAGACCCGGGTCCAGCGGCAGGCTGGCCCACTTCTCTACCTGCCCGGTCTTCATGACCAGCAGGTTGATGCCGGTGTCCCTGATAAATAAGGTGGTAACTCTCTTCGCCATGCTTATCTAACCTCTGTAGCCATAGATATCCAGGTTGATGGTCGTTGTGCCGCCAGGGTTCCTGTTTATGCTCTTCACTTCAACGCTCCAGGGCAATTGGAAGTTCCACGTCAGCTTATAGTTAATGCGGGTCCCTATGGCGTCAATAAACTTAAGCGTGTTATTGAGGTCACCCGTGATGGTTACGACAAATGAAGAAACAGAATAGGTAACAGTCCCTATCTTCCTGTCAGCCGGCTGTGATGCGGTCAGTTTGATTAAATTCACCCCGGCCCCCTCAGCCATGGTATATAGATTCTGACCGTAAGCAACCCTGAAAAAGTCCTCACCGTATTCAATACTTTCCGGTGCGCTGGGGAATTTTGCCCGGCTCTCGCCAAGCAACGATTGGGCGTCGGCCAGCTGGCTTTCCAGTGCGCTTTTGCTGGCAATAAGCCCGGGCAAGAGAGTCTGGGCCGTGTCCAGCCTATCCTCCAGCAGATTCCCCTCGCCGGCCAACTGGAAGTAGATCATGTACACGGCGACGAGGGCGCCTACGAGAACAATGACCCCCAAAATCAGCAAGACTTTCCTACTTAGCTTCATAACTTAATCAGCTCCCTCGTAATATATCATCGTCCAGTAACCCTGTCTAGGGGTCCCCCACAAATATCTCCCTTTTCTCCCATATTTTAAGGCGGCATTTACATGCCGCCCCTTCCTTAATCCCAATCTCATTGACACTTCTTGTCGCTGGCTAAATTATTCCGGCGAAAGCGGGGTAACATCCCACGAAGCAATGTGGAAGATCAGCGTCTTGATACCCAGAAGGAAGTTAAGGGTTTCGTACCACTCCGCGTCTTGTGGATAACTTACGCTTGAGCCGGGCTGTAGTTGCACCTCGACACTGCCGGCTACAGAGCCGTAGAAATCGCCTCCGGGCTGTAAAAAGGTTTGGCCATCGACCGACATGATGAATATGGGGTCGGTCACACCTACCGGTATGTTTGGCTCAAAATAGATGTCCCCAACAGCTATAATAATGCCGGAACCCACTACCGTACACTTCCCTCCTATCCAGAGTGCTTTTTGGGGGTCAGCAGAGGCGCTCTCGACAAAGATAGTGTGACCGTTCAAGTTAAGGGTCATCTCCTTGTTCGGCGTGATTAGCGTGTCCCCGGTAATGTAAACGGTCCCCGTCAGCGTCAAAGTAGCAGGTGTGTTACTGGAGTTCGCGATTTCCAGTTCGCCCTCTCTATAGATCGGCCCTATCTCCTGGTCAACGCCATTAATGTCTATGGTGTCTGAGGCATATGGCTCCACGCCTGCGACATCCCCCAGGTAGAAGTCGGCAAGTTCCGCCGCTGTCGGCCAGGGGTCATCATAGTACTCTTCCGGCCCGTGCTCTTCTCCCTCCGGAGGAGTGACATTCGAACCAGGCATGAGGGTAATTTCCTCCTGGCTGGTGAGAACCTGGCCCAGTAGGCCGGTATAATCACCGTACTTGCTGACACCGACAACATAAGCGTCTATTTGGCTCTGGCCGTCATCGCCGGTGGCCGTTGCCACGACGTGATAGGTCAGAGTTAAATTGCCTACACCATATTCAGATGTTATGGTAACATCCAGGCTCCTGCCATTGACATCGGCTATGGTGTAGTCATAGTGCGGGTCTCCGGGGCAAAGCGCCACCTCTCCCCGCGTTATCTTCCACACCGCATCCTCAATCCCAGCGTCGGCGGTATAAAGCTCAGCCGTCCTTCTATCATAGACCCGGCTGTTGAGAAGCCCGGTGCCCACGTAAGATAGCAACGAACCGACTATGAGCCCGCCGACCATAATCAAAAACAGGACCATGGCCATGGCCTGCCCTTTTTCACCCCTCATTAATCTCTTCACGGCAATTTGTCTCGCTTCACCTTAGCGTGGTTCCAGATACCAGTATATAGGAATCCCTTTGTACGTCAATCACCCATTGGTAATAGTGATAAAGTCCTACCGGATTCCAGAAAAACCAAATGTCAAAGCCCAAATGACAAACGAAGTCCAAATGTCAAAACCCAAATAACACGGGGAAGTGTCATTGCGAGCGCCTGAAGGGTGCGCGGCAATCTCGTCGCCTCACCCGGCTTGCGGAGCGTGTTCCGAACCGCGGGCGAAAAATCTCCGACCTCCCAACGACAACGGAGAAGGGGTTGCGCTGGGGATCGTTAAACAGTCCTCGTTTGGCTGATTGACTGTTTGCCTATCTCTCTGCTATGGTATCATCACTGTGGCGAAATACATCTTAACTATTGAAATCGAGTCTCTCGAGGAGGGTGGCTATCTCGCCAGAAGCCCAGCCTTGCCCGGTTTTTTGGTTCAGGCGGATACCATCGAAGAAGTGATTAGCCTCTCGCCAGGGGTAGCTCAAGCCTTGATTGAATCCATGCGGGAAGAAGGTGTGGCGCTTCCTCGCACGCTGGAAGAAGTTGAGGCACCTTTTCATACTGACCTCCTTGTCCCGACCTGACCTATCGCATATTGGCCAAGAAGCTCCGCAGGTTAGGCTGTGAGTTTGTTCGCCATGCCCCAGGTTCTCACGAGATCTGGTGGAACCCCAAAAACAAATCCTTCACAACCATTCCGAATCGCGGCAGCAAGGATATTGCCAAAGGTACTCTGGCAGCCATCCTGCGGGACCTTGGTATTACCAGAAAAGACCTGGACAAGGCGTAGTGCCGCCCTTGAACCAACCGAATTTCTCTTCACGTCTTGTCCACCTGTAACATCATAAGCATGCCCCTTTAGGGCACTTGGCAATCCCATGGGCCAAATGACAAAACCCAAATAACACGGGGAAGTGTCATTGCGAGCCTTTTTCTTCTTGTCATTGCGAGCGAAGCGTGGCAATCTCAGAGGCCAAGCGCCGAATGTGAAAATCAAGAAGGGGGCGGCATTCTTGTGCCGCCCCCTCTCTAAATCTCAGTCCCGTTAACGATTCCCGTTATCCGCCAGACTGGTCCGGCGCAAGCGGGATAACTTTCCAGGAAACGATGTCCGTCCCAGTCACCGGTGGGAGCTCATCAGTCCCACCCACGCCCATAGGGAAGTCCAGGCCCTCGCCCTCACCTAGACCTCGATTAATGATAGTAGCATTGTAGCCTGACTTTGCCTCAACGAGTGCATTCCCAGCGACACACCCATAAAACGTGCCGCTCGGCTGGAGTGTCATTGTCCCACCAAGAGACATGAGGAGTACGAAATCAGTTTCACTCCCCACGTCGCCCTTAGGAGCGAAGTACACATCTCCCACGGCGATGATGCAGCCAGACCCAATGATGGTGCACCTCTCGCCGACGGAGACAGTCTCTTCGACGAAGATACTGTGACCGTTCAGGTCCAGGGTGAAGTCTTGCTTTTCCGTGCCGAGGTCTAGAATGCCAGTAACATAGACAGTTCCGCTCAGAGTAACGGTGGCCGGGGTATTCGAGCCGTTGTAAATCGTCCAGGGGCCATCCCTGTACAATGCTTCTAACGTAATGTCAGTGCCTGCGATGTTCAAGGGATGGGTATAGGGGAAAGGCGGGTCTAAACCCTCTACATCGTCTCCGTAATAGGCCGAAAGCTGCTCCGCAGTAGGCCAGGTCAGGTCCGCATTTTTTGTGATTGTCCCCACGACATCCTCAGATTTACAGTCTACAGTTCCGCCAGATGTTACATTACCTGTCACACTCACATTGTTCTTTATGATTATGCTGTTATCACTAACGAGGGCATTGTCGAGCAGGCTGGAGAAATCCATATACTGAACACCCAGATACGCCTCAACTGCGGTGCTGCTGGGAAGAGCCGCCACACCACCACCGGCGTCGGTGGAGGCCAGTGAGGTAATTTTGTAGGTTCCGTCATCCTGATACTCTATCGTGATGTCCACCATCCTGCCGTTGATATCTGCTATTTCGTAAGAATGAGTCCGGTTTCCAGCGCAAAGCGCGACCCGTCCACTCTGTATCTTCCAGATAGCGTCCTCCACCCCGGCATCGGCGGCATAAAGCTCAGCCGTCCTTCTCTCATAGACCCGGCCGTTGAGAAGCCCGGTTCCCACATAAGATAGCAGGGAAGCCACGATAAGTCCGCCGACCAGAATCAAGAACAGAATCATGACCATGGCCTGGCCCTTTTCGTTTCTTACCAAGCTCTTCACAATACTTCTCATGATCTCGCTCGCAATAGTGCCGGCTTATGGCCCATTAGTACCAGTATAGTCGCGGCATTCCCTCCTGTCAATTTAAGCCCTTCGTCCTGTCAAGTTCACGGCCCGCCACAGAGATTGCTTCGTCGCTCCGCTCCTCGCAATGACGAAGGAGAAGAGTGCCTCGCAAAGACAGGCGCAGCCCGCATTTGCCAATTCCTTTTTATGACCAGCATATCTTTCCATCCATCCCTATAGTATGAATAACCCATTACCCTCGTCATATTATTAGTCGCTGGAAGAGCGAAAATCCCTCATGTTGCCCGGTACTTTTGGCGGAATCCCTCTGGGAATTCCAAATGACAAACAAATTCCAAATGCCAAAATCCAAATTACAAATAAAAACCAAATGACAAAGCCCAAAGGCCAAATGCCCTAAGAAGAAACTGGAGCGTTTGCCTGGCAGCTTCTCAAGAAAGGCCCTGCCACTCCGGCAAGGAAATCTTCCTTCCCATGATCTCTTCCGCTTCCTTGAGGAGCGTTTTGAGCTGGGGAACAGAATATTCAGTATTCTTGGGGATAGCCAGGGTATGTGTCCCATAACGCATATAAAAATGACGCCCACCTGGCTCAGGTGGGCTAAAACCTAGTCTAATTAATTTCTTTATGAAAAGCCTTCGTTTACACGGTGCCCATTTAGCCACGGGCCGCAGTTTCCTCAAGCGTTGGCATGCCCTTGTTGAGGTCGAGCCCATCTATGACAGGCAGGCAGTCACCGTGCCTTATCTTGACCAGTAACCAGCCTTCGAGAACCGACCGCAGTTCAATCTGGCATTGATAAAGTGTTTCACCAAAGGCCACTGTTCCCTGGCATTCAGGAATCTTGCCACAATAGCTACCGTCGTCGAGCTTTTCGTACATAGCTTTGCTCATCGCCCGCTCAACATACTCCGTTAACATGACTATCCCTCCCCAGAAATTATATATAAGCCAGCAAGCACTGTCAAAAGAATCTGGTCCAAATGCAAGCGACAAGGCCGCGGAGATTGCTTCGGCGCTTTCGCGCCTCGCAATGACAGGCCCTGGGCAGGCAGCAACCTAGCCCCACATCACAGCGGGCATCATCATCCTGTATGTCGTCACCCTGGGCTCCTCCACCAGCAGTGCTTCAGCCTGCCGGAAAAGCTCTTGCGTTATCATTGATTGTGCCCACAAATTCCAGGCTTCGAGATTCTCCCATGTGGTTACCATGGCGACGACGGAGGCATTCTCTTCGCTGACCAGATTCTCCATACCTTTGAAGCCTTCGTATTGCGCAGCATGCGACTTTAGCTTGAGCAATATCGGCTCCAGGTCCTGGTCTTTCTTAACCTTGCATCCTACGATACCCTTTATCATTCCGCCTCCTTCAGGTTCCTGTCTGCGTAAGCTCCGCGGGAGCGGCGCTCGTCCCCGGCCGGGGTAGTTTCAGTTACATAATCATAGCACAACCAGCAGCGATTATCTCTTCCCCCAAATCTCCCCCTTAGAGTAAGGGGGATAAAGGGGGTTATTTCCATAACGCATCATAACTCCCCTTAGCCCCTCTTATCTTAAGAGGGGGATCTCGGAAAGACTTCCCAAAATCCAAATATCAAGATTCCAAATCCTAAACGTTTTGAGCATTCGCAGTCGGGGTTTTGCTATTGTTCGAACCTTTTGACAACACGGCGGTTAACGAGGCACGAAGGTGCATGTCACTGTTGGCCGACGACACGCCCGTTACAGTTCCAGGCCAAGAGAGAAATGCAGGGCCTCCTCTACCGCTTTCAACTTCTCAGCACTAAGAGCGGTCAATCGCTCGCGCAGACTGGCCTTAGCGATTACGGTGATAGTGTCCAGATTGACAACACAGGCGCGGGGCACGCCATCCTCATCTCTCAATGAAACCTCTGATGGAATGCCACGGATGCGGGTGGTCAAGGGGGCCACCATTACCAGTTCCCGAACAGCATAGGCTTCATTGCGGGATAGAAGTAGCACAGGACGCCTCCCGGCCGGCGAAGCCAGTTCCGCCCACCATATCTCGCCTCGTTTCACTCCCAGGGCTCCGCAGCCAGCACGGCGCTGCCTATCCTGCGAGCAGCTTCAACCTCCTCAGCTGACTCCGGGTATTGTTGGTAGCCACGCACGTAGTCTTTTATCGCGGAGGAGTCCCGTTCCTGTTTCAGACGTGTCTCAACGGCCCGGCGAAAAAACTCGCTCCGACTTTCTCCTTTGGCCCGACGCTCCGTTTCGACAGCGGCTAAGACGTCCTCGGGCAGGCTTATCGCGACCTTGGCAGTCTTACCCATAATAACGACCTCCTGAGGCTATTCATACCATAGTATGAATCATCGTGCGGCTTCTGTCAACCGCATGAATTGCCCCCTTCCCTTAAATCTCCCCCTTAAAGTAAGGGGGATAAAGGGGGTTACTCCCATAATTCTCATAACTCCCCTTGGCCCCTCTTATCTTAAGAGGGGAATCCTTGGGAGAATTGATGAAATCAGGGCACTCAAGTGGCAAAAAAACCGCTTGGTTCTTTGGATTTTGCTGATTTGAAAGAGGACTTTTGCACCACTCCTGCAAATTATCTTTTGTACACATCTCCTCTTGGAGACATCCTGAACACCAGCACGATTTCATCAAGCTTCATAAATAGCAGCCTGTACTTACCCACCCTGATCCTGTAAACATCCTTTCCACCTGCTACAGGCTTCAAATCCAGCCCCAGACCTTCCGATAATCTAGAAAAGGCAATGTCAACCAAGCGCTTGTATTCCTTCGGTAGCTTCTTATACTGCTTGGCTGCTTCTCTAGAAAACTTTATTTCAAATCTTCCCAATTGATGACCTCACCTTTCTCGTGCTCCTTTAAAGCTTTCCTATAGGACGTCTCTTCTTCACCAGTTAAAGGAGAGGTATCACTTTGGATCAACATCTTTGAAAATATGTCCATTAGAGTATTTTCAGGTAATCCTTTGAGCATCGCTATAATGCTATCCTCAGATATCGAGACTGTCTTTGCCATTTTCCACCTCCATTCGCATTGACATTATACCATTTCTATCTGTCGGCGCCGTATTTCCTTCAACCCGTAGGCACACAATTTGTCACCGCTTTTTGGGCGTTGCGAGCCTTTCCCTTCTTGGCATTGCGAGCACCTGAAGGGTGCGCGGCAATCTCAACGGCGCTCGGCAACAGAGCCTTTTAAGATCCAAAAGTCAAAGTGCAACACGACAGCACAACGGTTAAAAGGTCTTGCATTTTGGTTTGTCATTTTGATCTTTGACCTTTGATTTTTGGATTTCTGCTATGAGCCCGGCCTGGGTTGAAGTTCATATACCCGGGTCTCGCTTTTTCCGCCCACGGTGGCGGTTATCGTGAGTATATAGGTACGGCCCCCGCAGTCCGGAAAAGAACATGGCGTCCTAGGCAGCTGAATATAGGTCCGGTCTGGGTCTGGGTCAATGTGTTCAGCGACGATAGATGTTGTCGTTGTCGGCTCTCCTTCGGGCGGACTGATCGTGCGGGTTCTCTTGAGTCTCTGAAACTCGCTGGACGGCATATCTTCCAGCGTATAAACAACCTCATATGTATAATTGGTTCCCCAATCAATCCAGGTCAAGGTGAGAGGAAAGCCCAAAGCTCCACCGGGCGTCACGTCCCTGGCCCCCAGCATATCTTCGCTGACCAGCTTACCGGCCTGTCGCACCTGGTAAACGGCAATCATATCGTTGCGAGTACCGGCGTCCATATTGAACACCTGCATTATGGTCAGGGTAATGCCCGCGGTAACAAAGCCGGCAATGGCAGCAGCTATCAGCAGCTCAATTAGGGTAAAACCCCTCTGGTCCTTCTTCAGCTTCTTCACATTCATGCTTTCTTGAATTTTGGTTGTGGTCCTTTCATTCGTTTCCAAATTTTGTGATTTCTAATCGTCAAACTTCAAGGTCTATATCCGGGTTCCTTTTATAGCCCTCCAGCGTAAACTCCCGTTCAATCTTTGTGCTGTTCTGACTGGTAACATCATAACGAATGACGAAATACCTAACAATGACCGTCACCTTCTGGAAGCCATTATCCACAGGTACAGCCCCGGTTGTGCTATTCCAGGGTATGCCTATTACGTCATCGCCGCCTAAACAGTTGACAGTTTCACCATTACGGTTGACACTGCAAATAGTATAACCGTCAGGGATGCCCGTAATTTTTGAATAGGTGGCTACGCTTCCCGGGTCAGCCTCGGCGTACTCCTGGTTCTTCACAGACTCCATCTGACTTCTGGCCAGGCTTTCGGCGGTGGCGTGCCTATCGGTAAGTATGAGAACCGTGGCGGCGTAAGACAAAGAGGTCATAACGGCGACGCTAATCATCCCCAGAAGAGCGATAGCTATCACTATCTCAACCAAAGTGAAGCCGCGGGAGCGGCCTCGAAAGGCTTTCCTCGCCCGACTAACCAATTTCACTCTCTTCATTTTTCCACTAATGCTCATTTAGTCCCACTGCCTCACCGAGATTGCTTCGGCTGGCTTCGTCAGCCTCGCAATGACAAAGAAACCACCAGGGTCTTGATTTGTAATTTGAGCTTTGTAATTTGTCATTTTCCCCTCCATAGCCTTCCCCTACGCATTCAACTGACCATAGACAGAATACATGGCTGAGAACATGGCCAAAACAACAAACCCGATGATCAGGCCGATGAATATCGTCACTGCCGGCGTAATAAGCGCCACAGCCGCCTTGGTCTTATCTCCAGACTCCATTTCAAAGTCTGTGGCTACGGTACTCAGTGTAGTCTCGAGATTACCGGTTTCTTCGCCGACTTTCACCATCTGCGTCATTAAGGGCAAGAAGAAACTCCTCTTGGCCATGGGCTGAGACAAACCTTCGCCCCTGATTAACTCTTGCTGGACTCCTGTCAGATTCTCCTCTACGTACTTATTGCTGGTAGTGTGAATGGCCATAGCCATGACTTCCGGCAAGGGCAAGCCGATCTTCACCAGCATGGCCATAGTACGGCAACAGCGGGACAACTCACTGAGGTGGACGATACGCCCGAATACAGGCAAACGCAGCAGCATCGTATTCCAGCGATACTTCCCCCCCGGGGTCCTGATATACATGTAGACCACGGCGACAACAATGACAATCCCGAGCACGAGATAAAGAAAATAATGGTTAGTCCATTCGGTAATGCCTATGAGAAGCCTGGTGACCGCAGGCAACTCAGCGCCGAATTGAGAGTACAGGCCCGCAAATGTCGGAAAGACCTTGGTGACCAGGATCGCTACCACACCAATGGCCACGATAAACACGATAATGGGATAGGTCAAGGCACCCTTAATCTGCTTCTGGGTGATTATGCTCTTCTCTATATAGTCAGCCATCTGTCTAAGCACGATCTCCAGATTACCACCTTCCTCACCGGCAGATATTGCCCGGTGGTATATCTGAGAAAAAGCCCGAGGGTGCTTGCTCATGGCCGTTGACATCGGACTCCCGCCGCGAATATCCGAGGCCACCTCGCCGACTATTTTTCTCAGGGTTTGATTGGTGACCTGGTTTTGTAGCAAGTCTAAAGAAGTGACAATATCCGTACCGGATTCCAGGAGCAACGCCAGCTGGCGAGAAAACATCACTATATCGGCCGGCTTTATCCGGGCAAAGCCGGCAAACAGCTTCTCTTTGTTAATAAGGGAAAGCTTTCCCTTAAGGGTAACCACACGATAGCCGACATAGCTCAAGAGCTCGGTTGCCGCTTCTTCAGTGACGGCCGTAACTCTGCCCCTAACCAGTCTTTTGTCTTCAGTATAAGCGGTATAAGCAAAATTCATTTATGACCTCCAATTGTCTAAGCTGTAACGTAGGCATTCCGCAGCACTTCAGCAGGCGTGGTAATGCCTTCTTTCACTTTGCGCATGCCATCGTTCATCATCGATGCCATGCCGTCTTGAAGGGCCTGAGCGCGGATAGCAGTGCTGCTGGCTTGATTGCAGACCATCCCTCCAATCGCGTCGCTCATAGTCAGAATCTCAAAGATTCCCGTGCGCTTCAGGTACCCGGTATAGGAACAGGACTTACAGCCGGTGCCGTAAAGGAACTTGGTCTGCTTCTCTCCCATCTCTTTCTCATAGGCCATCTGTTCCACCAACGGAGCCTCAATAAGGCGGCTACAGTCAGGGCAGACGCAGCGCACCATCCGCTGAGCGACAACACCGATAACCGCTGAGGCCACCAGGAAAGGCTCTACCTTAAGGTCAACGAGACGGGAGACCACACTGGCGGTATCATTAGCATGGATAGAAGACAGCATCAGGTGGCCGGTCAGGGCTGCCTGGACGGCTATGTTTGCTGTCTCCGTGTCACGTATTTCACCAACCAATATCACGTCAGGGTCAAGACGAAGTATAGACCTCAGACCGCTGGCAAAGGTGATGCCTGCCTGCGGGTTGACCTGAATCTGGTTAATGTCCTTGAAGCGGTACTCAGCAGGGTCCTCAATAGTAATGACGTTGCTCCCTTGAGTATCGAGGGAACTGATCGAGGCATATAGGGTAGTGGTCTTACCAGCTCCGGTAGGACCGCTAATCAGAATCATACCGAAGGGGACTTTGAGCATACCCTCATACTTGGCCAGGCTGTCAGGCAGCATGCCCAGCTCTGACAACCCGAGCTTAGTCAGCGACTTATCCAGCAGCCGGAGTGCTGCTGTCTCGCCCCAGACAGTGGGAGCGGTGGCGACCCTGACATCTATCTGCCGCCCTTTGGACTCGGTGGAGAATTGACCGTCTTGAGGACGAAAATGGTCAGCGATATTCATTTCACCCAGTATTTTGATACGTGAAATCAGTGCTCGATGTATGGTTAAAGGCAAAGACATCGTATCCTGAAGAGTGCCATCTATGCGGTAGCGGATTCGCACTCTATCTTCCTCCGGTTCAATATGAATGTCGGATGCCCGGGCTTTGACCGCTTCATCAACTATAAGATTGAGAGCCTGGACCAGAGGGGTATCAGTAGTGACCCTGATGGCAAGCTTCTCATCAGTTTCTCCAACCGGTATGTCGATATTGGAAACCTGCTTTTCAATTTCGCTGTATGCTTTGTAATTGAAGTCAATAGCGTCCCTGACTTCCTGGGCACTGGCAACTACAGGCCTGATCCTCATCCGGCTCTGAGCGGATAGTGCCTCCAAAGCAAAGATGTCGGTGGGGTCTGCCATGGCCACTTCCAGTGTCTTACCGGATATAGTCAGGGGTACGGCGTTGTATCTCCTCGCCATTACCTCGGGAATCAACTGTAATGCCTCAGGCTGGGGCATCTGCCTCAGCAGCTTGGCGTGAGTCTTATCTGTCCTGACCGGCTTCCCTGCTGCCCGGGCAGGCAATTCTTCAGCCTCGGGTTTAGAAACCGGCCTTTTACTCAGCTTAAGGACTTTTATCTGCTGGTGCTGGGCAAATTGCTGTGCCTCAGGGCTAAGGGCCACCGTTGCCATGATGACCTTCTCGTCAACGCCGACTTCGTAGGCTTTGGTGTCAAATAGCATTACCTGTTCCAGGCTCACTTCCTTGTCTCCATCCAGGAAATCTATAGCCACCCTGCGCTCAACTTCACCGATTTCAGCATGAGCCAGTATATCCAAGGTATATTCAATCCCCGACCGGCCTTTGACCTTGGCTTTCTCTTTTATTCCATAGCCGCGGTCGATTAGGGACTTGATTAGTCCTTCCTTTGTCTCCAACTTGACGGGTTCCTCGGGCCTGGCTGTCTGCGCAGGCTGTGCAGGCTTCGCAGCTACCAGTTGCCCGATTTGTTCTCCGTCAATAACCTTTATTCTCTGCTTGCGCGCCAGCTGCTTTGCCTCTTGACTGACATCAGGGATGGCAACAAGAATCCTGTCAAGGATGCCGCAGTCATAGGCTTTATTGGCAAGGCTGAAGATAGTGCCCACCTCTATCTCCCGATCGCCGCCAGCCGCAATGCCGATGGCAATAGTGTAGCTGGTGAAACCATCGTCTCTTTGGGCCAGCATATCAAAGGTATGGTCAATTCCTGAGTTCCCCAGGCGTTTAGCACCCTCGGTTACCGCATACCCCTGCTGCTCCAGATACTCTCTAATCTGTGCCCTGAGCTTTGAACTGATCTCCATGTCGCGCGTCTCCCCGTCCACTTTGTGCAACTCAGGCACAGTGTAATTCGCCAACTGACTGAAGTCAATATTCTTACCCATGTCTTAACTCAAGCTAATCAGGACGTAACAGTCCGCTCCTCTTATAACCTAAGTACAATTTATCATATACAACGTGTTTGTCAATAGAACTTTTGGGGGGTGTCAGCAGGGGGCAGAAGTCAGGGGGCACGGGTCACTAGTCAGGAGCCTAGCTCCCGACGTACCACGAAGCTGAGGGCTGATCGCCAATGGCTGATCGCTCGAGGTCGGGACTTGCAACTCGGGATCAGCGCTCGGCGCGACTACTGCGGCGAATTACTGTATGTGCCGATGGCTGGCAGTTAGATTTCGCCAAAATCCTCCGGCGCCTTCCGTGTTTTTGCTTCCGGTGTAATCCAGCCGCTGCGCAAGGCAAGAGCAACGGCGTGGGCTCTGTCATTAGCATTCAGCTTGCGAAGGATGGCACTGACATGATTCTTGATTGTCTGCTCGCTGATTGTCAGGATACGGGCGATCTCTTTATTCGAGTTGCCTTCAGCAACGTAGGTCAGAATCTGCGTTTCCCTTTTGGTAAGGGGAGCAGCTACGCCTTCCAGGGTTTTCGTAAAACCGCGAAACTGGTTCAGTACTTGCTTGGCGACTTTGGGCCTGGTCATCAGGCTTTCATTGATGGGGTATTCACCTTTGTGGGCTCGCCTTATGGTGCTGGCCAGCTCGTCGGCACTGGCCCTCTTACTCATACAGGCTGCGGCCGCAGTCTTAATGACTTCAAAAAGCTCCTGATCATTGGGGTCAGGGCTCAACACTATCACTTTGGTATTTGGGTAGTATTGGGAGATCTTTCTACCCAGGTCAATCCCGCTGAGGCTGGTCAGGTCAGAGCCAAGTAAAGCCACATCAGGGAGATTAGCCTCAATCATCTCCAGCGCATTCTGAGCGGGGTCACATTCCAATACCTCCAGGTCAGGTTGTCCAGACAGCGCCTGGCGCACTCCGGCTCTAAAAAGCGCTTGCT
>Ga0299915_10000719_pt1 | contig 24808 bp, 19 predicted proteins | sample RVTome_13_FD_200263 | JGI IMG/M metagenome (GOLD analysis project Ga0299915, IMG submission 200263) | Soil microbial communities from uranium-contaminated site in the Upper Colorado River Basin, Wyoming, United States - RVT92D227 (version 2) ... | reverse complement strand
TCATCAAGAAGGTCCTCCCGCACCTCTCCGCCGACGCATCGTTCATCTCGCGGTTCGTCGACGAGGCCCAGGTCGCGATCAAGCTCCAGCACGTCAACGTCGCCCAGGTGTTCGAGGTCGGCCGCGTCGGCGACGAGTACTTCCTGGCCCTCGAGTACGTCGAGGGGCGTGACCTCCGCCGCACGCTCGCGCTGCTCGGCCATCGCAAGGTGCGTCTGCCGGTCGATCTCGCGCTGTTCATCGGTCGCGAGCTCGCGAATGGGCTCGCCTATGCGCACCGCCGGACCACCTCCGACGGGTCCGCCATGAACCTCGTGCACTGCGATATCTCGCCGCCGAACGTGCTCGTCTCGTTCGAGGGGGAGACCAAGGTGATCGATTTCGGGATCGCGAAGAGCGCGATGCGTGGCACCGCCACGGATCCGAAGATGGGCTTCGGCAAGTTCGGGTACATGGCGCCGGAGCAGCTGATCCGCGGTGGCATCGTCGATCACCGCACCGATATCTACGCGGCCGGCGTCGTGATGTACGAGCTGCTCACCGGCCAGCGGCTCTACGAAGCGGGTCCGGAGCCCGACTACCGCGCACTCGCGAAGAAGGTCGCCAAGGGCGAGCACACGCTTCCCTCGGAGATCGATCCGATGCTCGCGCCGTACGACGATCTCGTCGCGACCGCGCTCCGGCCCAAGGCCGAGGATCGCTACCAGTCGGCGGCCGAGTTCCGTGATTCGATCCAGCAGGCGCTCGTCGCGGTCAACCCGACGATCTCGACCGACCAGCTCGGCTCGTACATGCGCGACCTGTTCGCCGAGGAGATGACCGCGCAGCGCGAGCTCCACGATCGCATCGCCAACGCCCAGCTCGCGGACTTCCAGGAAGCGTTCCACACCCAGACGATCTCGACGGTCTCGTTCGCGCTCGCGCAGCTTCCGCTGCCGCCGCCGCCCGAGATCCCGCCGGCGCAGCGGGGCAGGCGGTCGACGCAGCAGGCCGCCGTTCGCGGCAGGCACTCGGGGCAGCAGCCCGCGATCCGGCCATCCCCGGCGCTCGACACGGTCGCCGCGCCGACGTCCTCGATGTCGAGCGAGGACCTCGCGACGTTGTCGGCGCTCGCCGACGGTACCGGGACCTCGGTTCGCGAGGTCCCGCAGACCAGCCGCAAGGCGCTCTACGCGATCGTCGCCGGGCTCGTCGTCACGCTCGTCGTGGTCGCGGCATTCGCCATGCGCGGCTTCGACGACGGCAAGGTCGCGGTTGCTGATCCGATCACCGTGGGGAAGAGCAAGGACGCGATCACCGTCGTCCCGATCGAGCCCGACCAGCCGCCGCCGTCCAAGGGCTCGGGCTCGGTGATCGAGATGAACCCGGACCGGGTCGGGTCCGGCAAGCCTGTGGTGCAAAAGCGGGACAAGCCACCCCGCGATCGCGTGCGGGTCGCCACGCCCGATCCGAAGCCCGAGGAGATCAAGAAGCCCGAGGGTGTCACCAAGGACCACGTGACGAACAAGTTCATGATGGCCCGCCGGCTCTACACCGAATACAAGGCCCGCAACGGCGGCCGCCTCGAGGCGGACTACGCGGACCTCATGACGTACTTGCAGTACGACAAGCCGCAGCCCGACCGGATGAAGAAGATCGAGTCGTTCATCGGCAAGATGCGGGAGTGACCGTCGCTCGGCGGTAGTTTCCGCGGCCGCTTCTACTATTGGCCGCAGCGAAACCCCCCGGAAACAAAACGTGAGCTATCGATCCCTTCATGAAGAAGGTCGAGGCCATCATCAAGCCCTTCAAGCTCGACGAGGTGAAGGAACGCCTCGCCGAGATCGGAGTGCACGGCATGACGGTCACCGAGGTGAAGGGGTTCGGTCGCACCGGCGGTAAGAAAGAGGTGTACCGAGGCTCGGCCTACGTCGTCGATTTCGTACCGAAGGTGAAGGTCGAGATCATCGTGCCGAACGACAGCGTGCAACAGGTGGTCAACGTGATCACCGAGGCCGCGCGCACCGGCAAGATCGGCGACGGCAAGATCTTCATCACCCCGGTCGACGAAGTGATCCGCATCCGCACCGGTGAGACCGGTGAAGACGCCATTTGAACAGGAGCCCAACGTGACGCCGAACGAGCTGAAGGACTACGTCAAGAAGCACGGACCCAAGATGATCGACGCCAAGTTCGTCGACTTCCTCGGCCAGTGGAAACACCTCACCTATCCGATCGAGCGGCTCGATGAGGGGCTCGAGGAAGGCTTCGGGTTCGACGGCTCGTCGATCGCGGGCTGGCGCGCGATCAACTCGTCCGACATGTTGATGAAGCCGGATCCGACGAGCGCGGTGATGGATCCATTCCTCAAGACGCCGACGCTCTCGATCCTGTGCGACGTGATCGATCCGATCACGCACGAGCCGTATCCGCGCGATCCGCGCAGCCTCGCGAAGCGTGCGGTCGCGTACCTCAAGTCGACCGGCATCGCCGACACCGCGTACTTCGGTCCGGAGGCCGAGTTCTTCATCTTCGACTCGATCCAGTACTCCGAAGAGCCGAATAACTCGTTCTTCAACATCGACTCCGACGAGGCCGGCTGGAACAACAAGCGCACCGAGGGCGGCGGCAACAAGGGCTTCAAGCCGCCGACGAAGGGCGGCTACTGCGTCTCCGGTCCGACCGACCAGCTCAGCGACCTGCGCACGCAGATGGTGATGACGATGCAGGCGGTCGGCATCATCATCGAGACCCACCACCACGAGGTCGCCTCTGCCGGTCAGGCCGAGATCGACATGAAGTACGACACGCTCGTGAAGATGGCGGACCAGGTGCTCTGGTACAAGCACATCGTCAAGAACTGCGCGCGCCAGGCCGGCAAGACGGCGACGTTCATGCCCAAGCCGCTGTTCGGCGATAACGGCAGCGGGATGCACACGCACCAGTCGTTGTGGAAGGCGGGCAAGCCGCTGTTCGCGGGAGACGGCTATGCCGGCATGAGCGACATGGCGCTCTACTATATCGGTGGCCTGCTGAAGCACGCCGGTGCGATCTGCGCGTTCGCGAACCCGACGACGAACAGCTACCGCCGCCTGGTGCCGGGCTACGAGGCTCCGGTCAACCTCGCGTACTCGGCACGCAACCGCTCGGCGTCGATCCGGATCCCGATGTACTCGGCCTCGCCGAAGGCCAAGCGCCTCGAGCTGCGGTCGCCCGATCCGGCGTGCAACCCCTACCTCGCGTTCGCCGCGATGATGATGGCCGGGCTCGATGGCATCGAGAACCGGATCCATCCGGGCGAGCCGCTCGACAAGGACATCTACTCGCTGTCTCCCGAGGAGCTGGCCGAGGTGCCGACGGTGCCGGGATCGCTCGACGCGGCGCTCGACGCCCTGCACAAAGATCGGTCCTTCCTGATGAAGGGAGATGTGTTCTCGAACGACCTGATCGATGCGTGGATAGCCTACAAGCGCGAGAACGAGGCCGACCACGTGCGGTTGCGGCCCGTCCCAGCTGAATTCCAGCTGTACTACGACTGCTAGCGCGGATCTGCCGTCGTCGCCGAGCGGCGACGCTTGTAACTCGGCGCCCCCCCTGGCAGAATCAGAGTATTCGGGCTTCGTGACTAGCACGATATGCCTGGGGGACCGCCGAGTACCTGCGTGGATTTCAGCAAGCCAGGACCCGCCGCTGAGCAACGTCGCGGGCGAGCACGCCATACGCGGGCCGGTGCTGCGTACTCCGCATTGATTGGTTGGGGCGCGGGACGAGCGGTGCCCACCCGACTGCGGTCGTTTGCGTATCGCACGTTCGCTCGTGCGGTCGGTGCGAACCTGGACGAAGCCGAGCTCGCGCTCGACGCGTATCCATCGTTCGGTGATTTCTTCGCGCGAAAGTTACGCGCTGGATCGCGAACGGTAGATCGGTCACAGGACGCGATCGTCGCACCCTGTGATGGGGTGATCGCCGCACGCGGCGCTGCGACCCACGGCACGCTCGTGCAGGCCAAGGGCCGGCTGTATTCGCTCGCGGAGCTGCTCGCGAGCGACACCCTGGCGGCCCGCCTCGACGGTGGCGACTACACGACGATCTACCTGTCCCCACGCGACTATCACCGCGTGCACTCACCGGTTCGCGCACGGATCGTCGGCTACGACTACGTTCCTGGCGCGCTGTGGCCGGTCAACCCGCGCGTCGCAGCGCGCCGTGACGGGCTGCTGGCGCGCAACGAGCGCGTCGTCATCCACCTGAATTCTGCCGAGCTCGGCGACGTCGCACTCGTCATGGTTGCCGCCGCCGGCGTCGGCAACATCGCACTCGCACACGGCCCCGACAGTGCGTGCCTTCGCGCCGCCGGAGAACGTCGACGGGTCGAGCTGAACGACGTCTTCGTCGAGCGTGGAGAGGAGCTCGGCGCGTTCCGGCTCGGCTCGACGGTGGTGCTGGTGTTCCAACCCGGCAAGGTGGCCCGCTTGCCAGGAATCGACGAGCTCGAGGTCGGGCAGGCCGTGCGCTTCGGTGATGCGATGGGTCGGATGGCGAGGCCAGCGTGAGCAAACGCGATGACGACTCGCAGGCCGACACGGAGCTCGGGATGACGACCGCCGAGCGTCGCCGTCGTCGTCGGCGTGGCGGCGGCTTGCGTGTGCCGTCGGACAACGTCCCGCGCCGTACGACTCCGCCGGTGGTGGCACCGGTCCCCGAGGATCCTTCGCTGGCGATGTCGATCGCGTACAGCTTCACGAACGAAGGCTCCGAGCCGATTCCGCGCGTCACGATCGACCCGCCGAGCGGTCAGTACCCGGTCGCTCCCGAGCCGATGTCGACGGTGATCGATCCGCCGAGTGCACTGGTCGTGGAAGCCGACTTCGAGATGAAGACGCGCGAGATGAGCGCGGTCGATCTCGAGGCGCTCGGGCTGAACGAGCCCGCCTCCTCGATCACCACGACCGATCCGGGGCTGCCCGGGATGGTCGTTCGGTTCAAGGATCGCGAAGACACCGACCGACCCGGCGAAGTCGAGGTCGACATGGGCGGGCTCGACACTGCCGCGACGCTCGATGGCGAGCTGCCGATCGATACCGGACCGGTCGCGGCGCCGCTGACCAAGACCCCACCGCGCGAGCGCAAGGAGCGCCTGAAGACGGTCGCGCTCACCGACGAGGATCTCGAGGAAGTACGCGAGGCAGTCCGCGCCGCGACCACGAGGCCCTCGACGCCACCCGCGACCATCCTCGCGGCGCATACGCCGCCTCCCACGCCGAACCTGCATCCGGCACACCCGCTGCCACCACCGAAGCCGGTGACGACCCCGTCCATGCCGGTGCTGAAGGTCGAGGTCGTCACCGACAAGACGATGGAGCTCAAGCCGATCGACATCGAGGCCGACAAGAGCGAAGAGCCGCTGTCGGTCCCGGAGATCGACATCCAGGAGCTGTCGGAGCGATCGGCGGAGAGCGGTGAGATCGAGGTCGACGTCAACGACGAGGAGCTCAAGCCCGCGTCGGTGCTCGCCCCGATCGAGCCGAATTCCGCCAGGAGCGCGCCCGTGGTCGATCCGAGGCGTAGCCGACCTCCGTCGGTCCCACCGCCGCTGACCTCGACGACGAATCCGCCTGGTCTACAAGCCGCGGCGAACGCGGCCGCGCATCCACCACCACCGCCACCGGCGCAGCACAAGTCACCGCCGACCCCGCCGCCCGCACCTGCCGCGAAGAAAGAAGCGAAGGAGACCAAGGAGAAGGACAAGGCTCCGCCGGTCGGTCGTACGACCACGAACGACGGCAAGCTCTCGCCGCCGCGCGGCAAGGCCTGGTTCGTCGATCTGTTCGACGAGGACTACCTCCGGACGTTGCCGTTCCTGACCCCGCAGGCCACCCAGGCCGAGGCCGAGTTCGTGATCGATGCGATGGGCCTGACGCCGGGGGCGCAGGTGCTCGACGTCGGCTGCGGCTACGGCCGCCATGCGATGGAGCTCGCCGCCCGCGGCTTCCACGTCGTCGGGCTCGATCTGTCCACGCCGCTGCTCATTCGTGGCGGCGAGGAGGCGCAACGCCGCGGCCTCCAGATCAACTTCGTGCGCGGCGACATGCGCGAGCTCGACTTCGAATCACAGTTCGATGGCGCGTACTGTCTGTTCTCGACGTTCGGCTACTTCGACGACGAGACGAACAAGAAGACCGTGGCGAACATCGCGCGAGCCCTGAAACCCGGTGGCCGCGTGATGATCGAGATTCTCAACCGCGACTACGTGATCGCCGACCTGCCAACCCGCGTGTGGTGGGAAGGCGATGGTTGCGTCGTCCTCGAAGAGGTCGAGCTCAACTACTTCTCCTCGCGGATCCAGGTGAATCGCTCGGTTGTGTTCGACGACGGACGGCAACTCGAGCAAGAGATCTCCGTACGGGCGTACGCCCTGCACGAAGTTGGCAAGCTCATGCACGCGGCCGGCTTTCGTGTGCTCGAGGTATCCGGCGGATATCACACGCGCGGACGGTTTTTCGGCAACCAATCCCGTCACATCATTGTCCTAGCCGAGCGCAAGGAAGTCGCCACTTCCTCGTCTGGCTAAAGCCTCGCCCGCGGTTTGTATGGCCGCACACACGCCGTTCACGTAACGGCTGGGTAAGCGCGGAATAAGCCCCGAGGTTCGGGAGTCTTTCTTGTGCCGGGGGGCCAAAACATTTGGCCTGCTCGCGCGTCTTAGTCGTAGCGCGTTTGCGCGCGGAAGAGGGCAGTGCAGATGGCAGCCATCGTCACGAAGTTCGGAGGCTTTGGTCGATCTTTGACCGCTCGTCCCAATCGGGTGGGCAAGGTCGATCCTCGCCAGGGACGCGCGGCGCGCGTTTCGGCGAAGGCGGCACGACGGACCAAGTCCGATCGCAACGGTGACGAGGACCAGGAGATCGAGCCCGAGGCGCTCGCAGGTGGTGACGAAGGCGAGGTCGTCGAGGTCGTCGAGAAGAAGGCACGGCCCGATAGCGGCACGTACCTCTCGATGTACTTCCGCGACATGGCCGCGCTCGACGTCCTGCGCCCCGAGGAAGAATTCACGTCGGCGCGCGAGATCGAGGCGCTCGAGATCATGCTGTGGGAAGTCGTGCTCGCGCACGCGCCTGCCGTCGAGCACGTGATCGCGGCGGTCGAGGTCGTGCTGCCGCAGCTGCCCATCGAGGCGCGGTCGCTGCGCAAGGCGGCCGGTGCAGCCGAGCCCAAGACGTGGACCAAGCTCGTCGCGAAGTGCGCTCGCAAGCTCCGCGCCGACGATGTCGATCACCTGTTCATCGATGCAGCGCTCGGCACGATCGATCGCATCACCATCGGCGTCGGTACGCGAGGCAACAACGTCGGCTCGCTCGGTCGCGAGCGGGCACGCACCGAGTGGCTGCGTCGCGTGGGGTCCGCGAACCGCGCCGCTGCCGACGCGCGGAATGACTTCGTCCGGGCGAACCTGCGCCTGGTGGTCAGTATCGCGCGCCGCTTCAATCACGGTCGCATGGCGCTCGCGGACCTCATCCAGGAGGGCAACCTCGGCCTGATCAAGGCGGTCGAGCGCTACGACTACCGCCGCGGCTTCCGGTTCTCGACGTATGCGAGCTGGTGGATTCGCCACGCGATCAGCCGCGCGCTCGCCGACAAGGGTCGCGAGGTCCGGCTCCCCGTCCACATGATCGACGCCCAGCACCGGCTCACCAAGGCGCGCCGCCAGCTCACCGGTACGCTCGGTCGCCAACCGACGAGCGAGGAGCTGGCGACGGCGACCCAGATGCCGCTCGACAAGATCGAGAAGATGCGGAGCTGGCTGCTCGAGCAGTCGATCTCGATCGACAAGCCGGTCGGGGACGACGAGGGCCGGGTGCTCGGCGAGGTGCTCGAGGACCCAAACCGCGAAGAAGTCTCACCGACCGGGGAGCTCGAGTGGGAAGCGCTCACGACCGAGGTCCGGGACCTCCTCCGCGAGCTCCGGCCGATCGAGGCGGACATCCTCCGCCAGCGATTTGGCCTGGGAACCGAGCAGGAGCTGACGCTCAAGGAGATCGGCGACAAGTACAACTTGTCCCGAGAGCGAATTCGCCAGCTCCAGGAGCAGGCGCTGGGCAAGATGCGCCGAGCGCTGGCCCGGCGAGACCTGATGTGACCACTGCTTGTCGAGGAGATCGATTGGCGCTTGTCCCACAATTTGGGTAGGTTTCGGGGATGTCGAGGCGCGCGCCGCTCGTGTTGTTGATCCTGCTCGGGCTCGGGCTCGGGCTCGCTGCGTGCGGTGATGATGATCCGAAGCTGAAGGTGGCAAGTCTGTCGCCGGCAACGGGTGATACGGAAGGCTCGACCTACGTCGTCATCAAGGGCAACCGCTTCATCAAGGATGGCCCTCGCAACGCGAAGGTCTACTTCGGATCGCGCCAGGGCTCGATCGTACGGTTCCAGAGCGACACCGAGCTGATCGTGCAAGCGCCAGGTGGAAAGCACGACGAGCTCGTCGACGTGCTCGTGATCTTCGATCCGGGTGGTCAGCTCACGCTCAAGAAGGCGTTCCGGTTCGTCGACAAGGACGATACCGGGGCGTCCGTCGAGGATCTCGATACGAGCAAGCCGAAGAAGAAGAAGTGAGCGTCTGAGCTCCGACCAGGTCGGAGCTCGATCGCTCATCCTTCTCGACGTCAGGCGAAGTTCAGCCGGAACAGCTGCTGGCCGAGGAGCACGAACGACTCGTGGCCCACGGCGCGCTCGCCGTTGACCTTGATGAACGTGCCGTTCGAGCTGCCGAGATCGGCGAGGAACACGCGACCGTCACGCAACACCACGCGTGCGTGGAGCCCGGAGACGTAGCCGTCGTCGGGGAAGTTGATCTCGCCGCGCTCGCGACCGAGCGTGATGGTGTCGCCGAGTAGCGGGAACGCGGCGCCGGTGATGTCGCGACCGATGATCACGGTCAGCTTGCCCCAGAAGCCCGGGTTCGGGCTGCCCATGAGCTCGGTACCGTCGGCGGTCGGCTCGGGTGCGGCGATGAGCTCGAACCGGAGCAGCTCCTGGCCGATCCGCAGGATCTGCCCGTTGGTCAGCTCCTCTTCCTGCGTCATCTTCACGAACACGCCGTTCAAGCTGTCGAGGTCGCGCACCATCGCGTTCTGACCGCGGATGTCGAGCTGCGCGTGGATCGGTGACAGGTAGCCGTCGTTCTCGAACACGGGGCCGAAGCTGCGACCGAGCTTGTTCTCGCCCTGGCGCAGATCGTGGGTGCCACCCTCGCTGCCATCGGGGCGGATGAGCGTCATCGACAGCCGCGCGCGTTGCGGCTGCGGGGAGGTCGCCATCTGCGGTGGACCCGGCGGTGGCATCGGCATCGGCATCGGGGCCGACGCTTCGTCCATGCGAAAGCCACACGTGCCGCAGAACCGGAACGTCGGCGGGACATCGCTGCCGCACGACGGACAGCGGCGCATGCCGCCGGCCGACGCGGGTGGGCCGGGCGTGAACCCGGGAGAGAAGCCCGGAACGCCCGGGGGGGGACCCATCGGAGGCGGCATCGGAGGGCCACCCAGCGGTCCGGCCGGGGGCATGCCCGGCATCGCCCCCGGCATCGCCCCCGTGTTGCCCCGTGGTATTGCAGGAGGCGGCATCGCACCGGACGGACCACGCATCGGCCCTGGCCCCATCGGCGCCGGACCTGGGCCCATCGGCATCCCAGGAGGCCCCATCGGCATTCCAGGAGGTCCCATCGGGCCCGGCTGCGGAACGAAGCCCGGTGCCGGGTCGGCCATCATCGTCTTCATCATCCCCATGTCACCACCACCCCCCGGCTTCGGCGCGGCCGTCAGCTCTGCCCCGCACCCGAGGCAGAACTTGTAGTGGTCCTGGTTTTCTTTGCCGCAACGATTGCAGACGGTCATGGTGACTCCCTGACTCTGGACGCTCAGACGATTTCGACACGAAGAAGCTGCTGGCCCAAGAACACGTAATCGCCGTGCCGCAGCACTTGTTCGCCCTTGATGCGAACAAAGGTGCCGTTGCGCGACCCTAGATCGGTAACCGATAGCACGCCGCCCGCCAGCCGGAGCTCTGCGTGATGACCGGAGATGAATGGATCCTCGGGGAAGTTGATGTCGTTGCCCTCGCGACCGAGTGACACGACTTCCCCGTTCGGGCGAAACACCCAGCCGATCTGCCCGCCTCGTAGGTTCTGGCGAACCTCGAGCGATGCAGGTCGCTGGATGCTCGCAGAGTAGTACGTGCCCTCGTCATCCGGCGCGTCGTCGGGCTGCGGGGCAGGTCGCACGGTGAGCACCTGTTCGCCGACGAGCACGGTGGAACCCGACGCGAGCTCGGTGCTGTTCGTGATTCGCACGAATATGCCGTTGAGGGATTTCTCGTCGCGTACGACGAGCTGCGTGTCGTTGTAGAGGAAGTTCGCGTGGGTCGGCGACAGAAACGGATCGTCCGGAAACGAGATCGGGCAGTCGCCGCGACCTGCGAGGTGCTCCTGCCCGGCGAGCGTGAACGAGACGCCGTCCTCGCCGTCGCCGCGGATCAGCGTGAGCTTCGCGCGGGCGGCCTGCATGACGCCGCCGAAGAACAGCGTGCTGCGTCCCGCCTTCGTACCCGCCGCCGGCGTGCGCTGTGGCTGCACCGGTTGTGCGCCGGAGGGTCTGGGCCCGACGCGCGTCTCGACATCGAAGTTGTGGTCCTGCTTGTTCACCATCCGCGCGCCGCAATTCGGACAGAACTTCGTGCCGGCGCTGACGTGCATCCCGCACTTCTTGCACTCGGTGCGATCGTTGATCGGCGGCGGCCGACTCTTGTTACGCGGCCGCGGATCGAGCGCGACGGCTGCTCCGCACCGTGTGCACTGCGGCACCCCGATCGGGGTCAACGCGCTGCACGCGTCGCAGACCAGGCCCACGTCCATCGAGCTGAAATTCTACCCCCTTACGAAACAGGGCGTCAAAGAACGGACCCCTCGCAAAGCGGTACGATCACGATCCCGTGGCGGCCTGACGTACGAGCGCCTCTGGATCGTTGGCGAGCTCGTTGCGTCGTTTCTGTGCGCGTTCGTCCTTCACGCGACCGAGCGAACGTGCCGTCGCGGCTCGCACTTGCGCGACATCGTCCCGCGAGAGCTTGAGCAGCGCCTCGACCGAGCCGCTGCTGGGGGCGCTCCCCAGTGCGGTCGCCACGGCTTCCCGAACAAAGCTCGACGAGTCGGAGGCCGCCTTGACCAGCGCAGCCGGATCACCCTGCGCGCCGAGCTTGCCGAGTGCGTGCGCGGCGACCCGCCGATCTGCCCACGCCGCCGAACCGAGCGCCTTGGTGAGCGTGGCGACCAGCGCCGGGGGTGGCGTGCCGCGGCGCTGCGCGATCACCGCGATCGCGTTCATCGCCGACGCGCGCACCTGATCGGTCGGGTCGGCGAGGGCCTTCGCGATCGCTGCATCGGCCCCCTTGACCTTGCCGCCGTCGAGCTTCGCGAGGACGGAGACGGCGAGCGCGCGCACCTTGGGATCCTCGCTGGCGAGCTGGATCGTGATCGCCGGTGCGATCGTCTCGGCGATCTTTGCGAGCGCGGCGGAGACCTTGGCGTCGCTGCCCGCCGGCGACAGCGCGCCGAGCGAGAGCTGGGCGGGGGCACCGTCGAGATCCGCGAGCACCGACACGACGACGTCGCGGTGTTCGCCGAGCGCGTCGAGCAGGCCCTTCGCGATGTCGTCCGCGTGGTCGACGACGAGCTTGCCGGGCGTCGGTGGGCGCGGCAGCGAGCCTGGGAGAGCCGCGACCGCCGCGAGCTGATCGTACTTGCCGCGACCGAGCGGATACTCGCCGAGCGCTCCGGCGTGAGCCGGTGCGAGCCCGGCGCCGCTGACGCGACCGATCGCCCACACGAGCTCGTCGGAGGACCGACCTGCACGCGCGAAGTAGGCGCGCATGAGCGGGCCCAGCGTCCGGGAATCTCCGAGCTGGCCGAGCGACCACGCCGCGAGGCGCTGCGCTTCACCGCGGTTGTCGGTCAACGCGACGAGCAGGGCGGGGATGCCGGACGTCGCGCGGCGCGCCCCGAGCGCATAGGCGCAGGCGGCCCGCGTGGCGTCGTCCTTGCGCGCGTCGCCGAGGGTGGCGATGAGCGCCGGGGCGATGCGAGGATCGTCGATCTGCGCGAGCCCGAGGCACGCGAGCGTGTGGACCGACGGCCGGCGATCCGCGAGCGCCTTGAGCAGCGCCGGGACCGCGCGCCGATCGCCGGCGCGACCGAGCGTGAACGTCGCGGCTTCTCGCATCGCGAGCTCGGGGTGCTCCATGAGGGGCAGCACGTCGGTCAGGACTTTCGGATCTCCGAGCCGGCCGGCCGCGACGAGCGCGTCGACGCGGACCTCGCGATCGAGCGACTCGGCGAGCGTGCCGATGTGCCGGGTGTCCTTCGCCGGCTCCTGGCGCGCCATGTGGACCAGGGGTGCCGCGGCGCCCTTGTTGCCGAGGTGACCGAGCACGGCGACCGCGACGCGCTGCTGCGTGGCGTCCTTTTCGTCGCGTAGCGCCTCGAGCAGCGGCTGCAGGCCGTGGCCGCCGATGCGCGTCAGCTCGGCGCGCGCGGCCTTGCGGATCTCGTCGTTGCCGTGGCGCTCGCGCTCGACGAGCCGCGGGACGTAGCGCAGGTACAGATCCACGAGCACGCGCCGGTACACCGGCTTGTGCGCCATCATGAACGAGAGCGGCGACAGCACCTTCTCGAGCTCGCCGAGCGTATCGGTCATCTCCTCGAGCGCGATCGCCTCGCGGGCCGCGCGCGAGATCTCCTCGTCGCTGTTCGACGTGCGCAGCACGCTGCGCAGGAGCTCGGCGGCCTTCGCGGGATGACCACCCTGGATCTGGAGCTGTGCGAGGGCGAACTGCGCCTTGGGACTGCGCGGAGCGAGCTCGAGCACCTTCTCGTACGCCGCGATCGCCTCGGCGAACCGTTGCATCGAGACGTAGCCCTCTGCGAGCTCCTCGTAGCCGGCTGGATTGCGCGGGTTCTTGGCGATCGCCTTCATCCGCCACTCGGTCGCCTCGTCGTCCTTGCGCGACTCGATCTTGATGTCCGCGATCTGGTTGTAGACCTCGCGCTCGCGGCTCGGCGCGACCTTCGCGAGCTCGAGGAGCAGCGCGATCGCCTCGTCATACTTGCGCTGGATGCGGTACTGCTTCACGAGATCGAGCACGAGCTCCTGGTCGTCGGGCACGCGCTTGCGGAGCTGCTCGAGCACCTTGACGCCCTGCTCCTTGTCCGCCCCGGTCGGTTTCTTGGCGTAGTACTCGACGAGCAAATAGCCGAACTCGACCTCGGTGCCGGTGCCATTTGCGAAGCCGTCGATCCACTTCTTCTTGAACTGCTGCTCCTTCGCGCTCCATCGCGCGATGATCCCGACGTAGCGCTTGCGGGCATCGCGGCGCGCCATCCGGTCGGTCGACTTGTGACCGAGCAGCGCGAGCACCTTCTCCCAGTCGGCGACCGCGTCCGTGTAGTTCTTCTGGGCCTCGAAGATCTGGGCGCGTCCCTTGTAGAAGTCGGGGTTCTTGTCGTCGAGCTTGATCGCCTTGGCGTAGTTCGCGAGCGCGTCGGCGTGATAGTTGTGCTCGCCGAGCACCTCGCCGAGCTTCGCGAACCCGGTGGCCTTGCCGCTGTTCGCGAGCCGCCTCCACGTCGCGAGCGCGCGCTGCGTGTCCTTCTTGGTCCAGTACTGCTCGCCGAGCGTGACGAGGTGGGCCGGGTCGTCGGGCTCGAGCTTCGCGAGCCGCTCGTAGAGCGCGATCGCGAGGTCCTCCTTGCCCCACCGCTGGTAGAGATCCGCGATCGCCGACAGCACGCCGGCGTCGCTCGGGAACCGCGCCTGCAGCCGCGTCAGCACGTCGAGCGCCTTCTTGTCGTGCCCGCGGTTCTGGTAGCGATCCGCGAGGTCGAGCTGGAACCGCGCCTCGCCGGGCGCCGCGCGCACCACGGCCTCGAACTGCGCGATCGCCTCGTCGTCCTTGCCGGAGTTCGTCAGCAGCTGGATCAACCGGCGCTGCGTGTCGAGCTCCCACGGCGCCTTCGCGACCGCCTTCTTGAGCGCACCGATCGCCTTGTCCTGGGCACCGGTCTCTTCGTAGAGCTTGCCGAGCGTCGACCACTCGAAGTGGCCGCGGCCGGGTTCCGGCCACTCCTTCTCGTACTGCGCGAGCAGTGCCGGCAAGCTCTGCTTGCGGCGATAGATGTCGACGACACGGCCGGTGAGCTCGACCTCGAGGTAGTAGCCCTTCGGCGCCATCTTGATCGCTCGCCGATATTCGGCGACCGCCTCGTCGTCCTTGCCCATGCCCTCGAGCGCCTGGCCGCGGCGGGCGACGACCTCGACGCGCTTCGCCGGATCGCCGCCGAGCAGCTTCTCCGCGGCCGAATAGCTCTCGAGTGCGACGTCGCGCTTACCGGAAGCGAGCATCGCGTCGCCGCGCTCGATCCAGAGCTGGGCGTTCTTGGGATCGAGCTCGAGAAATTGCTTGAAGTACGCGTTGGCACTCTCGTTGTCGCCGGTCGCGAGCGCGAGATCGGCGAGCGCTCGCAGCGCCTTCTTCTTCATGTCCTTCGCGGACGCATGGAGGAGCGCCTTGTCGTACGCCGACCGCGCTTCCTTGTGCTTGCCGCTGGCCTTGTGCACCTCGCCGATCGCGAGCCAGGTCGCGGCGTCGGTGTCCTTCTTCGCGACGGCGCGGCCCCACATCTCGAGCGCACGCGGATCGTCACCGGTCTTGCGGTGGAGGTGACCGATCACGACGAGCGTCGCCCAGTCGTCGGGGCTCTTCGCGAGGACCTTGCCGTACTCCTCCTTGAGCAGATCGACGGTGCGATACCGCCGGTACAGCTCGAGGAGCTTCGCGAGTGCACCCGCGTCGTGCGGGTTCCTCGCGAGCAGTCCCTTGTAGGTCGAGATGACCTTGATGTCGAACGGATCGCGCTTGATGCCCCAGTCATCCGGAGCGGCCACGCTGTGGCTGATCGGAGCTGCAGCGAGCACGATTGCGAGGAGAAAACCGAGGCGCCTCATCCTTCGACGATCATAGCCGTTGATCGTCGGCGCGCCCGTCGGGAAGCTGACTAAGCCGCGCGAATCCGGGCGAGAATGGTTCCCAGATTCTTTCGGCGCGTCTCGATACAAAAGTCGCGAATGGTGCGCGCCTGACTACGCGCCATCGCGAGGAACCGCACGCCGAGCCCCGACGCCATGCGGTCATCCTTGCGGTAGCAGATCTGACCAGACGCCCAGATCGAGTCGTCGATTCCAGGGATGTCGATCTCGAGCCCCACGACGAGCCCAGGCGGCGGCGCGAGCATCGAGATCGCGGACATGTTCATCCCGGTGTCCGAGAGGTTCGAGGCGAGCCCGCGAACAGGACGGTCGTGGACGTACGATGTCACCATCGTCTCGAACGGAATTCGGAAGCCAAGTCGGCGCTCTTGCACTGATGCTACCTCGGGTGGTCAGATGTAGGATAAAAGCGTACCAGTGCCATCGAGTGGACCCAATTTTTCGCCGTTTCCGTTCGACCGGCTGCCTCGTCGGAGCCGGCGCGAAGCGGCGATCGAGTCGGCGATCGCACGCTGGATCGCGGTCCGTCCGCTGGGCGCACACGTCGCGAAGCTAGCCGGCGGGCCGGTGCGAGCGCGGCTCGTCGGGGTGGGCGGCTCGCCGGATCCGCACTCCGCGCTCGCCGAGGTCCGGATCGGCGGGTTGTCGATCGTGCTCGCAGCGTCGGCGCGGCCGGTCCGCGCGCTCGCGCAGCGGCTGCTCGGCGGCCCGGCGGAGCTCGATGCGCCACGCCCGCTCGCCACGACCGAGCACGCGATCTGGGCGCTCGCGATCGCCGCCGCCATCGCCGACACCGGGGTCGCTGCGGAGGTCTGGCCGATCGCGGACGTTCCGCGCGATGCGCTCGCCGTCGAGCTCGTGGTCTCCGTCGGGGGCACGCCGATGACCGTCGTGGCGCTGTGCCCGCGCGACCTCGTGGTGCGCGCGCCGCCGTCACGGCCGATGCCGGCATGGACCTTCGACCTGCCGATCGTCGTCGCGCGCTGCACGCTGGCCCGCGAGGCGGTGCGATCGCTCGCGCCGCGCGATGTCGTGGTGGTCGAGCGCGAGCTCTCGCTGGTGATCGGCGAGGGCACGATCGGGCTCTCGGCCGCGCCCATGGCCGTAGAGGCGACGGTCGCGACCGGTTATGTTCGGCGTGACATGGCGTTGCCCGACGAGGTGCATCTCGAGCTGACCGTGCAGCTCGGCACGACGCGCCTGAGCCTGCGCCAGATCGCGGATCTCGCGATCGGGCAGCTCATCGCGCTCGGTCATCCACTGGGAGGTCCCTACGAGGTTCGAGCAGCCGGCCGGCTGATCGGGCAGGGCGAGCTCGTCGACGTCGACGGTGAGCTCGGGGTACGCATCGTGTCGTTGATCGAGGAGTAAGGATCCAAATGCCCGTCTACGAGTACCAGTGCAAAGCCTGCGGTCGCGAGTTCGAGTACCAGCAGCGGATGAGCGAAGACGACAAGACCACATGCGAGGCATGCGGCAAGGACGAGCTCGAGCGTTTGATCTCGCGCACCGCGTTTCAGCTCAAGGGTAGCGGCTGGTACAAGGACCTCTATTCGTCGTCCAAGCCCGAGAAGAAGGAGGGCGGGGGCGATGCCGGGTCGACGAGCGACAAGCCCGCGGCGGCGACTGCGGACAAGCCGGCAGCAAAGTCGGACTCGTCGACCTCGACCGGATCATCGAGTGGGACCTCCGCCGGCGCGAGCGGCGGATCGTCGAGCGGCGGATCGTCGAGCGGCGGATCGTCGAGCGGCGGATCGTCGAGTGGCGGATCGTCGAGCGGCGGATCGGGCGGATCGAGTAGCGGCTCGGGGGGCTCGTCGAGCGGATCGGGCAGTGGATCGGGCGGCGGCTCGTCGGGTGGAAGTGGTGGCTCGACAACCAAGTCGGCTGCAGGTGCCTCGTGACCCTGGAGCAAGCTGGATGACCGCCGAGCTCATCGACGGCAAGCTGATCGCCGGCCGGCTGCGTGCCGAGGTCGCGCTCGCGGCGACCGCGCTCCGCGAGCGAGGCATCGCACCGACCCTGGCGGTCGTGCTCGTCGGTGACGATCCGGCATCCGCGGTCTACGTGCGCAACAAGACGAAGGCCGCGCGCGAAGCGAACGTCGACGTTCGCGATCACAAGCTCCCGGTCACGGCCACGCAGGTCGAGCTCATGGCGCTGGTCGAGCAGCTCAACCGCGATCCGATCGTCGACGGGATCCTCGTCCAGCTACCGTTGCCGCCACAGCTCGACAGCGATGCCGTCATCCGCGCGCTCGATCCGGCCAAGGACGTCGACGGGCTTCACCCGACGAACCTCGGCTACCTCGCGCAGGGCCGGCCGGTGTTCTCCCCGTGTACGCCGAAGGGCTGCATGCGCCTGCTGCGCGAGGTCAACGCCGAGGTGGCGGGTGCACGTGCGGTGGTGCTCGGCCGCAGCGTGCTCGTCGGCAAGCCGGTCGCGCTGCTGCTCGCGAACGCGAACGCGACCGTCACGATGTGTCACTCCAAGACGCGCGACCTCGCCGCCGAAGTGCGCCGGGCCGACATCGTGATCGCCGCGGTCGGCCGTCCCGAGATGGTGAAGGGCGACTGGATCGCGGAGGGCGCGATCGTCCTCGACGTCGGCATCAACCGCACCGCGGACGGCAAGCTCGTCGGCGACGTCGACTTCGCGGCGGCCGCGCAGCGTGCACGCGCGATCACGCCGGTGCCGGGCGGAGTGGGCCCGATGACGATCGCGTGCCTGCTCGAGAACACGGTCGAAGCCGCGCGACGCCGTCGCGGTTAGGCCGACGAGGTGCTGCGCACCGAGGTCGGCTTCGACAGCGCGCGTACGAGCACGACCTGGAGCTCCGCGAACGGCGGCGGGTTCGTGGCGACCTCGTCCGCACCCGCCGCGCGCGCGTGCTCGCGCAGCTTGCTGTTCATGGTCAGCGCGACGCTCGGGACCGACGGGTTTTGCGCCTTCGCGGCGCGCAACGCGGCGAGCCCGCCCTCGACGTCGAAGTCGACATCGATGACGGCCAGATCGATCTCGCTCGACATCAGCGTCAGGGCGACGTTCGCGTCGGCGGCCTGCATCACTTCGGCGGTGGCGATGATCGACTTGATGGAGCGCGCGAGCGTGGTGCGGTCCTGGCGATCACCCGACAGCACGAGGATCTGCACGCCGTGAAACCCCGACACGAGTCGATCGATGACCGAGCCGAGCTGCGGTGCGACGTCCTGAAACTCGATGCCGAGGCCCGGCGGCCCCTCGGGCTGGCCTTCGACCGGCTCGACGCCACGCCGCCACGAGACCACGCCGTTGAGGCCGATTCGACCGGCGGTCGGGATGTCGAGATCCACGGTGATCAGCGCGCCGGTCGGGATGTCGGCGTCGGTCTCGAGGAACAGCCCGCCACGCGAGAGGTTCACCGAGTACGCGACCAGGAAGGACGACGCGGTGCGGAACTCGGCCTGGACCGTGTACGGCATCCGATCGTGTTCGCGGTCCGCCATGAAGCGGACCTCAGTATCACGGAATCACCGGAGAAAAAGCAGCGCGCTATCGCGTAACCCGTGTAGTGGCCCGTGCAAAGCCGCCGACGAATGTGCGCCTAACGGCTACAGCAATCGATCGAGCAAACGCTCGAGGTGATCGAGATCCATGTACCGGATCTCGACGCGACCCGCCTTGCCGGGTTCGTCTTCGGTGATCGTGACCGGACCGCCGAGCGATCGCGTGAGGCGCTCCTCGAGATCGCGCACCGACGCCGACTTGATCGAGACCTTCGCGGCTCGCTCCGGCCCGGGCGGTGCCTTGGCCTTCTTGACGAGCGCCTCGGTGGCGCGCACCGAGAGCTGCTTGTCGACCACGCTCCGCGCGGCGCGCTCGATGGCGGCGGGCTCCTCGAGCCCGAGCAGCGCGCGTGCATGCCCCATCGACAGCCGTTCGTCCTCGACGAGCTGGCGCACCGGAGCCGGCAGCTTGAGCAACCGGATCGCGTTCGCGATCGTGCTGCGGTCCTTGCCGATCCGCTCGGCGATCTCGTCCTGCGTGAGCGAGTACTCCTCGACGAGCCGCTGATACGCCGCTGCTTCCTCGAGCGGTCCGAGGTCTGCGCGCTGGAGGTTCTCGACGAGCGCTCGCTCGAGGGCCGTGGCTTCCTCGACGTCCTGCACCACGACCGGGACCTCGTGCAGCCCCGCGCGCTGCGCCGCACGCCACCGGCGTTCACCGGCGATCAGGAAGTAGCCACCGTCGGGCCGCGGCCGGACCACGAGCGGCACGATGATGCCGTGCGCCTTCATCGAGTCCGCGAGCTCGCCGAGCTTGGCCTCGTCGAACCGGCGGCGCGGCTGCTCGGGGCTCGGATAGAGCTCCTCGATCCCGGCCTGGAAGTACGTGCGCTGGCGCGCCGGGACGCCGGGCATCGTGCCCATGGCCGATGACGACGGGCCGCCCGGCAACAGCGCGCCGAGGCCTCGGCCGAGCCCACGCTTCTTGATGTCAGCCATCTCCATCTATCTACCCTGGTTTGGTCAGCCCTACGCCGCCGGTTGACCCTTCGATACGTCGATCATCAACGTGCGATCGAGGAACTCGTCGGCGATCGCGAGGTAGCTCTTCGTACCCGGGCAGCGAAGATCGTAGAGCAAGCACGGCTTGCCATGGCTGGGCGCCTCGGACAGCCGGACGTTGCGCGGGATGCTCTCGCCGAACACCTTGTCGCCGAAGAATCGCTCGACCTCCGCCTTCACCTGGTTCGCGACCGAGAGCCGCGCGTCGTACATCGTGAACAACACGCCATCGATCGTGAGGTGCGGGTTGTACGCGGCCCTCACCTTGTCGATCGTCGAGCTCAGCGCCGACAGCCCCTCGAGCGCGAAGTACTCTGCTTGCATCGGAATGACCACGCCATCCGCCGCGACGAGCGCGTTGAGCGTGAGCAAGCCCAGCGAGGGCGGGCAATCGATCACGATGTAGTCGTACTGCGCGACGATCGGTGCGAGCGCGTCGGCGAGGAATCGCTCGCGACGATCCGCTGAGATGAGCTCGATCTCTGCACCGACCAGATCCGTGGTTGCCGGCACCACGAACAGCGTCGTGATCTCGGTGGGCCGCACCACGTCCTCGATCGCTGCCTCACCGACGAGCGCGTCGTAGATCGTGAGCTCGACGCGGTCCCGCGAGTAGCCGACCCCCGACGAGGCGTTGCCCTGGGGGTCAAAATCGACGAGCAGCACGCGATAGCCTCGCGACGCCACCGAGGCAGCGAGGTTGATCGCGGTGGTGGTCTTGCCGACTCCACCCTTTTGATTAGCGACCGCGACGATCCGGGTCATGGGCCACACGTAACACCCGGCTATGACGATCGCGATTTCTCGACGGAGATGCGGTCATCGCGCACGAGCGACTTCGCATAAACATGTGAAAAAATTTGGTTCGGATTCCAATCTCACCTACGTTGTATCCAGATGTAGGACATGTGGGATGTCCTCGAAGGAGCTTCAAATGTCGTCAGGGATTCCGCGCACTTATACGTCGTTTGCCGAGTTCACTCGTGAAGAGCTTCGCCGTCTGGATTCCCTCCATACCTCGGTCGACGACCTCGTCGAAGAACGCTTCGCCGAGGAGCTCGACTTCGGCAGCAACAGCGACGCGCCTCGCAAGCGCGGCCGTCCGCGCAAGAACCCGTAGCGAGCTCGGCGCGAATCGCGTCGAGCGAGTAAGGATTGTCCCGTAAGTCGACCTGGAGATTGTTGCTCGACCTTGGCTCGCCTTCGTCGCTTTTAGCTCTCGATGTCGTAGTCCTTCAGCTTCTTGTAGAGCGTAGAGCGATCGATCTCGAGGATCGCGGCGGCCTGGGCCTTGTTTCCGCCGGTCGCGAGGAGGGCGGCGAGGATGCCTTCCTTCTCGAGCTCGCGCAGCGACTTCGCCGCGGCGGGCTTGGCCATGACCGACACTGGCGTCGGATCGATCGTCGCCAGCGATGGTGCCGCGATCGGCATGGCGGCCGAAACACGTTGCGGCGCGCTCGTCATCGACGAGCCGAGCGGCGGCGTGGGCGGTGACTGCCGCGTGCGGGACGGCGCGGTCATCGCGAGCACCTGCGGCGGAAGATCCGCCGCCATGATCTGATCGCGATCACCGAGGACGATCGCGCGCTCGACGGCGTTGCGAAGCTCGCGCACGTTCCCCGGCCACAGGTAGCGCGTCATCGCGGCGATCGCCTCGGGGTGGAACCCGGTGATGCGGCGTGCGGCCTGGCCGCGGAGGCGCGCGAGGAAGTGCTCGGCGAGCAGCGGCACGTCGTCGAGCCGGTCACGCAGCGGCGGCACCTCGACCTGGATCACGCTGAGTCGGTAGAACAGGTCCTCGCGAAACGTCCCGCGCTTGACCATCTCGGACAGATCGCGGTTCGTGGCGGCGACCATGCGGACGTCGACGTCGATCGCCTTCTGGCCGCCGACGCGCTCGAAGCGTCGCTCCTCGAGGACGCGCAGGAACTTGGTCTGCAGCGAGAGCGGAAGCTCGCCGACCTCGTCGAGGAACAGCGTGCCGTGGTCGGCCATCTCGAAGCGGCCGGCCTTCTTCTCGGTCGCGCCGGTGAAGGCGCCCTTCTCGTGACCGAACAGCTCGCTCTCGATGAGGCTCTCCGTGAGCGCGGCACAGTTGACCGCGACGCACGGCCCCTTCGCCCGGCGGGAGGCGCGATGGATCGCGCGGGCGACCATCTCCTTGCCGGAACCGGACTCGCCGCCGAGCAGCACGGTCGCGTCGCTCGGTCCCACGCGGTTGACGAAATCGACCACGCGTTGGGTGGCGGCCGATCGCCCGACGAGCTCGCCGTTCGAGAGCGGGCCCGCCAGCTGTTCCTCGAGGGCGTCGGCGCGGCGCACCAGCTGGTCGCGCGCGTCGGCACCGACCCAGGCTGCGCCGGTGAGGTGCGCGATGCAGCCCGCGGCGAGGGTGTCGATCTGGTCCCACGTGGCGCCCTTGCGATCGATCCACAGGATGCCGATGACCTCGTCGCCGCTGCCGTGGATGGGAGCCGCGATCAAGGCGCGCCCACCGGTCTCGGCGGTCACGACCTGCTTGGCCTGGACGACCTTGTCGACGAGCTCGGCGGGAACCTGTAGCTGGGTCGATTCGTTCGTGACGACGGCCGCGGCGAGCGGCGCGACCCGGCGACCGGTGCTGAGCACGAACGCCCGGTGCGCACCGAGCGCGGTCAGCCCCGCATCGCAGGCGGCGCGCGCCACCGCGTCACGACCGGCCGCGGACTCCGCGCGCAAGCGATCGCCGAGCTGTGCGATCGCCGCGAGGTGACGGCGCGCTCGATCGTCGCCACCCAGGAGCGCGAGCAGCTGCCGGCTGCCGACCTCCATCGTGACGTGACTCGACGCGCGCGTGACCGCGACGCCATCGTCGGCGAGGTACGCCAGCTTCGTCGCGCCGACGACGATCACGTCGCCGGCCTCGAGCCGGTGCGTCGTGATCGGCTCCTTGTTGATGAGGGTGGCCTTACCGCTCTCGGCGATCCAGCACAGGGCGCCGTCGCGCAGCTCGATCGTGCCGTGCTGCCGCGACACGGTCGGGTCGGAGAGCTGCACGAGGCTGCCGTCGCCACGTCCGACGACACCGCCCCGCATCGGCAGCTCGAACTCGCGGCCGGCGTCGGGGCCCTCGATCACGACGAGGCGGGCCAGTGACATGTGCGCATCTTACCCGCTGTAGTAGCCTGCGAGGCATGACACGCCTCGTGATCGCGCTCGCGACCGCTGCTCTTTTGGCCGGATGTAGCGGCAAGGGAAAGCAGCCGGCCACCACCGGCGAGAAGACCCTCGCGAAGAAGGTCTCGCTGTCGTGGGGCTTCCAGCTCGAGGGAGAGATGACCGATATCTTCCTCGCGACGACCGACGAGACGGGCAAGCAGGTGAGCCATCCGCTCGGCCGCTACAAGGGCAAGTGCGAGAAGATCTCGCCCGCCAAGGAGATGGGCGCGATCACCGGCGCCAGCTGTTCTTTGGGTGGCGGCGGCACGGAGCTACATGCCGTGGTGCAGGGCAAGGACATCATCGTGATGCAGATGGGCACGATGCCCGGAGCAACTCCCGATCCGATGGCGCGCGAGGAGGTCAAGCGGGTCGGGATTCCGCTCGGCGCGGCGGTCGAAGCGCCGTGACCTAGCGCGATGCGATGTGCGTGATGAGCGTCGGTGGCCGGTCGCGCAGTTCGCCGCACCGGGGACCGGGTCGCCGCCGGTGATCGTGATCGTGATCGTCATCGCGGTCGCGATCTCGGTCGTGCCCGCGTAGGCGTGGAAGCAGGTCCGATCGCCCGTCACGCGGGTCTCGATCCCCAGGCGCGACGCGGGCCGCGATGCTTCATGGTCGCGTCGTGTCGACGCGTGACGAACCGCGGAGCTTCGCCGTCCTTGGGTGAAGAACGCGTGAGCTGCACGCAGCGGTGCGAGTGCACGTGAAACGGTCAGTGCTGGCAGCGTGTGGTGCTGCGAAAGGTGGAGCCTCGGAAACGGGGCCGGCGAGGCCGTCGCTCACTCGCTTCGCTAGAGTGTCTTCAGGTACTCGATCACGGCGGTGGCCTCGGCGCCGAGCTCGGCCAGGAACGGATGGCCGAGCACCGAGAAGCCCGGCTTCGTCGCGTCATGGACGAAGCCTTGCGACGGCGCCGGCTTCCACGGCATGCCGATCGCCGCGAGATCGTAGAGGCCATCGACGTCGGTGACGAACTTCGTCGGTCGCTTCTCTGGGGCGATGGCCAGCACCGCGAGGCTCGGCCACTGCCCGACGTGACCGTACGGGGCGCGCGCCCAGACGTTCGTGAGGATCGGCGGGATGTAGCCCGCCGAGCGGCGGAACTTCGTGTAGCCGCGCGTCAGCGCCGGGTCGTTCGCGGCGCGCTCGAAGCCCTCGGTCGCGGCCATCATGCGCGCGGGGTCGGTGCCGAGATCCTCGATCGGGATGATCGATTCGTCGTAGTCGAAGACGCGGCCATCGGCGGTGTACTGGCCGTGACAATCGGTGCAGTGCTTCTCGAACACCACGCGGCCGCGCTCGGCGAGCCCGCGATCGATCTTGCCGGGAAATGCGGGACGCTTCGCGGGCTGCCGCAGGTAGGCGCCGAGGCTGGCGCCCTGGAACGGGTGGCGCTCGAGCCACTCGATGCGGACGCCCGCCGCGATGTCGGCCTCGACGGCGAGCAGATCGAGCGGGCCCTCGCCGCTGCCGTCCCATGACAACGTCGTGCGCTGGCCGTAGCCGATCACGTCGGGGACCTTCGCCCAGCCGACGACCGGCGCGTACCCGACGGGCGTCCCGGTGAGCTCGCCGAGCACGAACGCGAACGACTCGATCGTCGCCACGCGCCCGGGCGGGTTCGCGGCGGTACGCGCGTGGAGGTCGGCGCGATCACGCGCGCGCTTCTCGAGCCCCGTCACCGTCGCACCGACGAGCGGCGCGCGATACGGCTCGGGCCACGTCACCGTGGACTCGGCGGCCGCGGCATCGGCGAGCCGGCCGAGCCGCTGCACGGAGAACCCGGGCTGCTTCGTGATCGCGGCGAACGCGGCATCGTAGTCGTGGATGCGGACGCGCTTGTTGCCGAGCCCGATCACCACGGCCTCGCCACCGGACCACCGGACGCGCTCGGCGTGGCACAGCACGCAGCTCGTGACGACGAACGGCACGTTCGTGATCGGATCGATCGTGAGGTGCATGCCGATCGGCAGGCCCTCGCGAACATCG
>Ga0299915_10000718_pt1 | contig 24810 bp, 25 predicted proteins | sample RVTome_13_FD_200263 | JGI IMG/M metagenome (GOLD analysis project Ga0299915, IMG submission 200263) | Soil microbial communities from uranium-contaminated site in the Upper Colorado River Basin, Wyoming, United States - RVT92D227 (version 2) ... | reverse complement strand
TAGATATCGGCATGGTCGTACTCGATGCTCGTGAGGATCACGACCTGAGGAAGGTAATGGAGGAACTTGGGCTGCTTATCAAAAAAGGCGCTGTCGTACTCATCCCCCTCCAGGACAACCCACTCCCCCTTGCCCAAGCGGAATCCGCGATTGAAGTTCAGGGGGACACCGCCGACCAGAAACGAGGGGTCCAGACCACCGCTAAACAGGAGCCATGCAAGCAGGCCAGTGGTGGTGGTCTTGCCGTGGGTGCCGGCCACCACTGCCGAGCGCCTTTTATCCAGGAGCACCTCTTCGATCAAAGCGGGGAGGGAGAGATAGGGGATGCCCCTCTCGAGAACAGTCTCTACCTCGGGGTTCCCCCGCGAGACGGCGTTGCCGATCACCACGAGATCGGGGGGAGGAGTGAGATGGGCAGCCTCATACCCTTCCTCGACCCTTACGTTACTTTCCTGCAGCAGTTGATCCGTGGGGGGATGGAGGGAGGTGTCAGAGCCTGTCACTCGATACCCCATCTCTCGCAGCAGGAGGGCGGCCTGAGCCATGGCGATCCCGCCGATGCCGATGAAGTAGCAGTGTGCACCCTTTTTCAGCATAGTCTGATATTCACTTGAGATTACTCAAGGTTATTCTGACCGGTCTTCTCTTGGGAAGCTCACCACGCCCTCTCTCATTTGCACCGGCACGCCGAGGGGGATGGTGAGATTGCGGGGCCCGTGGCCAGAGGGGAAGCCAAAGAGTATGGGGCCCTCGATCGCGCCGAGGACATCAACAAGCACCTCGCGCAAGAGACCATTGTCCGTATCGCACCCAGGCATCTGGCCGAAGATGACCCCTTTCACACCCGCAAGCTTTCCTGCGCTCTTTAAATGGGTCAGCATGCGATCGATCTTATAGGGGGGCTCGTTCACATCCTCCAGAAAGAGGATCTTTCCCTGAAAATCGGGCTCATAGGGGGTCCCCAGCACCGTTACCAGGGAGGAGAGACACCCGCCGATGATTTCTGCTTTGGCCTCGCCGCCGCGCAGCACTGAGCAGGCGATCTCTGCGAACGGCTCCGCAGAGGTGAGCGCGCTTTTCAGGGCAAGCGCCATCTCCGCATCCCCTTGAACAAACTGACTGGTGGCGACATTGGGGCCGTGAAAGGGGATTACGAGACATTGTTGCAGCAGATAGATGAGCAGGACCGTGATATCACTGCACCCCACCAGGGGCTTGGGGTGGCTGCGAATCTGATCGGCGTCCAGATAGGGGATGAGCCGCTGGGCACCGTAGCCGCCCCGGCTGCAGAGGATGGCCTTGACCTCGGGGTCGAGGAACATCGCCATGAGCTCCTCGGCCCGTTCTTGATCCTTCCCGGCCAGGTAGAGGTGCTTTCTCTCCTGGAGAGAAGGTGAACACTTGACGGCAAACCCAAGCTTCCTCACGCGCCCCAATCCCTGCTCGAGGTATTTCTCGTTAGCCCGCGGGATGTGGCTGGCCGGCGCCACGATGCCGACGGTGTCACCTGTCGAGAGGAGCGGGGGAATGATGGGAAGAGACAATCGTTTCATATACCCTTGATCTCCTCAAAGACAACTCTCTTTAATTTTTTATAGGGAGTGAAGTATCTTTCTTTCAGCAGTGCCCGTAGTCCTCGCAGGGCAGGGGGGATGTACTGGTGAAAAAACTTCAATCCTTTGGCCGTGGTCAGAAACCCAAAGGCCCCGAGGATCTGCATCGCGCGATGAAGGGCAATGAAAGGGTACTGCTCCTGGAAGCCCCGATCGAGGGCAGCCCGCTCCCTTATCCGCCCCAGGTAATAGGCAAGGAGCTCCTCCTGCACTTCATGCTCCAACTCCACATAGGGATCCAGCAACAAAGAGGCGAGGTCATACTGAAGCGGCCCCAACCTGCCCCCTTGGAAGTCGAGAAATCCCCATCCCTTCTCCCTCACCATAATGTTACGGGACTGGAAGTCCCGATAGAGGAAATAACCTGCTGGCGCCTCTGCGGCCTGCCGTGCCAGGTCCTCCAGCTCGTCCCGCAACTCCTCTTCGGGGATATCGAGGCCGAGAAACCCTTTCAGAAAGGCGCGGAGAAAATATCCCGATTCCCAGGCTAGCATAAACCGCGCATCATAGGGAGGGTTGTGGGTCAGGGCAGGATCAAATTCCTTGCGCCCCTCTGCCTGTATGACGACCAGCATGTCGATGACTCCCTGGTAGGTCTCGACTAATTGTTTTCGATCACCTTTGATACGCATGACCTCGGTCTGGAGATGACAATCGCCCAGATCCTCCATGATAAACCAGCCCCTCTCCCTGTCGTACTGGTAGATCTCTGGCATGGGGACCCCCTTTGCCCTCAGATGTCGGGAGATATAGAGAAAGGAGTCGTTCTCCGTTACCCCGCGCTCATCCTTGGGAGGCTGGTCGTTGACCATGACTATCCAGCTCCCCCCTTTCCCCTGGACCCGATAAAAACGCCTGCCAGAGCCTTCTCCTGTCAGTTCCTGCCAAGAGAGTTTCCCCGCTGAGAGGGATCCCTCTGCAAACCGGATCAGGTCTGGAGAAGGGCTGGTTTCGCTGTCATCTCTCTTTGCCGGATGCATTATACCTACCCGGGGATCAAGACCTCTCCCCGATGCGTCCCCTTTACCTGTGCTCCGCTGCCGACAACACATTCCTCCACCACACTCCCCGTGCGGATGACGACCTCATCCCAGATGATGGAGTCTTTAATGAAGGCCCCTCTATCGATGCGCGTTTTTTTTCCCACGCAGCTGATCCCCTCTATGCGCGCGCCCTCCTCGATACGGGCCTCGGGATGAATGATCGGCTCACCTCCCTCTCCGATAAGATCCCTATGCAGGGTCTTATAATCCTCTATCCTGCCGATATCCCGCCAATATCCCCCCTGCATCTGATAACCCCTGATGGTCTCCCCACGGGAGGCGAGATCGAGGTAGAATCTTATAATATCAAAAAATCCGGCGGAAGGCATGGAGTCCAAGAGTCGGGAAGAGATGAGGTGGATGCCGGTAAAGGTCAAGACGCGGGCAGGGGAGAGGGATTTTTGTACCGCCTGCCCCCCGATGTTGATGATCCGACCCTGCTCATCGATGCCCACCTGGTTGAAACGGGGATCATCGCAGAGCACGAGCGTGGCGAGGTTGCTTTCTGCTGTGTGATAGCGAATTGCCGGCCTCAGATCAAAGGTATGGTAGATATCGGCATTGATCACGCAAAAGAAGGGGGCGTCGCGGAGGAGATCGGCGCAGTTCGTGATCCCCCCGCCGGTGCCGAGGATTTCAGGCTCGACCCTCACCTGCACCTCCGGGCCCCATCTCTCACCACTAATGTATCGCTCTATCTGATTCGCCAGGTGATGGGCATTGATGACGATCCTCGTTGCCCCCATCCCCTGTAACTGTCCAATGGTGATACCGAGCAAGGGCTGGTTCAAAACCGGGAAGAGGGGCTTGGGTCTGATGCTCGTCAGCGGCTCCAGCCTGGTCCCGAGCCCAGCAGCCAGGATCATAGCCCTCATTGATCACTCGAAGAGGGGGGAGAGGGTTCAGGACCGGACCCTGGGAGTGCCTGAGCCTTCCCCGGGGTCTCGAGCGGGAATGCCTTGCCGAAGCCGGACAGGGCTGCCACGATGTCAGCGGGGAATTCTTGTCGATAGGCAGTATATGCCTTGACTGCCTCGTTGTATTGCAGACACTCGGCGGCAATGCCGTTCTCGATGCCAGCCAGCTCGTCCCGGAGGCGGATGAAAGTCTGATCAGCCTTGACATCGGGATAACGTTCTGTCACCGCCTGTAGCTGATCCAGGGCAATGGTCAGGTCGTTGTTCGCCGCTATCTTGTTGGGTCGCAGCAGCGCCGTTGTCGCCCTGAGGTGCGCCCTGGTAACTGCCCCGAAGACCTCCTGTTCGTGTGGGGCATGCGATTTGACGATTTCTAGGTAGTTAGGTACCAGGTCCATCCGGCGCTGGAGCAGGCCCTCGAGCTTTGTCCAGGAAGCCTTGATTCCGTCGTCTAAGGTCTTCAATTGATCGTGGGTCTTCTTGACAGAAGGATACAATAACAAAATCACGGCGCCCACGAGGATGAAGAAGATCAGGCAGCCCTTTTTCCCCGCTGCCATCTCATCCTCCTTTCTTTCTCCATCTTATCCAGCTGACAGTGAGCCTCCTTACCTTCATTCATGGCGCTTCAGCGTCCTTACAGGCAACGAGACAGATAGCAGAAGAGGATCAGACAATCAGAACTTGACCTTAGGCGGCTGCTTGGCCTCCTCCGGGGCCTCAAACAGGGGAGCCCTAGCGAAGCCGAAGATCCCAGCCACGAAGCTGTTGGGGAACCTTCGGATGTAGATATTATATCCTTTGACTGCCTCGTTGTACCTCATTCGCTCTACGGCGATGCGGTTCTCGGTGCCGGCCAGCTCGTCCTGAAGGCGAATAAAATTTTCATTCGCCTTGAGGTTAGGGTAGCGCTCCACCACCAACAATAATCTGCCCAGGGCAGCCGTCAGCTGGTTGTTGCCCTCTATCTTTTGGGATGGGGTTGTTGCCCCGGCGACCTGTGAGCGCGCCTTGGTGACCTCTATGAAGACCTCCCGCTCGTGTTTTGCATATCCCTTGACCGTCTCCACGTAGTTGGGTATGAGATCCATCCGGCGCTGGAGCTGGTTCTCCACCTGGGCCCAGGCCGTCTTGACCCCTTCATCCAAGGTCACCATGTGATTATACATCCCATAGAAGCTGAACCCCACCAGTACGACAATGGCTAAGACAATTAGGACAACCTTAACTCCTCTTCCCATCTCATTCTCCTTTCTTTCTTCTTAGTCTTACATCTTATCCACCCACGCGGCGAGGCGACTCACCTCTGCTATATAGCTCTTCATGAGGTCCCTCATAACTCGCGCGGAAAGCTTATTTTTCCCCTCCTTGGCAGCCAAAAAACGCAGGAAGGGCTCCGCTGTCAATCCTGTCTCCGTTGCTATTGCCTTGATGACATCAACCCTCTGACGGGGGATCTCTTTATCCCGCAGATAGAGGATGCCCTGAAAGATAGAGATAATGGCAATCAAGGATTGGGAGGCAAGGGCGGCGAGATTGATCCCCCACCCCCTGCTCGTGAGGTACGCCCCCCTGAGCTGAAGGAGTTTCCCCTTGATCTCCCGCTCCACTTGCAGGCGGAGCTGTTTATGATTGATTTTTATCCCCTTCAGGGGATCTTTGCCCCACACCACCCGGTAGTGCTGCTTGATGTTCAGAAACTCCAAGGGGAAGGAGTCGAGCGATGCAGTAATGTATTCATTGGTCATAAAGAGGGGCGTTGTCACGCGGCGCCTACGCCAGCTGGCAACGAGCTTGAAGGCCTTATCGAGCTCCTTGATCCCCTCCTCGGTGAGGCAGATGAGGAAATTAAGATCAGACCTCCGCCGGATATACGCCCCCCGGGCTCCGCTTCCATAAAGGCAGATGGAGACCAGGTCTTCGCCGAAGATCCGTTGATATGCGTCGGTGAACTCGGGGATTATTTCCTCCGGGGACTCAGGCGCCTTTATCTTCTTTGCCTGTTTTTCATACTCATTCTTTAGGAACGCCCATATCCGTCTCAAGAGTGATTTTATCTTCGTAAGCTTCATCTTAAAAACCCCTGCTGGCCCCACCGCCGCCGCTCATCCCACCGCCGAAACCGCCGAATCCTCCGCTGAAGCCGCCGCCCATGCCTCGGCCACCTCCCATAAAGATGAAAGGGAGGAAGAAAAAGGGAAGCAGCCCCCGCCTCCTGCCGAAGAGGCCAAGGATGATGAGCAACACAACAAAGAAAAGGGGCGAAAGGCCACCGATCCCCCGTGACTTTGGTTGCACAGTTGCCCCAGGTGCGTAGCGGCCCACATTTAACCTGACGCCGGCATTTTTGGCAACCACCTGGGCTACGGCCGCCATACCGTTGAGCAGGCCCTCATCATACTCATCCCGCCGCAGAAAGGGGACGACATATTGATCGAGCATATCCCCCATCTTGGCATCCGGAAGGATCCCTTCTGCCCCATAGCCGGTTTCATAGGTCACCTGTCTCTCCTTCACGGCAACGAGGAGCAAGACCCCTTTATCCTCGCCGCTTTTGCCGATCCCCCACGCCGCATAGAGCTTGTTGGCGAATATGCGCGGGCTTTCTCCTCCCAGATCACGGAAGGTGGCCACTACCAGGGCCGTCCCTGTCTTCTCCCAGACGGCGCGGGCAAGTTTGTCCATCCGGGCCTCGTATTCCGGCGAGATTACCTCTGCATAGTCGTTGACGGCAGCGTTTGTCTGGGGGAATGTCAGTACCTGGGCCTGGATCTTACAGGGGAGGAGGGTTAGGGCGAGGAGCAAACCAACAAGGGACCATGTCTTCATATATCTCTTACCGTATCTCTCTCCAGCGCGGGGCGTTCTTCAATCGGGCGCAAAAGTTTTTTCCTTATAACATCTTTGTCCTGCAGTTGCAAGGGGGCTCACCTATCCTTGTGGGCCATTGCCTTGAGGGCCTGGAGATCATCCCAGCCCAACCCCTCCCAACGGCAGGGGAGGATGGTGTTATTGTGAAAGAGGGGTTCCCCTTGCAGGTCAAAGGGGGAACACTGCACTGCTTCCTGCCACAGGGGGGTGCCGGGAATAGGGGAGTACTCGGCGAGATAGGGTCTGGCGCCGGACTCCCTAACAAAACGGATGGTCTCCTCTACTTCTTCACGTTCCTGGCCCGGAAGCCCGGCCAAGACATAGGTCCCGATCTCCTCTGGGGCGTAGCCGGCGTGCCGGAGATTGTGCAATGCCGATTGGAACTCCACGGTGCTCACCTTGCCGCCGGTTTTTCTCTGACGCTCCTGGCTTGTGGTCTCCAGGCTGAGGCGGAGCGTGACGAAACCCACCTCACGCATCAGGTGCGCTACTTCTTCGGTGACCCCGCGAGCGTGGAGCCCATTGGGTGTATGGAATCGAGCCTTGATGCCCTTTTCCCTTATTCCCTGCAGCAAGGCGATGGCGAACTGACCATCGATCAGGAGGGCGTCGTCGTAAAAGGCAATGTCCTCTACACCATACTTCACAACACACCGGCCGATCTCCTCAACCACCTGGGTAGGATCTCGCTTGATAAATCGGGGGTTGAGGAGAGGGGAGGCACAGTAGGTGCACAGGAAGGGGCACCCCCGAGAGGCGAGGCAACAGCAGTAGCCGAGATGGGGATAGAGGTCAAAGGCAGGGGAGGGGAGAGAGTTGAGATCATTGAAGTCAAGGGGGGTGCACGGGGCGACACCGGTCAACCCCTCCAGAAGTTCTAGGATTTGAGACTCACCCTCTCCTTTGCAAATGAAGTCCGCACCTGAATTGGCCTCCGCATGCCCTGCACAAAGGGTGGCGTAGATTCCTCCTAAGATCACGGGTACCCGCGGGAAGGCCTCTTTGACGATCTTAATAACATCGTGGACCCCTTGATACCAATAGGTCATCCCTGAGGTGATGAGGATAGCGCGAGGTACCGGAAGGGCAGGCAGGTCCTTTTTAAATGCCTCAGGGGGGAGGCCAAAGCGGTAAAAGCGGCGGGGGATACTTTGCAGAGGAGACGGTTTTGCTACCTCTTCTCGGCAAAAGTGTCCGCGGTGATCTGCTCTTCGCCTGGGTTCTTTGATGCGGAGGTTTTTTAGGGCTGGGGGGTTGAAATCGAGGCAGTCGATATAGGTGATGGTCCAGCGATTTTTGATGAGTAGGGCGGCGAGATAGAGGAGTCCGAGGGGTTTGGCCCAGAGGTCATAGGCCGCGAAGTCGTACACCCACGGGTTGATCAAGAGGAGATTGTTCGCTTTTCCCTCCAACGGTTCTTCTCAATGGTACAAGGATAACAAAACAAGAGACTTTGGCACGATCGGTACTCCGTGCAAGGATAGAGATAAGGGGCTACCCTTCTTCATGATGATATACATGCAGATGGGGATGAGAGTGTGTTGTGCCCTTATGCCTGTGGCGGTGTACGTGTATGAGGTTATTTGCCTGAAGCAATTGACTATCGTCCAGGATTTCGCGGGGGCTGCCTGTCCTGATTATTCTCTTTTCCTGGCCGAATACGCACACCGTGTCCGATATTTCCTCAACGATATGCAGATCGTGCGTTGAGGTAACAATGGTTTTACCGGCATCATTGGCTCGGAGCAACAAGTCGATGATATGCCTGGTTGTCAAAGGATCCAATCCTGCTGTCGGTTCATCCACGATAAGAACATCGGGATCGATTATTAGTGTGGATGCTATCGCAACCTTGCGTTTTTCACCGATGCTCAACTGATGCGGCGATCTATCCAACAAATCTTTGATATTCAAGATATGAATCAGTTCATCGAGACGCCTCTCAATCACCTTTTTGTCGACCCTCAGTTGAAGCGGCCCAAAGCAAATGTCTTCTTTTACCGTCGGGCAAAACAACTGGACGTCCGAATTTTGAAAGACCAATCCTACCCTTTTTCTAAAATTCCTAGAAAAGTCTTCATTGTTAAAAAGACTCTCCTTTAATTCACTGCCAAAGGCCTTCACCGTGCCTTTGTCAGGAAAGATAAGCCCGTCCAGCATATGCAAGAGCGTTGACTTGCCGGAGCCATTGGCGCCGATGATCGTTATTCGCTCTCCCTGCCGGATGGTGATATCTACGCCGCAGAGGGCAGGATATCTCCCGAGATACGAAAAATAGACATCCTTTAGTTCAAAGATGAAACTATCCATAGCGCCTCTTTCATATTTTCAGCTGATAGTTTACATATATCATCGCCGCAGATATTAGTGCAACGAAGAATAGCCAAACTCCATCCTTTACGGTGATCTTATAATCATCCATGACAACTGGTTCTCCCTGATATCCCCGCGAGAGCATCGCTTTGTACACTGCCTCATTGAGCTGATAGGAGCGATTCCACAGATAGGCGATGTTCCACGCTACGATATGCTGCCCTCTTTTGTAGTGAACCTTTGTTCCCACGCGGCTCTTGATGGCCAGATAGACGTTTTCGATCATCTCGACAAAGAGATAGATATACCGGTAACACATCCCGATGGTCATTACAAAGACCTGTGGTATCCTAAAAATACGGAGAACCTTGAGCAGATCAAAATGCTTCGTTGTAACACTCAAGAGAACGGCAAACGATACGGAAGTGATCACGCGCACGACAAACAAGAGTGCCCCCGCAAATCCTTGGCGGGTAATAATGAGCTTTAGCCCGACGATCTTGAACGTAAGGAGCGGTTCACCGGGGGTAACGACATGAAACAGGGCAGGTATGGCGATCAGGAGCGAAAACAAGGGTATAAATATCCAGGTCCGCTTCAAGAAAAATCCCATCTTGATTTTAGAAAAGAGCGTCAGCAGCAAACATAACGCATACAGGCATACTAGAATAAGGATATTCGTGGTAAGAAGTATTTGTATGAGGAAAAGAAGGAATGTTAATACCTTGATCCTTGGGTCCAGCGATTGCAGAAGGCCTTTTCGCGATGCATACTCGTCAGCAAAGATCGATTCTTTTAAAAAGGAGAGAGCGCCCTTAATGGAGCGCTCTACGAAGTTGTTATTTTTAAACATCCCTATTTGCCTTTTTTAATCAACAGCTTGCCTACGAGTAGTGACGCTCCGACGGAAACGGCTATACCCACCACGGCAGATATGATATACGCAAGACTGAGATGCGACAGACCTTTCCCTTCCCATCCCTTGAAGGCATAATCAGGCAGGGGGGCATTCCATAAGGGCGCGAGTTTTTCCAACCCCTTGGGGACATACCCGACGAGTTTCTTTATCTCATCCATTCCCCATTCACCCCAGGCAGCACCTGCCTTAAAATGTTCGGGGAGCAATAAGCCGAGGGGAGAGAGGAGGATCAAGACACCTAATCCTATCCACAATTTGGTCGTGATTTTCATAGTTATCCTCTCCCTTCTTGAAGAAGCTCGGGCGCCTGTTTTTGTAAAAACTTTATCACGAGGGCGGTTACGATGGCCTCGATCCAGCCGAATATCAAGAGGTGCTGCCCAACCATGGCCGGCACCGCAATGTTCAATCCATAGGGAGAATAAAGGGCCTGACCGTCAGCGGTATGGTGCAACAAGGGTTGCAACCCGAATTCAACCCCGGCCAAAAAAGCCGCCACATTAAGGCCGATATAACCCGCCACCCCTGCTGCCCACACCCTTCTGTTTGAACCAACAGGGGCGTTGAGGCTCAGCACTTTGTATAGATAATATCCCACAAAGGGTAACACAAAGGCCATGTTAAAACAATTGGCCCCAATCGCGGTAATGCCGCCGTCTCCGAATAATAATGCTTGCACGACCAGGGCCACGGTGATGGCGATGCAAGCTGCCCACGGCCCAAGCAGGATGGCTGCTAAGACACCCCCGACTGCATGCCCTGTGGAGCCGCCGGGTATGGGGATATTGAACATCATAATCACAAAGCTGAAGGCGGCGCCGATGGCCAGCAGAGGAACCTGCTTTGCCTTAAGGGTCTTCTTAACTATCCTGGCAGCTGCGGTCCATATCGGCAGCATCGTCAAATAGAAGAAACCGCTGGTCGCCGGTCCCAAATATCCGTCTGGTATATGCATATTTTTCTCCTTTCAAAATGTGTAGACACAGGTTATAGCAACTGAATCATTCGCATCTGTGTTTGTGCTCATGACAACCCTCTGGTACCCCACGAGTATTTGAAACTTATCACAAGCCCAGCCTAGTGCAGGGGAGATTATAAGATAATTCACATTAGAGTTAGGGATTCTTACGCCATCCTCTTTTATGTCTCCCTGGAAGAAAGCATTCGCTTCCACCATGAGATTGAATCCCTTGGGCAGGAAATATTCCACGGCAAAATCAAAATTGAGGTAGTTGGCATACCACGTCTTGACACCATTTATGCGTACCCGCTGTGGGAAACTATAGGTGACATCGGCGTGGAATATAAATGGCTTAAGCTTCTTGGTCAAAATCAAGCCGAATCCGGAGTCCCAGGAACCCGTACCCATTAAGTCCGCCCCGAGCTTCTCCGCATCTTCGTGCTGATATTTGCCGGTGGGCATTTTAAGTTGTAGCAACGCCGTTATCTGGGGAAACCACTTTTTTTCGTCAAGGGCACAATAACGCAAGAAAAGATAGCTGTCGCCAAAACCGCTGGTATGCGCTTTTGCGCCACCCTGTTTAACATAGCTTTCCTGATAGACTGTCTGTGCGTCAACTTCAAGCCTATCGATGATACCATACTGTAGAAATAACTGTTGTTGGAACTGGTATTCCCTGTCACCTTTAGGCAAAGGGTTATAATGACCTTTAGCATCGAACTCACCACGCGTCTGGCTATAGAAGAAAAAGGGCTGAATTACAAATTTACCCTTGCCGCATAACGGGGCTGTCCAGGTAGTGATGGGCCCTGCCGAAGGCGGATTCCACTCTTCCTCGAATGCAGGCATCTCTTGTAAGGCCGCATCTGCCTCTTTTGGGGCTACAGGTGCCTCTTGGGCAATGGCATTTTGCTTTACGACAACAAGCGAGAAACACGCAAGTAGGAAAAACGCAACCCTTGTCAACATGCGCGGCTCCTTATCGTGTTATTAACATATTATTCGTGCTACTAGGAAATAAAAAAAATAATACTCACATATCCTTGCCTGTCGTTGACATGCTCACAGTCCCATGTTTCACGCCCTTGACCGACCTCAGCCTATCAGCCAACCTTTGCGCCTCTTTTGGAGAACCCTTGAACGCAATGATCTCCAGGCAATTGCTGTGATCTATATGCACATGCTGAGAAGAGATAATCAGGGCGCCAAAGTCATGCTGGATATCCATAAGCTTATTTACCAACTCTCTTTTGTGGTGGTCGTAGATGAGCGTGATGGCGCCGGCTATCTCTTTGCCCTCCTGCCATTGTTTTTGCACCAGTTCCTGGCGCATCAAATCCCTAAATGCCTCGGAACGACTGGTATAGTTTCTTTCTTTTGCAAGGCGGTCGAATTTGTCCAGCAATGCTTGATCCAGCGATACCCCAAATCTGACGAGTTTTGACATACGTTTTCTTCGTGTTACTAATTTGATAAAAACAGCATGATATTCAGTATCTGTCAAGCAAAAAATTTATACCATCGCTTGCCTTGACAAAAAAGGGGGGGGAAGACTATAGTATCCCCTCACGCAACGAAGGGAATATCGTTATGATGACGAAGAAGTGGCGCCGGAAATGGGAGACCGTGGGCGAAAAGCTAACCTTTATCTTCTTCCCTCCTATCATTCTCCTGCTCGAGCTCATACCCTTATCATGGGTCTACCTGTTGGGGAGGGCTTCGGCACGCTTGGCGGGCATCTTGCTAGGCAGGAGAAAAAAGATCGCCCTAGCCAACCTGCGCTTAGTCTTCGGCAAACGGAAAAGCGAAGATGAAATACAGACCATCTATAAAACTTGTCTCAGCAGGACCATCACCAGCTTCCTGGAGGCAATGAAGTTTTGCTTTCTCCCTCCACCAGTGGCAAAGGGACTTGTCGAGATAGTGGGGAAAGAACACCTGGATGCAACGCTCAAGAAAGGGAAAGGGATTATCATCGCCGGGCTCCATCTGGGCAACTTCCCCCTGCTTGCGGCCAAGCTGGCCCTCGAAGGATATCCCATCGAGGTCATCATCAAGAAACCAAGGAACAAATACATAGCAAAGCTCTACACCCGCATGACAGACGCAGTAGGGGTTGGCTTTATCAATGGTGGGGAGAGGAAGGAGGCGGCGCAACAATCCTTGCGGCAGCTGCGCAGCGGAGGGATCGTCTACATCATCATCGACCAAAACCCGCCATATCCCGACATCATGGTCGATTTCTTCGGGTATGCCGTCCCCTCCTTCAAGGGGCCGGTAGTCCTTGCCCTGCGCACAGGGGCTGTCATTCTGCCCGCCTTTATCGTATACAGTAATGGATGGAGGCACACGCTCTTTATTGAGAAACCCTTCGCGCTGGAAACCACAGGGGAACAAGAGCAGGATGTTGTCCACAATCTCGCCCGTCTGATGAAGCTCACCGAGGGATATATCGAGAGATACCCTGAGCAGTGGTGGTGGTGGCACCGGAGGTGGAAGAGGCACATAGACTATAAGCACCTCTGATTTTTGTCGGTTCTTGCCCCAGACGAGGGGATATCCCCCTTCACAGGGAGGCCAAATCTTCGGAGAGGACGGTCTTCATAATCAGGAAGAGCCCCCGTTTTAGCTCGGCCTGGAACTCAGGTTTTCGCTCCATCATGGCCTTTGGGGGTAAGGGCTCCCGGAGATCAGTCACTACCAACCCATTTTTTCGCAGGGTACGCGCATAGTCCTCTAAGGTGCGGCAGAAATAGTAGGTCTCCTGGGTGTCGCAGACAAACAAGACATCGCGGGCAGCCAGCCGCAGGTGATAATTATCCGTCTTCCATGCGATCCGCTTTCCCTTGCCGCTTCCCTGCGCATCATCCATGATCCAATCTGAGCCCGGGGTCAAGAAACAGGGGTGGAGTAATGAGAAGACAAAGATGCCCCGTGGCTTCAAGGCACGGGCGACCTCGTGAATGGCATCCTCATATCGTTTAATAAACATGAGGGCCATGTTGCAGATCGCAATATCGAAAGCCTTCGACGGCACCTGCTCCATGCGGCTTGCATCCCCCACCTGAAACTGGATACAATCCGAAAATTCCTTGTTTCTCCGCTTGGCAATCTCGATCAGCGTCTCCGAGGCGTCGATGCCGGTTATCCGGATATTCCGCTTGGCCAGCTCTGCCAGCTTCCGCGAGAAGTGTCCCTCCCCGCACGCCACATCGAGGACCGCCTTACCTTCAACCGGGCCGAGCAAATCGAGAATAGCCGGGTTGATCATATACTTGTGGAAAAATTCCTCGTGCCGCTCAAAGCGAGAGGCAAACTCCTCACCAGCCGCATCCCAGCCTTTAATCGCCTCTTCTTGGCTGATGGCGTCTGGCGATATCATTTTTTCTTTGCTCATCGCATTCTTCTCACGTTAAAAACCGCTCAGCTCCATGAAGAGGAAGCTGTCCATGATCTCGTCTCGGAAGAGCTCCATCACCCGATTTCTCACCTCGAAGAACTGGTCGCTCTCGGTTACCTTATAATCCCGAGGACGGGGGAGATTGGTCTCGATTACCTCCACCACGCGGGCGGGCCTCTTGCTGAAGACGACCACCTTGTCGGCCAGGTAGACCGCCTCATGGATGTTGTGAGATATGAAGAGGACGGTCACCCCGGTCTTTTCCCAGACCTCCATGATCTTGTCGTGCATGTAGAGGGTCGTCTGGAAGTCGAGGGAGCTGAAGGGCTCATCCAGGAGAAGGATATCCGGCTCATAGACCAGGGCCCTGAGAATGCCGAGCATCTGCTGCTGCCCTCCGCTGAGCTCATAGGGATAGGCGTCCTCACGCACGCTCATATCGAGCCGCCAGAGGAACTCGTCCACCTTCTTCCTCCGCTCCCGTCGGGGAACCCCGTCGAGCTCCATGGCGACCATGAGGTTGCCGAGACAGGTACGCCAGGGGAAGAGGGATTCTCGGTAGTTCTGGAAGACGTATCCGATCTTGGCCTCTTTGACCGTCTTCCCCCCGATGAGGATCTTGCCATAGTCCATCTCCTCAAGGTCGGAGAGCATACGGAAGAAGGTGCTCTTGCCGCAACCGTTGGGGCCCACGATGGTGACGAACTCGCCTTTCTTGGCGGTGAAGGAGATATTGTCGAGCACCCGCAGGCCCCCGCTCCCCAGGCGGGGATCAGGGGCCGTGTCATAGTGCTTGCTCACGCCGCGAACGTAGAGATATGGTCTTTCCTGGGCCATCTTATTCGTAGTAGAGCGTAGTGGTATCGATCTTCTTTTGATACGCCCCCTCCTTGTATAGGACATCAAAGTAGAGCTGAGGGGCCTTCTTGTCTAGATCCTTTATCTTGATCCACTTCTCAAAGGGGATGCGGGCAGCCACCGGCGGAGGGAGGGGGGTGTATTTTGACAGGTACCCTCTGGCCTCCTGCTCATTGGTCTTGATATAGTCCGCCCCCTTTTCAATGGCGGCCTTGACCTTCTTGGCCACTTGTGGTCTCTCCTCCAGGAACTTGGTAGAGAAGGAAAAGGCGCCGCCGACAATGCCCTTTTTCAATCCGAGCAAGGTGCAGGGGCTCTTGATGAGATACCTGCCGATGCCTTGATAGACGGCCATCATACCGAAGGGCTCAGGGCTGAAGAAGGCATCGATCTGGCCAGCTGCCAGGACCTGGATCATATTCGGAGGGGGCACCTCCGTGAAGATGACCTTAGCCGGATCTGTCTTTTTTCGGATGACCGCCTTGGCCAGGGCCACCGAGGTGGCGCCGGGGAAGGTCCCCACTTTCTTTCCCTTCAAGCCCTTGAGGTCCTTCAGTGGAGAGTCCTTCTTGACTACCACCACCATGGTGTTGTCCACATTGGAATCAGCTGCGTAGACGAGGAAAATCTTGAACTTGTCCGGCGCACCCTGCGCGGCAAACCAGTTCCCGGTGATGGCGCTCATGCAGTCCGCATCGATCCTTCCTGCCACCAGGGCGTCGATGATATCAGTCCCGGATTGGAAGGGGACCAGCTCCACCTCCAGACCCTGTTCGGTAAAGAATCCCTTTTCCATTGCCACATACGTGGGAAGGCTTGGAACCACGGCAAGGTGACCTATCGTTACCTTCTCGGCGCTCAATGCCAGTGCCGCTGTCATTACAAAAAACATCACGAGAACACACAATACTACTCTCCGCATAGTACTTTTCCTTTCGTTTTGTTTTTAAACGTCTTACTCTTCATAATATAACTTCGTGGTATCAACCCACTCCTTATACGCCCCTTCCTTATAGAGGAGATCAAAGAATTGCTGTGTCGACTTTTTATTCAGATTCTCGATCTTGATCCAGTATTGGATAGGCACCTTCATGGCAACCGGCTCGGTGATCCCTATGTATTTTACCAGCAGGGGCCGCAAGGGATCCTTGTCCTTATTGATAAGGTCGGCGGCCTTGTAGTAGGCGGCCTTAAGCTTCTTGGCTCGCTCAGGGTTCTCTTTTATAAATTGGGTGGAGAAACCATAGGCTGCGCCAGCGAATCCTTCTTTAATGCCGAGCAGACCCAACGGCTCCTTTACCAGATCCCTTCCGACGCCCTGAGATCTGGCCATCATCCCCATGGGCTCGGGGGCAAAGAAGGCGTCTATCTGGCCAGCTACCAGGGCGGAGATGAGGTTGGGCGGGGGGAGTTCCGTATAGGTGACTGCCTCGGGGTCCATCTGCGTGCGGATGATGGCCTTGGCCAAGGCAATAGAGGAGGCACCGGGATAGGTCCCCACCTTCTTCCCCTTGAGGTCCTTTAAGCCCTTCAGGGGGGAGTCCTTTTTCACTATCGCCACAAAGGTCGGGTTCGCCAGAGAAGGGGTCCCATATGTCAAAAAGATCTTGAAGCGATCCGGCGCTGTCTGCGCAGCGTACCAAAATCCCGTGATGGCGTTGGTGCCGATGACGTCAATCCTCCCTGCAATCAGGGCGTCGACGATCGCCGTACCTGAATCAAAGGGGATCAACTCCACCTTGAGTCCCTCCTGTTCGAAGAAGCCCTTGTCCTGCGCCACAAAGGTCGCCAGGCTCGTCGTGATGCGTAGATAGCCGATCTTCACCACCTCTGCTGCACTTGCAGGCAGCGACGCACCCACGATCAAAACGAGCGCCACCATCAATACAACTACTCTCTTCATGTTCTTCATACTCTGTCCCTCCTTTTCAAACTATGATTTTTTATGCTATCCGGAAGCCCTTTCGTAATAGAGCTCCGTGGTATCGACCCGCTCTTTATAGGCCCCCTCTTTGTACAGGAGGTCAAAGTACTCTTGACCTGCCCGCCTGTCGAACTCGTCGAGCTTTATCCACTGATCAAAGCTGATAGACATAGCGACGGCCTCGGGGAGACCAGTGTATTTGACCAGGTAAGGCCGGGCCTCCTTTTCACTGGCCCTGATATACTCAACGGCCTTGTCCAGGCAGGCCTTGAGCTTTGCAGCCTGCTCTGGCCGCTGCTGCAGGAACTTGGCTGAGAAGGCAAAGGCAGCCCCGGGTATCCCCCTCTTTAACCTCAAGAGGGTCAACGGGCTTTTGATCAGGTATCTCCCCACCCCCTGAGCAACTGCGATCATGCCGGAGGGCTCAGGGGCAAAGAAGGCGTCGATCTGGCCAGCTGCCAGGGTTTGGATCATATTGGGAGGCGCGATCTCGGTGAAGATGACCGTCGCCGGGTCTATCTGCGTGCGGATGACTGCTCTGGCCAGGGCCACAGAGGTAGCACCGGGGTAGGTCCCCACCTTCTTGCCCTTGAGGTCCTTGAGGCTCTTCAGCGTTGAGCCCTTCTTGACTACCACCGAAAAGGCATTGTCTTCCTTCATAGATGTTGTTCCATACAGGAGAAAGATCTTGAATCGTTCCGGTGCCGTTTGTGCAGCGAACCACAAGCCGGTGGTGCTGGTGCTGCCGATGCAATCGATTCGGCCAGCCATCAGGGCATCGATGATGGCCGTACCCGAATCGAAGGGGATCAGCTCCACCTTCAGCCCCTCCTGGGAGAAAAGCCCTTTTTCTTGCGCCACATAAGTGGGGAGGCTCATCACGATGCGCAGATGACCGATCTTTACTACCTCTTCCGCGGCAAAGACGCCTGTGGCTGTCCCTAACAGAAAGATCGCCGTTGCTATGAGAGCTACTATCTTTTTCATATCTCTCCTCCTTTTTGTTAGGTTATACGATCGTATCATCACCTCGAACCACACCCCCTCATCAGGTCCAGCATCTATCTGCCGGCCCAGTGGATCACCCTGTCCTCTAACTTGACAAAGCCCTGGTTGATAAAGTATCCGATGAGGCCAGCCAAGACGATGTAGGAGTACATATCGGCTATCTGGTAGGTCATGTGGGAGTTGTAGATCAGATATCCCAACCCCCGCGTGGTCCCGATAAACATCTCCAGGACCACGACGATGATGAGGCTCAACGAGAGGGCGAGCCTGAGCCCTGCGGCTATCTGGGGCAGGGCCTCAGGCAGGACGACCTTGGCCATAATATAGGTCTCCGATGCCTTCATGGTCTCCGCCACCATCTTGCGGGTGCGGCTGCCTCCATGGACCCCGTAAGTGGTATTGACCAAAATGAGCAGTGCGCAGCCGAAGACCACTAAGGCGATCTTAGACCCATCCCCGAGGCCGAAGGCGAGCATAAAGAGGGGGAACATGGCAGTGGCGGGAAAGGAGCGGAAGAAATCTATGATGAACTCCACCGATTCATAGATCTTCTCCCAATAGCCGAGGACGATGCCCAACGGCACACCAATGCCCGCTGCTATGGCATACCCTGCCATCATGCGATAAAAGGTCATGAAGAGATGCTCGTATGTGTTGTATTTCAATGGCTCAAGGACGAGCAGTGTAAACAATCGTTCTCCTACCTTATATGGCGTGGGCAGGAAGAAGGGGTCCACCATCTTGGTAACAGTGACGAGAAACCAGACCGCGACGAGGGCAAGGGGCCCGATCCATTTTTTATGGTCCCCCAGAAACTCCCAATACTTTTTCAACCCTTCCTCGACAACCTTTAATTCCCGCTTGGCCACCTTGCCGGTGCGAGATCGAGGGAGGCTGTCGCGAAATTCGATGACCTTCGGAAGTTTAAAGTTAGCGATCCGCTCACGGCAGAACCGCATCAGCTCCCGCTTGGAGACCTCTTCCCCAAGCTTGGGGACGACCACTGCCTTCAAGGACTGTCCCCTCTCAGCATCCTGTATCCCCACAACAGCGACCTCAGCCACCTTGTCGTGGGCAATGAGGACATTTTCCAGCTCCGAAGGATAGACGTTCATCCCCCCGATGATGATCATGTCATCAGCACGCCCCAGGATATAGATATAGCCGTCTTCGTCGAATCTCCCCAGATCGCCGGTGTAATACCAGCCATCCTTGATTTTATCCGCAGTGGCCTTGGCGTTCTTGAAGTACCCCTTCATGATCTGCGGGCCGCGGGCAATCACCTCTCCCACCTCGCCGGTGGGAAGCTCCTTGCCATCCTTGTCCACGATCTTGATTTCAGCCCTGGGGGCGACACGACCGGCGCTGGCCATCTTGCGGGGGGCATCGTCATAGTGGGTGAGGGTTAGCAAGGGAGAGGTTTCCGTGGCACCATACCCCTGCAGGGCCCGGCAATGAGGGAACTCCTTGACCCACTCCTCCATGAGTTCTTCCGGGACCACCGTCCCCATCATGGAGACATAGTTCAGGCTGCTCACATCATAGCGGTCCCGGTTCGGCAGGTTGAGGATCATCTTATAGATGGGGGGTACGGCGTGGAAGTAATTGATCCTGTTGCGCTCTATTTCTTCAAGGATCTTCTTGGGCCTGATCTCGTCGATGATAGCTATGGTGTGGCCCGCGTCCACCAGCAAGTTAAGGACGATCGGTCCTGAGATATGGGACATGGGAAGCACAGACCCCTGTACTTCCTCTCCGCTGATGGGCTTCATGGCCTTCATCGTTTCGGGGAAATAGGTGAGGTGATCGTACGTCAGGATCACGCCCTTTGGCTTGCCTGTGGTGCCCGACGTATAGAGGTAGAGGGCCTCATCTTCCTCGCGCAGGGTGACATTCGGTTCCTTTTTATCCCCCTTCTCTACGATCCGCTCATAGCGGTAGACACCCTCTTCCTTCTTCTCTTTTGCGCCTCCTTCATCCCCCAGTAAAACGACATATTGAAGGTCCTTCTTTTCTCGCAGCATCCGCAGGGCGAAGGTCTTCTGCTTGGCATGGGTGATGATGACCTTTGCCTCTGTCTCGTCGAAGATGGGGGCCATCTCCGCGGGGCTCAGGCGAACATCGAGGATCACGGCAACAACCCCGAGCTTCATCAGGGCGAAGTAGACCACGGCGAACTCGGCGCAGTTGGGGAGCAACATCACGGCGCGGTCGCCCTTTTTCACCCCTTGGGCAAGGAGCCAGTTGGCTAACCTATTGGTCTTGAGGTTGAGATCGGAGAAGGTCATCTGCACCTCGTTACAGATGATGGCAACCTTATCGGGCCTCTCGAGCGCCTGTCGCTGCAGATATTTACCGACTATCATGCTCTTTCTTCACCTCGTTAAAAACTCGCGCTTTCTCCAAGCTCCCTTGGGAAAACGCCTCCATCAGATCCTGAACAAACTCCATCTCTGCCTCGGTAAACCGGATGTTATGGGCCGTGATGATATATTCCCTCCTCCTCGCGGCATCAAGCTTTAATCCCTTCTTCTGGCGCTCGAGCAAAAACCGCACCTTGCGCAATTCCCGCAGCCTCCCTTTCAACATCTTTACTACATCAGGGGAGTTGAGGAAGTTGAGAAAATAGAGAGAGATGTCGAGATTAAAGGAGGGGCGATGCAGATACGTGATATTCTTGAGGAGGAGATCCTTGATCTCCTCCTGCCCCTTGGCGGTCAGGCTGTAGACGTCCTTCTTCGGCCTCCTGCCAGTGACCGTGCTCCACTTGGTGACCAACCCCTCATGCTCCAGTTTTTTTAATGTATAGTAGAGGGGGGTAGAGGAGACCTCAAAAAAGGGGCTGAGGTCCCTTTCCAAGGTTTGCTTCAGGTCATAGCCATGAGTGGCGCCTTTCATTAGGAGCCCCATGATCACCAAACGCAGGTCCATCCTTTATTCCGATCTTCAATAGTGAAATTTTACTATTTAATCATAAAATCAAAAAAAGTCAAAGGAAAAAATTTTGGTCCTCTGACTAGCCTAGAAGGCCTGTAGGCGGTATCTCCAGGAGGCGGGCGCCATTCAAGCCTGCACCCCCCCATCAACAACAATAGTGTGACCAGTGATATGGGCAGAGGCGTCAGAGGCCAAGAAGAGGGCCGCCCCGACAATATCTTCTGGCACGGCAATTCTCCCGAGCGGGATTGCCGATGCGAACCGTTTGAGGGTTTCAGGATTGCCCCACACGGATTCAGACCCCTCGGTCCGCACTATGCCTGGGGCAATGGCGTTAACCCTGATATTATCCTTCGACAGCTCCACGGCCAGTATACGGGTAAGCATCAACTCGCCGGCCTTGGCAACGCTATAGGCCCCCATGAAGGGGGCTGCCTTTAGGCCGAGCCTGGAAGAAATATTGATAATAGCGCCTCTTTTTCGCTCGATCATCCTTCGCCCGGCTGCTTGAGAGCAAAGGAAATACCCCTTGAGGTCAACGTTTATAATGGTATTCCAATCACCCTCCTCTGTATCCATGAGAGGCGCACTGATAGATACGGCTGCGTTATTTACCAGGATATCAATGGCACCATAGGTATCTATGACCTTGTGCACCATGGTGTCGACATCGGCCTTGTGAGAGACGTCCGCCTGTATCGCCAGGCCCCCTTGGCCTCGCCGTCTGATTTCATCAGCCACCGCCTCAAGCTGACCATCGGCAACAGCCCGACTGCAAACCGCTACTGAGGCCCCTGCCTCGGCAAAGGCCAAGGCAATGGCCTTACCAATGCCACGCTTCGCTCCCGTGATAAGGGCCACCTTTCCTTCCAGTGCAAAACTCGGTAGGCTCATGACTGACCCCCTTCTTTGACCCTGCCATAGAGAGATTCAAAGGTATCTTGATCACCCGCATCTAAGGCCCTCATAGGGCAGGCTTCTACACAGATAGGCCTTTTCCCCTCTGCCCACCTGTCGCAGCAGAGATCACATTTTTGCATCCTGGGATTCGGCTCTGTTCCAAATTGAGGTGCATCATGAGGGCAGGCCTTTTGGCAGGCGCCGCCGCACGCCTCCCTGCCGAGGCATAGCTCTCTAGCCACCGTGACGATGCCATCCTCAGCCCGCTTGCTGATTGCTTCAGCCGGGCAGGCGGCAATGCAGAGCGGCTTATCACAATGGTGGCAGGCAGTGGAGACAAAACGGACCGAGACCAGAGGGTAGTGACCCTGCTCGGTGACGACGACGCGTCTAAAAGCAACCGGCCCAGGGGGAATATCGTGCCAATCCTTGCAGGCGACCACACATGCGTAGCAGCCTGTGCAGCGTGCATCATTAAAATAAAAGGCGAGCTTCAAGACTTTTCCTCGTCAACCTTTGCAACCTCAACCAGCGCGGTATTGTGGCACGCGGCGCCACCCGGAGACCGTTTGTCGCGCGTCAGGACATTGGCGCAGCCTCCCCGGTCTATTCCTTGTTCGTCGGGGTCGTACCATGCTCCTTGCGGCAGATCGACAACGCCGGGCATAATCCTTTCGGTCACCTTTGCTTGAATGCGTATCTCACCTCTTTCGTTAAATACCTTTACCGTATCGCCATCTCGTATGCCGCGCGCCTCAGCATCTCTCGTATTGATCGATATCGCCTGGGGCATCAATTCTCGAAGCCAGGGCACCCGGTCAAACTGCGTATGTGCCCGCCGCTTGAAGTGCGTCGTAATAAGTTGCAGCGGATACTTGGTAGCCAAGGGATCGTGGGGGCCTTCCCATGGCTCGATATAGGTGGGGATCGGCGGGATCTCCGGCGAGTTCATGGCGGCCAGCCACTGCGAATATATCTCGATCTTGCCCGACGGTGTGGGAAAGGGGTTGTGCGTTGGATCTTCAATCTGTTCTTTAAAGGCGACGTGCGGTTCCGTCGATTGTATGCGGTAGATAACCTTCTCCTTGAAGGCGTCATAGTCGGGGATATAGCTTTTCTCTGTCAGCTCTCTCAGCCAATCGTCATCGGTTTTGCCCTCATACAGTGAGATACCCAGTCGGCTGGCAAGTCCCTGGCATATCTCCAGCGGCGATCTGGACTCATAGAGCGGTTCTATGACTTTTTTTACGTAGCCGTAAAAAGGCCCTACCCCCCCTGCGACGATGTCGCTTCTTTCTAGAGCGGTAGAGCAAGGGAGCACGATGTCAGCGAATCTGGCGGTCGCGCTCATCACCTGCTCGGCAACAACAAGGAATTCCAGCTTCTTGAGGGCCTGCACCATCTTATTGGTGTTGGGATACTGGTTAACGGGATTGGTGTGCATTACCAGGGCCATTTTAATGTCTGCTGGATAGCCGCCTGCCCTTCCCTTGAGGATAGCATCGGCGATCTCCGCCGTGTGTATCCTCGCCCCACTGTCGGAGTTATGCAAGGTCGGCAGTGCATCCTTGCGCGGAGGAACCCCGCGCTCAATGGGATTGCCGCCGCCATCCGGCATCTTGCCCAATTTAAAATCATATCCTCCGAACTGGACTTGCGGCACGCTCGATCTTCCTGCCCAGCCGCCATGGATGCCGATATTACCGGTCATGGCGGCGAGGGTCTTGACGGCGCGGTGGTACTGCTCCCCATAGGCGCTGCGTCCCGGACCGATACCGGCGACCAGCGCCGCCGGCTTTGTTGTGGCGTATTCCCGCGCGAGATCTTCAATGACCTGTGCAGATACCCCTGAGATGGCCTCGGCCCAGGCCGGCGTTTTGGGTATGCCATCCTCCTCTCCAAGGACGTATGACCTAAACTTTTCAAATCCGATGGTATAGGCATCAAGAAAGGCCTTGTCAGAAAGATCCTCCATAATAATCACGTACGCCATGGCGATGAGCATAGCGGTATCGGTACCTGGTCGAAGAGGTATCCACTGGCTGGCCAGAACGGCAGCTGAGTCTGTATACCGCGGGTCCACGGAGATAATCTTCGTCCCGGCTTCCTTGGCTTGGAGCAGATACCAGCTCGTATTGGTCTCATGTATGGTAGTGACGGGGTTCCATCCCCACATGATTATGAGGCGAGAATTCAGGAGGTCGTCAAATGCGTTGTGCGACGAGAGGGTGCCATATGTCGCAAGCGAGGCGAAGAGACCTCCCTCAAAGGACTGGATACCCCATTTATCGGTATAACCGCCGGTCATGGCCAGCAATCCTCCCAGCAGCCGGGCGGTGTGGAGCTGAGTTGCATCCCCCCCGCCACCTAAAAAAAGAACGGCTGACGGACCATAGGTGCCCCTCACACGGGTTAACTCATTGACAATCGTATCGAGGGCTTCGTCCCAGGAGATTCGTTCAAACTGCCCCTCGCCACGCTGACCGGTTCTCCTCATTGGGTGCCGAAGGCGGTCCGGATCATAGACACGCTGGCGGTAGGCGCGGCACCTGAGGCAGGCCCGCAGTTGCGGTTCTTCCCCTCTGTCGGTTTCTATGCGGGTGATGACCCCATCGCTCACATGAACCTCGAGCACGCACCTGCCTCCACAATGGCTGGAGCAGGCGGTCTTCACTATTTTTTCTTTGCTCTTTGATTTCTGCTGCGGGGGCATAGCTCATTCCTCGCCACGCGGGCTTCGTATGTTCGACAAAGAGATGCAAGACGGAGAGATAGATCTCCATATTAAAGACTATCTGCTTGTGATTGCGGATAAGATTTCAATCCGCGGTGCCCGCTTGCACGTAGTACTTCACCATATCCAGAGGGAGCGGAAAAGTCAAGGAGCCCTCGTCATGGGGAGATGGATATAGAGATAGTTGCCAGGAAATTAAAAAAACGCAGGGAGAATTACAGACAGAAATAAGGGGTGAATAGGAAGTGTATCAAGGAGCTTAAGAGTTAGTGAGCGCCAGGGGTAGCTGCTACAGTTCCTGTTTGAGCGCAAACCCCTTCTTGGTGAAGAGTCTCAGGCAAATATCGGTTGCGTCGGGGTCATAGAGGATGCCCTTATTCATGGAGATCTCGTGTAATGCCGCCTCAATGCC
>Ga0299915_10000716_pt1 | contig 24828 bp, 18 predicted proteins | sample RVTome_13_FD_200263 | JGI IMG/M metagenome (GOLD analysis project Ga0299915, IMG submission 200263) | Soil microbial communities from uranium-contaminated site in the Upper Colorado River Basin, Wyoming, United States - RVT92D227 (version 2) ... | reverse complement strand
ACGAAATCATCATAATACCGCAGATTGCCCATCAGATAGAAAAGCAAGGAAAAAGTGTGCTGAACGACGCTTTCTGTGGAATAGCCGGCAACGTTTCTCACGGTAATGCCTTTTAAGGATGCATATTCAAGATCGATATTGTTCATTCCGGTTGCAGCAATGCATACCAGTTTCATGGATGGGCAGGCATCAATTACTTCTTTGTTGATAATAACCTTGTTGGTAATTACAATCTCTTTCCCGTGGATACGCTCCATGCGCAATTCCTCGGGAGTGGATTGATATACCGTAAGATTGCCCAATTTGGTCAGGACGTAAAAGCTGTTCACTTCTCCAATGGTTTCTGCATCCAGAAATACTATTCCGGGCCTTTTCATATGTTCAGCATGTATTAAAGTTCATGGATAATCTGGTTCCTCAGAATATCATCGAGGGTTTCCCGTTCGCGTATCAGGTAATCTTTACCTTCATGTATTAAAACTTCAGGTGGACGCAGGCGGGAATTATAATTCGACGCCATGGTAAAACAGTAGGCGCCGGCATTTAGAAAAGCCAGGTAATCTCCCTCACGGATATCAGGGATCTTACGGTTCCATCCGAAAGTATCAGTTTCACAGATATAGCCAACCACTGTATAAATCCTGAGTTTCCCCTTTGGATTGGATATATTGATAATCTGATGATAGGCATCGTAGAACATGGGACGTATCAGGTGGTTTAAGCCTGTATCGAGTCCGGCAAAGACAGTAGATAAGGTTTGCTTGACGACATTTACCCTTGCAAAGAAATAACCTGCTTCACTGACCAGGAATTTTCCGGGTTCGAAAATTAACGTCAGGTCACGGCCGTAATCCTTGCAGAATTTTTTAAAGCGTTTGGTCAGTTCTTTTCCCAGATGATCGATATCGGTAAAGTAGTCATCCGGCTTATACGGCACCTTAAAACCGCTGCCGAAATCCACATAGTCCAGATCAGGGAAGTTTTTAGCCACATCGAGCATGATTTCAGCGCCCCTGAGAAAGACTTCCACATCGAGGATATCGGAACCGGTGTGCATGTGCAGGCCTTCAACAAGGATGTCTGTGGTTTCAATAACCCGGTGAACATGCGGTAACTGGTATATAGAAATACCAAATTTCGAATCAATATGACCGGTAGAGATCTTATCGTGTCCCCCGGCCATAATATGCGGATTAATGCGGATACATACGGGTATTTTATTCCCGTAACTATTGCCGAATTGTTCAAGGATCGAGATGTTATCTATATTAATTTTAACGCCGAGCTTAGCACCTTCTAATATTTCTTCAAGGGAAACGCAGTTTGGCGTAAAGATGATATCCTGTGGCTGGAATCCTGCTTTCAGACCAAGCTGTACCTCCTGGATGGACACTGCATCGAGCCCGCTGCCGATGTTGCGGAAAAACCTCAGAACGTTCATGTTGTTCAGCGCTTTACAGGCAAAATTGATCTTTACATGAATATCCTTAAAAGCATGAAGCATCTTGTCATATTGCTGCTTCATCCTGGAGGTATGATAAACATATACCGGCGATCCGTACTTTTCAATCATCTCCAATACATCAATACCATCAATCTGGTATCGGTTATGCACTAATTTCATCTTTGCCTGAAATTTAGGTTAGTGAGAAACTACTTTTTACGAGGGGGCTTTTTCCCGGCCTGTTTGGCCATAACCTCCAGTCTCTGCTGGAATTTTGATTTCTTAACCGGCTTGGCCTTCTTTTCTTCCATCTTACGGAGAATTTCCTTTTCATCAACAAACTGTTTGAAAAGGTAATTCTGGCCAATGGTGATCATATTGGCAAGAAAATAATAATAAGTAAGTCCGGCAGAGAAATTGTTCAGCATGAACATAAACATAACAGGCATCACGTACATCATGGTCTTCATACCCGGCATCTGTTGGGTGGAAGATGTTGTATCGCTGAGTTTCATGCTTACTATCGTAGAAATGGTCATCAGTATCGTAAATAAACTGATATGATTTCCATATATGTTGGTAAGGATGGGAATATAGGTATCCCAGGAAAGTATGGAATCGAAAGTAGATAAGTCCTTTACCCAGAGAAATCCTTCCTGGCGGAGTTCAATGGAAGTAGGAAAAAACCTGAACATGGCAAAAAGGATCGGAAACTGAAGGAGCATGGGCAGGCACCCTCCCATGGGACTGACACCCGCCTTCTTGTACAATGCCATCGTGGCCTGTTGTCTTTCCACTTCCTTACCTTTCGGGTATTTATGAGTGAGCTCATCAACCTGGGGTTTTAGGACTTTCATCCTGGCCTGCGACAGATAAGAACGATAGGTAAGGGGAAGGAGTCCAATTTTGATAATGATGGTTAACAGCAATATGATCAATCCATAGTTACCGATAAAACGACTGAGCCAGTCGAAAATGGGAATAATCACGAACTGGTTGATCCACCGGATTATTCCCTTTCCTACAGATATCAGGTCCTGCAGCTGGTATTGCTTGTATTGATTAAGGAGTTTGAACTTGTTTGGTCCGAAAAAGAATTTTAATCTGATGTTTTCATTGTCCAGCCGTTGAAAAGGAATTCCCAGCTCACTCCTGAATATTTTAAGGTACTTGCTTTCTACTGGAAGCGTGGTAGATCTTACCAAAGTGTTGGAAAAGCCTTTATCAGAAATGATAACGGATGAAAAGAACTGATTCTTGAAGGCCACCCACTCCACCTGTGTGGGTATATTCTGCTCCTGAACTTCCTTACTCGAGCGTGCTCTGAAAAAATCCACATCTTCCTGAAAATGCCGGAAATACAACGAGGTATACTGATTTTCGTTTTTCTTCAGCTGTTCATGCTGGGGAATGAAAATTTCCCAGCTTAAATCAATTGCAGATGGGTTACGGGTGAAGATATCCTGCATACCCACTAGTTTCAGGTTAAGATCAACCATATAGCTGCCGGGTTCCAGCACGTACGTGTATTCAATATATTTATGGTCACTCACGGCCAGCCTCATGGTGAGGCTGTCACGGCCAGTGGAGGCATCATGAACCAGGGTGTCTGCAGGTTGAAAAAACAAGTTATTTGTGATAATCCCACGGTCTTGGTTCCCAAACGCCAGACCAAATTGTGTGGAATCTCCGTCAAAAAGGACCACCGGATTGTTTCCAAAAGTTTTATACTTTTTCAGCTCCACTGAATACGGACGGCCACCCTTGCCGGAAACAGATAACTTCATCAGATCATTTTCCAGAGTATAGAGTTTATTTTCTCCGACGGCTGATGATGCAAACTCCCCATAAACATTCTGAAGGGTCTGCAGATCAGTTGAATCACCGGGAACTACTTCTTTTTCGTTTACAGGCACCTGTTGAATTACCGGGGCAGTATCCGGCTGATTCCCGGCCTGTTGTCCCAGGATTCTCAAAGAATCAGCATTTCTTCTTTGAACTTCCAGTTCCTTCCTGTTTGGTTTTTGTACTATCCCCCAGATAATTAATATACCTGCTATCAGTAGAATTCCAAAAATTGAATTTTTATCCATGCGTAATAAGTTAGCTTAATGATAAAACCGTAATTCTTTCAATGATTCTAACAAATGGTTGATTTGATAAAACTTACAAACAGGGGGTGGGGTTTAAGCACTGTACTGCTGTACTCAGGATGGAACTGAACACCAACAAACCATTTATGCAATGGGATTTCCATGATTTCAACCAAAGAAGTCTCCGGATTGACACCGGCAGATATCATACCGGCATTCTCAAAAGCTTCCAAGTATTTATTGTTAAATTCATACCGGTGACGATGTCTTTCGCTTACCTCAATTCTTCCATATGCCTCAAAGGTAAGTGTACCTTCCTTAATAATACAGGGATAGGCACCAAGTCGCATGGTTCCTCCCTTTTCCGTAACGCCTTTTTGTTCCTCCATCAGATCGATTACCGGATCCGGTGTTTTCAACGCCATTTCTGTGGAATGCGCTTTAACAAGTCCGAGAACATGCCGTGCAAATTCAATCACAGCACACTGCAAACCCAGACAGATACCAAAAAAGGGTACATTATTTTCACGGGCATATTTGGCGGCAAGAATTTTGCCGTCAATCCCCCGGTCTCCAAATCCCGGTGCCACCACAATACCGGCAAATCCTTTTAGCAGGTCAATATAGTTGTGTTCATCAATATTTTCTGAATGAATAAATCCCACCTCAACCCTGCAGTTATTCATGGCACCGGCATGTTTGAACGACTCATTGATTGAAATATAAGCATCCGGTAGTTCCACATATTTTCCAACCAATGCAATTTTGGAATGAAATTTGGGATTCTGGAGGCGCTTCAGGAATTTGTTCCAGGGTCCAAGATCCGGTGTGCCTGAGTAATCCATACCCAGTTTCTTCAGGACTGTCATATCCAGCCTTTCTTTCTGCATTAAGATCGGAACCTCGTAAATGGTAGTGACATCGATGGATTGAATAACCGAGTCAGCATCCACATTACAAAATAGAGCAACCTTTCTGCGCAGTTCCTGACTCAGTTCATGGGAGGTCCGCAATACGAGGATGTTAGGTTGTACACCGTTTTCCAAAAGCATTTTGACAGAATGCTGGGTTGGTTTTGTTTTCAGCTCACCTGAAGATTGCAGGTAAGGAACAAGTGTAAGATGAATAGTAAGTACATTCTGGTCTCCCATTTCCCATTTGAGCTGACGCACAGCTTCAATGTAGGGCAATGATTCAATATCGCCTACAGTTCCGCCGATTTCGGTAATTACAAAGTCATATTTGTTTCGTCCCCCCAGCAGCTTAATTCTCCGCTTTATTTCATCGGTAATGTGCGGAATTACCTGTACGGTTTTCCCCAAATAATCGCCACGACGTTCTTTATTAATAACCGATTGATATATCCGGCCTGTGGTAATATTATTGGCCTGAGAAGTGGGTACACCCAGGAATCTTTCATAGTGGCCGAGATCAAGGTCGGTTTCGGCCCCGTCCTCAGTTACGTAACATTCACCGTGTTCGTATGGGTTCAGGGTTCCGGGGTCCACATTAATATAGGGATCCAGTTTCTGAATGGTGACATCATATCCCCTGGCCTGTAATAGCTTGGCGAGTGACGCTGAAATTATTCCTTTTCCCAGGGAGGAAGCCACGCCTCCTGTAACAAAAATATACTTCGTTGGTATCAATTTTACGTCAATTATTCATCCATTTCATCAATTATGCTTATTTTCCGGTTTAGCAGATCAATGTCTTTCTTTGAATTCTCGATTTTTGATTCCACATCTTTAATAACCGACTCAGCATTTCTTGACCGGGCAAAAAACCCGATATTATTCTCCCACAATACAATGTCATTCTCGAGCTGTTTCAGACGGGTAATATATTTCTCCCTTTCCTGTCTTATGCGTTGCATGCCATTCGGTTTCTCGAGATAGTCTTCAAGTTTGGTTTTAAACTTAAGCAGACTCCTGTGGCTATCATCAATCCGAAGATCATCAAATTTTTTGTTAATGGCTTCCCTGTATTTTTCCTGTATTACATCTTTGTCTTTAAGGGGTACAAAACCTATTTCAGCCCAATGACGTTGAAAGTCCTTCAGTTTTTTCAGGCATTCCTCTGCACTGTCAACAATCTGAAATTCTTCAATCTGTCTGATCAGTTCAACTTTCTTCTGCAGATTGCTTTCGAAAGAACTGTCAATTTCAGAAAAATGCCTGGCCTTTCTTTCAAAAAAGGTATCGCAGGCTGAACGAAACCTTTTCCAGACCTTTTCAGAATGCTTATGATGTACAGGCCCGATCTCTTTCCAGCGTTGTTGCAAGGCAATCAGCTCCTCGGTTGTTTTTTTCCATTCACTGTTGTCTCGCAGGGCTTCAGCCTGAACGCACAGATCTATCTTAAGCTGGAGATTGTTGTTTTGCTCCTCTTTAAATACACCATAAAATTCCCGTTTTCTGTTAAAGAAAGCATCACAGGCGTCACGAAACCGCTTATATATTTTGGCATTATCCTTCTTTGGAGCAAAACCGATGGTTTTCCAGACCTTCTGTAGTTCAACCAGGTCATGCGATCTGTTGGTCCAATCCTTATTTGAACTGATTTCCAGGTTACACAGTTCCTCTGCCTTTTCGCAAAGAGCAGACTTGGCATCCAGGTTCTTTTTCTGCTCGTTCTTAAGATCCACGAAGTGTTCCTGGTGCTTGCGGTTAATCTTTGAAGTTGCTTCCTTGAACCTGTTCCATATTTCTACGCGCATATCAGCAGGGACGGGACCAATTTCCCGCCATTGATCATGGAGGTCCTGTAAAACACGAAAGGCCTCTACCACATTGGATTCAAGCAACAATTCCACGGCTTTTTCACACAGGTGGATCTTGGATTCCAAATTCTTCTTAAGATCCAGGTCACGCAATTCCTGGTTTATCCTGATATAATCGTAAAATGCCTCAACATGATGGTGGTATGTTTCCCAGAGATCTTTGACATTCTGTTGGGGTACCGGGCCCAAAGCGCGCCATCTTTTCTGTAATTCCCTGAATTCCTGAAATGTACGATTGATTGATTCTTTGTTCCTGACCAGATCCTTTATTTCCTCAATAATCTTATACTTTTCCTCCAGGTTTTTATGTTTTTGTTCGTCCTGTATTTTATTGTAAGCAGCCTTCAGATCTCTGTATCTTCTAAGCAGTTCCTTGATATCGTTTTCGTATGGATCGTCTTCGGCTTTAAAATCCTCAAGTTCTCCACCCTGTTCCACAAAGGATTTTCTTTTCCTTTCGGTTTCAGCTTTGTGCTTTTTATAATAATTAATCTTGATGTTCTCAACATCATTGATTATTGTTTCAACAGGACGGTTCGAAAGTAAATCCCCGAGTAAAGTGATTAGCTCGACTTTTCCCATAGTGGCGAGACTGGCAGGCTCTTCCTTTTTCGGCTCTTCAGCAGTGGATTCAGCTTGTTGAGATATCTCGCTTACAACAACCTGATTGTCTTCCACCTCTCCAAAAAAATCATGAAACTCTTCTGCCTCATGATCAGGTAAATCACCGGCTTTTGCCGGTGAAAGCAATTCTTCCTCGTCGGCTTTATTCAAAGAATCCATATATTCCATGGAGGGAGCAGCTGAAAGATCAGATTCAGCAGCATTTTCAGCGGAGTCAGTTTTGGCAGGCCGATCTGCCAAAGGAGTCAAGGGATCCGTATGATCGGTGCCATCATGAGCCTCACCGATTTGTTCGCCAGGAACAGAGCTATTCAAGTCACTCATTTACAGTAATTTTACAAAAGAAATCACCTGTTGGAAACAACCTACGAAAATATACATTAATGAGTAATAGTCAAAGTTTTTTAGTTGAATAATGCCCTAAATGCAGGCTTCATTCAATAGACACAATATAAAAGATAGAATAACAGTAAGTTAGAAGGATTTCTCCACGAGTCCTGCCTGGTCAGGATTCCTTAATGTGCAATCCGCACTCCTTATGTCCCTGATCCTCCCACCACCATCTCCCGGCCCTGGAGTCTTCACCGGGAGCAACGGCCCGTGTACAAGGCTGACATCCGATGCTGGAGAATCCTTTATCGTGTAAAGTGTTGTAGGGAATATGGTGGGTATGAATGTATTCCCAAACCATTTTCTCTGTCCAACGGTACAGCGGGTTTATTTTAACCAGTCCGTTTGATTCGTCCCACTCCACAGCACTTGTGGTGAATCTGTTGAGTGTCTGATCTTTTCTGATGCCTGTTATCCAGGCCTTCATTCCGGCCAGCGCACGTCTCAGCGGTTCTATCTTACGCACATGACAACATAATTTCCGGTATTCAACGCTTTCATAAAAAAGATTTATTCCCTTCTCTCTGACCATTTCCTGTACAAGCCTGTAATCAGGGAAAAAAACTTCGATATTGGCATGATAATAGTTTCGTGTATTATGTATAAGATGGTGATTTTCAGGGAACAGTCTGCCTGTATCCAGCGTAAAAATACGGACATCCGGTTTGATCTTTATCAACATATCGGTCAACACCTGATCTTCCGCACCCATGCTTGAAGACAGGCAAATGAAATCGCCAAATTCACCAATGAAAAACTCAAGTATTTCCTGTACCGGTTTTCGGGCGAAACGATCATTCCATTCGGCTATTCTGTTTTCCATTTAGCTGAAATTACACATTATAATAACAATCATGAATTAAAATAGATCGGACAGGAAGCTGTAATAAATTTTTCTCAAGGCTAATGATACTTTTGGTAAATGGTTCGTATGGCTGATGACTGGTTAAGGTTCTGGAGGTTTTCAATCCGGCCGCATTCAAACCAATCCGAGCGGTCATGTTCAAATCCTCTTATGACATGTTCCCCTGCAAGTCTCAGATACAAATCGGTTATCGAAAAGGGCCCGGTTTCGTTAATCAGATCAAAAACAGCGGGTTCAATGATATGCACCGTGCTGAAAGCCATCCTGGTCGGATTCACACCTTCCCTGACAAGTCGTATTTCTCCTGTTGTGTTATTCTGCCAGCCGCATAGCCTGTATTCCCGGTCAAATATGAAATCACGGGATGATTCCCGGTGTTTAACCGCCAGCGTTGCCAGGGGAGAGTTGGCTTTATGCCAATCGAGCATTTCCCCCAGGTTAAGATTGGTAATTACATCCGAGGAGGTCACAACAAACGGTTTACCGTCGGTAAAAAACCAACGTGCCTTTGACAGTCCGCCTCCTGTATCGAGCAATTCATCGCTTTCATCAGAAAATTCAATCCGAAGTCCGAAAGAATCATTCTTATTGATAAAATCCACAATTTGCCCGGCAAACTGGTGAATATTTATGACAATATCGTCAATACCATAAAATTTCAGATAACGGATGGCATTCTCCAGTAAAGAGATACCCTGAATCTCAATCAAGGCTTTTGGTTTATTTTCTGTTAGCGGAAGCATCCGTGTTCCTTTACCGGCTGCCAGTATCATTGCTTTCATATCACAGACAGGTATCAATCAGATTTTTTTGGCTTATATTGATGTTTTTCATGCCTTCTGATTCTTTTCAAGCTCAAGATGCATTACAACAAGATTAATTGCATATTTGTTTTTCAAATAGGCCGACAACCGTTCTGCCATATAAACCGAGCGGTGATGTCCACCCGTGCAGCCATAATTAACCATCAGACTTGTAAACCCCCGGCCAAGATATACATTCACGGCCTGTTCGACCAGATGCAGGGTATGCATAAAAAAATCCATAACATCAGCTTTACTTTCCAGAAACTCAATTACTGGTAAATCCCTGCCTGTTAAGTCCTTAAATTCGTCATACTTGCCAGGATTATTCAAAGCCCTGCAGTCGAACACAAAACCTCCGCCATTGTCGGTATTATCCTGCGGAATACCATTCTTATATGAAAAACTGTTAATGGTTACCGTGAATGTGTCATGTCTGATTTCGTACTCCCTGATTTTCGGCAGGTTAATCAACTTTTCAAATACGCCGGGAAGACTAACCAGATTCAGGGGTAACGGCTTATGCTGGATGAGCCAGGAAAGGGTTTTCACGGCAAACGGCAAGCTTTGTAAGAACAAGGGTTTTCGTTCGATATAACCCCTGAAACCGTATGCTCCCATGGCTTGCATCAACCGCAAGTATACAAAACCGTAGTAATATTCCAGAAATTCATCGGGCCTAAACCAGGAAAAAGTTTTGGTAAATACTGCAAGATAATAATCCAGCAATTCCTGCCTCATCTCATCGGAATGCCGTGTTTTAGCTTCAAATAATAATGAAGACAAATCGTACTGCAAGGGGCCCTTTCTCCCTCCTTGAAAATCAATGAAGTAAGGATCATCCTGGTGAAGCATGATATTTCTTGACTGAAAATCCCTGAACATAAATGAGTTACGTTCAGCCTTGATCAGCCATTGAACAATTTTTGTGAAGTCATCCTCCAGGTCCTGCTCATAGAATCCTATTTTTAAAGGTTTCAAAAGGCAGTATTTGAAGTAATTCATATCCCACATCATGCTCTGAATGTCAAATTCAGCACGCGGATAACAATGGGAATAATCGATACCGCTGGTCGACTGTATCTGCAGGCCAGGCATGGCATCAATCACCTGGCGGTATACCTTCCGGATTTTCTCCTCCGGATCAGATCCCTTTCGGATATCGGCCAGATAATCAAACAATGTAACATCTCCCAGGTCCTTTTCGAGATAGACCTGTTTTTGCAGGTCCTCGGCGAATACTTCAGGAACACGGCTACCAGTCAGGCGAAGTTGCCGGTTCAGGTAAATGAAAGCCTGATTCTCAAGAAGATCATTGTTGTAAACTCCCATAACAGAACCCTTGGAGGAACATATCCGGAAGTACCGCCGGTATGATCCCGATTCGGGCATGGGAACAATGGATTCTGCTTTGGTATTGCTCCACCTGTTAAATAATTCCTCAACTGCTTTGATGGGTTCAACCATACGTTAAAGTTTTGCCTGACGGAAAACAGACTTTGCTGTTTGTTGAATCTGGTTCCAGGCTTTCTGTACATGCCTCAGCTCTACCCGTGTCTGACCCACCGATATCCTGAGTGTATAAATATTATTAAGTTTTGTATGTGAAATATACATGTTGCCGGTGCCGTTTACTGCCAGCAAAAGTTCTTCATTTAAGCGGTTAAGGACTTCAGGATTGTTCACGCCTTCCGGATGATATCTGAAACAAACCAGTCCGAAATTTACCGGTGCCAGTATTTCAAAATCAGGATGTTCCTCAATCCAGGTTTTTAACTGACCTGCCATGGCAATATGACTTCGTATTTTTTCCTGAAGACCCCGGAGGCCGAATGACCTGATGACAAACCACAGTTTGAGGGCCCTGAATCTTCTGCCCAGTTGTATTCCCCAGTTTGAATAATCGTTTACATGCTCAGGAATCTGGGTTTTCAAATATTCGGGCACCAGTTTAAAGGTATTGACAAGGATCTCACTGTCTTTTACGAAGTATGCGGAGCAATCGAAATTGGTGAACAGCCATTTGTGGGGATTGAAAACCAGGCTATCAGCTTTCCCGATTCCTGCTAACATCCATTGATATTCAGGAAGAATCAGTGCTGAACCGGCATAAGCTGCGTCAACGTGCAACCATAGGTTATTTTTCTCACAGATACTGGCTATATCTTCCAGGGGATCCACAGCCGTTGAACCGGTTGTCCCCAATGCTGCCACCACACAAACAGGTTTATAACCGGAACGGATATCGGCCTGAATGGCTTTTTCCAGTTCAAGCGGCTTCATCCGGAATTCATTGTCGCATCCGATTTTCACAAGGTTGTCTTTCCCAATTCCGGCGATCTTCACGGCCTTTTCAACGGATGAATGAGCTTCGGATGAGCAGTATACCCGCATGGTTGTTCCGCTGCCAATTCCTTTATGGTTAACAGCATAACCAGTGGCCTTTTCCCTGGCCGACAAAATCGCACACAGGGTTGAAGTAGATGCGGTATCCTGTATAACACCTTCAAAGTTTATGGGAAGCCCTGTCATTTTTTTAAGCCAGTTCATAACGGCTTCCTCCAGTTCCGAAGCAGCAGGGGAAGTCTCCCATTTCATACATTGTGCACCCAGGGCCGAAGAAAGCATTTCAGCGAGAAGCGAAGGAAAACTTGAGTTAGCCGGGAAATAGGCAAAAAAAGAAGGGCTTTGCCAGTGAGTCATTCCGGGCATAATAATCCGTTCGAAATCTCGGAATATCTGCCGCATATCTTCAGGTTCAGCCGGCGGGTCCTCCGGAATGCCGGCGTACACCGATCCTGGTTTGCAGGCAGCTTTAACAGGATACTTTTCAATACCTGTATAATAATCTGCTATCCAATCGACTATTTTATGCGCCTCCTGCCGGAACAACTCAGGTGAATCCATGGTTTATGGTGTTTCTCACAGGGCTAAAAATAGTGAAAATAATGGGTAGTGTTATAATTATTTTGAATTGTGAATCAGATTTAATATTTTTAAATCGCTAAATCTTCTCAAGTTTTGAAATCATGCACCTGGAACTGTACGACGCTGATTTATTGAATTTCGTGGAATTTAACCTTACCGGTGACAATGACAATTACCATCGCTGTGATGAGGAATCGAAGTATCTTGACAGTCCCGTGTTCTACCTTTTTCAGCCCTGTTTCGAAGAGGCCAATAAAACATATGACTATTTTGCTGGAACTAAGTATAACTCCCGTAAGATCATTGTATTGCGCAATGAGTTAATAGCAAATCTCCAGAAATTTGAATCACTTTCCGACAGCAGCGAATTCGTGAATCTGATCGGCAGCCGTTTCATGGGGAAGGATTTTCTGGCTGAAATTGAGTCTGAAGATTCTCAATGGCTCGTACACTGGAAGGAATACAACCGCAAAATCATCGGCGTGAATAAGGACCTCATCGATCTGGTTGAGAAGTGCGCTTTTGATGAGCGGGTATTGTGGGTGATTGGGTATTGAAGCTTCAGCAACAATATTCGGGTAAAAACATCAGACCGGTTTGGGTTGTGAGTTGTATGATGGATCCTCCTACCCGAAAACTACGGCATGTAGGACCTATCAAATAGGTATGTCGCTTGGAATGGGATTTAAGTATAAATTGAAAAATGACGCTTATTTCTTTCTCAAAAATGAATTTGAATACAGGCTTCCCTCTGCCAATTTAAGAAACATACTTGACTATACCAGGACTGAATCATGGTTGATCAGTGTTGGTTAAGGATTTAAAATTAAATAGTTACCAACCGTAATAGCTAATAAGTGATATCTCCTTAAAAGCCTGGATTTCTGCGATAAATAATCAAGCTTACACCTGTTGTTTCAAACGGTCGATAACTTCCAGGCAAGCCCTGCTGTTGTGATAGGGACATTTCCAGAAACCCGCCTTGTCATCCTTAAGGTTTGGCGTGCCATCGGGGTATATACTCCAAAACCATTCACCTTTCTTCCTGTCAATCAGGTTTTTGTTTATAAAATTCCAGCATTGTAAGGCTTTTGAGAGGTAAAGATCATTCCGGGTTAACTCAAACAGGTTAACCAGACCAACAATGGCCTCTGCCTGAGGCCACCAGTGCCGGTCCTTATCGGTATGACCGGTTTCAGGATCATGCTCATAGACCAGACTGCCATCGTCCTGAAATCCCTCCAGAGCAGCCAGCGCCAGGTCAGTACAGGCTACTTTGGTTGCTTCGAGCAGAACAACATCTCCATGGGCCCTGGCTGCCTCAACTATCAGCCAGGATGCTTCGATGTCATGGCCGTATGAAATCAGGAGCGATTTGGAATTCCAGGTTTCGTCGAAAAAAAGTCGCAGGTGATGTGATTTGCTGTCAATGATTTTCTCCAGAAAAATATGGACAAGGTTACCTAACTGTTTTTCCAGTGTGTGGTCCTTCCATACTTTGTATAAACTGGTGTAGGCTTCCAGAATATGAAGGTGTGTATTGGTAGTTTTCTTTTCGTTAACATCCTTGTCACTTAGGCGTAAATCGTTGAGCAACTTCCAGTCGTGGCTGTAAGCCTCAAAGTAACCATTCAGCGCTGAATCGAAGCTCTTTTCTTCGATCAGCCGGTAAAGGGATATAGCTGTTTCAAGTGCTTTTTGTTCACCGGTTGCCCTGAAGTATTCTGTGAAAGCATATATGAAAAAAGCTTGTGAATAAATTTGCTTCTTGGTTTCAAGTGGCTTGCCATCATAAGTGATTTTCCAGTATGTTCCCCCGTTTACCCGGTCGAAGAAGTGCGAAAGGATCGCATGATATGCATGTTCGGCCATAAGCTTGTACCGCGGATCTTTTAAATGAATGTAAGCCGAAGAAAATGTCCAGAGTATCCTGGCATTCAGGATACCACCCTTGGCTTCACCATTTACCCGGTTTCCGTGTCCGTCAATCCTGCCATAAAATCCTCCGTATTCCTCATCGGCCATTTGTGTTATCCAGAACGGAAGGATATTGTGCGTAAGTTCCGACTGCATGTCTGAACACATAAGGAGCAGTTCCTGCTTTGTCATTAAGGCTATGGATTGAATTACTTTTTCGACAGATAGGATAGATTCTTGTCAATCAGTTTTTTAAGCGTTTCGACTGATGTCGCAGAATAATAACTGTCGGCAGGCGTATTCAGACAGTAATCCACCAGCTTGTCCACCGTTGAAGTAGCCACGTGCATGCGGGTATCGGAAGAGGCATAATATAGATAAACTGTCCCGTCGTTATCGACAATCCATCCGTTGGTGAAGAGTACATTGGATACATCTCCAATTCGTTCTTCGCCAACCGGGGCCATCAGGTAACCTGCCGGCTCGGCAATCATTTCCGATGGGTCCTCCAGTGAAGTCATGTAGAGATAAAGCACATAACGGAGGCCGGCTGCGCATCCTCTCACCCCGTGAGCCAGGTGCAGCCATCCTTCGGTAGTCTTGATAGGGTGGGGACCCTCACCGTTCTTCACTTCTTTAATAGTATGATAATATCGGTGGTTAATAATTTTCTCTTGTTCCACCCTGGAGTTGGTCATATCATCTATGAGCGCCCAGCCGATACCTCCGCCTTTGCCGGCATCGATGAAGCTGTCCTGCGGCCTTGTATAGAGCGCATATTTCCCCCTGATAAATTCGGGGTGAAGAACCACGTTGCGTTGCTGGCTTCTCGTCTTGAGGTCGGGGAGTCGCTCCCAGCTTATCAGATCTCTGGTTCTCACAATTCCGGCAGTGGCAACAGCCGATGACAGGTCACCGGGGGCAGCTGCAGGATCTTTCTGTTCAGCACAGAAGATGCCATATATCCATCCATCTTCGTGCTGCGTCAGCCGCATATCATAAACATTGGTTTCCCGATCCTCAACCTGTGGAATGGTAACCGGATAATCCCGGAATCTGAAATTATCGATTCCATTAGGACTTTCTGCAATCGCAAAAAAAGACTTGCGGTCGTTGCCTTCAACCCTTGCCACAAGCAGGTACTTTCCATTAAATTTTATGGCGCCTGCATTAAAGGCTGCATTTATACCAAACCGTTCCAGCAAGTAAGGATTACTGGCAGGATTAAGATCATACCGCCAGAATAAAGGAGCATGTTCTGCAGTAAGCACAGGATTTTCATACCGGTTAAAAATACCATTTCCCGGAAGCACTTTACTATTTTTTCTGGTAAGCAGGGAGGCATGTAACTGCTCCAACTGGAGTAGTCTTTTATCAAAAAAAGTATTCATAGGTATAGGTTTTCGATTTTTCAGGCTGAAGATACAAGTAATTCCTTATTTTTAAAACATTGTCTTTCTTTTTCAAAATCTCTCCTGATTTACTCGCTATGGGCGGTTCCAACCCTGCCCCTACGCCTTACTCCCTTCTTTTCCTTCTGGAATCCATTTACCCTTCAGCGTCGGAAACTTCAGGGCATCCTTCAGCAGGCTTAAGAAATCATCCCTTGCCATTTCTTCAGCACCCATTGATTTCAGATGTGCTGTGGATTGCTGCGCATCAATGAACATAAACTTATTTCTGATGGCCCAGTCTGCCAGGCTGTGAAGTGCTACTTTGGAAGCATCAGCCATGAAATAAAACATCGATTCTCCGAAAAAGGCCCTGCCAAGTGAAACTCCATACAGGCCTCCAACCAGTTTCCCCTGGTGGTATGTCTCAAAAGAATGTGCAAAACCTGCACGATGCAGATTGATATATGCCCTGGTCATATCGTCCGTTATCCATGTACCGTCCTGACCGTTTCGCTTAACCGAGGCGCAATGCCTGATAACCTCCTCGAAGTTATGGTCGGTCCTTACGGTAAATATTCCGCTTCGGATACGTTGTTTCAGGCTTGTGGAAATGATGAGTTTTTCGGGAAATAACACAAGCCGCGGATCTGGTGACCACCAGAGAATCGGGGAATTTTCATCATACCAGGGGAAGATGCCATTTGAATAGGCTGTTATTAAGGATTCAATGCTCAAATCCCCGCCTGCCGCCAGCAGACCATCTGGGTCGGCTGTACACGGATCCGGAAACAGATATTCAAAAGGCATGGGGTAGTGCCCAGGACAAGACTCGAACTTGCACGCCCTTTAACAGGCGCCAGCCCCTCAAGCTGGTGTGTCTACCAATTCCACCACCTGGGCTACTAGGGTGTGGGTGTGGGTGTGATTTGGTGTTAGTTTGGGCGCTTTGCCGGCTGAAACTTTGGCGAAGGCTGGTGCCTGGAACAGGACTCGAACCTGCACGTCCTTGCGAACACTAGTCCCTGAAACTAGCGCGTCTACCAATTCCGCCATCCAGGCATTTATCTCAAAAATCGGAGTGCAAATATATAAATTAATACGAATAGTTGATAAAATAACTCAAAACAAAAAGGCCGGTTTCGCCGGCCTTTTGTCCTGGTGATTGAATTGCCATAACGCTCCATTTGAGCAGTATCCTGGTTACTCTTTGGCTTTTTTTAGTCTCGGTTCAACTTTCAGAATTCTGTACTGTGCAATCTTCTTTCCGTCTTTTCTGCTTCCGGATCCTACATAGTCAACATAAGCAATAAATTCATTCACTTCGTTCCTGTAAAGCTGTCCGGTCATGATCCAGCCGACATCTTCTGCAGCCAGCAGGTAATTGTTATGCGTGGGATGCCATACATCCACAAAATAAACCACCGGATCAAGATTCTCAAACGTCACTACGCCGTACTCATCGGTAAATCCTTCCACAAGCATATTGGTCTCATTCTCCCAGTCGGTTAACGTAGGATAGAGGATCACACTTGCATCAGCTACCCGGTAATGATCATAGTATTCCTCAACAATAACATTGAGTGAGGTCGTAAGAACTTCAATGGTGGCTGATGCCCGGTCCACCACCCGCTGTCCCCTGAAGGCTGTTAGCGTTATCTCATACACACCGGCTCTGTCATAATAGTGTGAGGCATTAAATGCATCGGACCAGGTGCCATCACCGAAATCCCATTCAAAGTGATCGGCATAACCTGATGATGTATTGGTGAAATAAACGGTTTCAAAGACCTCAACCCTATGTGACGACATGATGAAATCGGCATACGGTTCGCGTTCACACGATGCAATTAAAAGAACCATTACAGGCAATATGATAATATACTTTTTCATGGTGTCTGGCATTTAATCGTTATATCATACTAGTTTCAAAACGCATGCCATTTACCTTCTTTTTAAGCTTTTTATTGCTTATACGTAAAAATTGGCGATGTGTTTTATCACTTATTATTTTTGCAGACATGAAAATTTTCAATTCAAAGCTGAATTAATACATTTACACAGTTTTTATGCATCAATCATCGCGGATATAAAGGATTATATCTTTTATCAGTTGTTTTTTATGAATTTTTTTCCAAAGCTATTCTGCCTGGGCAAGAAGGTTATTACTTTCTGGCTTTTACTTCTCTTGTGCTTAATTACCGTTAAAGGTCAGGCCCGCATGGTGATTTCAAAGCTCAATGGCCAGATTGATTTTGACGGTTATGTGACCGAACCGGCATGGGATATAATACAACCTCTTCCCATGGTGATGCATTCGCCCGTCTTTGGAAAGGAACCCTCTGAGAGATCAGAGGTCCGGATCGGGTACACCCATGAATTTATTTTTATTTCTGCCCGGTTTTATGACAGGGAACCTTCGAAGATCATGACCACCTCCAGGAAACGTGACGAGTTGTCGGGCGGGAACGACTGGTTCATCATTATTTTTGACTCATTCAACGACAAGGAGAACGGGCTTGGCTTTGCCACAACACCAGCAGGATTAAGACTTGACTTTGCTGTCCTGAAGGACGGAATATCGCAACTGCCTGAAATGCCATTTAATGTCAGCTGGAATACGTTCTGGGATGTAAAGGTCACCCGTGACAACCAGGGATGGTATGCTGAAATGCGAATTCCGCTTTCCAGTCTCCGGTTTAAGGAAGATAACGGGCAGGTGATCATGGGAATGACTTGTGTAAGAATGATCGCCCACCTGAATGAGACCGACATTTTTCCGGCCATACCGCCCAACTGGGGTTTTTTCAGCATAATGCGGGTTTCGCTGGCCAGGGAGGTAGTTTTTGAAGGAATTCATTCCAAAAAGCCATTCTATATTGCTCCCTATTTATTGGGTGGGTATCAGGTGGAGAACCGCCTCAATGATGATGAAACAGCATACCATACCGATCGATCCCCAAAGCTTACCGCGGGACTCGACCTGAAATACGGGCTAACGAATAACCTCACTATGGATGTCACCCTGAATACTGACTTTGCACAGGTAGAAGCGGATGATGAACAGATCAATTTGACCCGTTTTTCCTTGTTATTCCCGGAAAAAAGAAGCTTCTTTCAAGAACGTTCCAGCATCTTCAATTTTGATTTTGAACAGGGCAATAGTTTGTTTTATAGCCGCAGAATAGGGCTTTCAGAGGGAGAACCGGTACCTCTTTACGGCGGAGTACGCATCAGCGGAATGGCAGGTAAATGGGACCTCGGCCTGATGGACATGCAAACCCGCGAACATATATCCTTGGAAGATTCCGCCAATAGTTTGCCCAGTGAGAATTTCGGCAACCTCAGGATGAGAAGGAACATCCTGAACGAGAACAGTTATCTGGGGGGGATAATCAGTTCCAGGATCGGCACAAACGGTCAGTATAATGTGGCGTATGGTGTGGATGCCATCATTAAGCTATTCGGCAATGATTATTTCAATATTAAACTCGCTCAGGTGGTGGACAAAACAACCCCGAACACCATGGCCTCGCTGGAGCCAACCGGTATACTTCTCAACTGGAAACGGTTCACTAACAAGGGCCTGGGATACAACTTCACCTATGGCAGGTTTGGAAAATACTTCGAACCGGGAACCGGCTTCATGATGCGGAATGATTATGCTTATTACGATGGAATGCTCAGTTATGGCTGGATACGTGGTGAGAAATCCAGGATCCTGAATGACAATATTGAGGCCGAGGTGAAAATCTTTCAGTCCAATGAAAACGGAATGACTGAATCACTCGAGGCACTTGCCGGATATATAGTTTTTCTGAAATCAGGTATGTTTTCCTATACCGGCCTCAGTCATAACTACGAGAATGTGACCGACAGCTTTTCCTTTTCCGATGATGCCCATGTGCCTCCCGGAAAATACAATTTTAATTTACTGGAATGTCATATGCAAACATCCGAAACAAAGCTCTTCAATGTGGGGATGGATCTCTGGGCCGGTACCTTCTATGACGGGAACAGGTTTTCAATAGGTCTTACACCTTCATGGAACCTCAGTTCTTCCCTGCAGCTGAAGGCGGAATATGAATTCAACAGGCTCAGGTTCCCCGGAAGGGATCAGCGGTTTGATGGGCATGTGGCAAGAATCAGGGCGCTGGTGATGTTATCCACCAGCCTCTCATTCAGTACTTTTATCCAGTTCAACAACACCGATCACAACGTGGTGACAAACCTCAGATTACGTTATAATCCAAGGGAGGGCAATGATTTCTTTATTGTTTACAACGAAGGCAGAAATACTGACCTGGACCGCGAAGTTCCTCGGCTGCCATCGATGAACAACAGGGTCATACTGCTCAAATATACCTATACTTTCAATGTAAGGAAGTAAACCTGCAATTGTACTTATCTTTGGCGGTTAGGATATTACAGGTGCTGTTCCACTTAGCATAGTTCAAACCAGTGAATAGGATGCCGGTGTCAGGAAGATCTTCCGGATATTGCTTACCGTATCTGCATATTCGGGCTTTACCCGCATCGCGTTCCATTCATCATGAGCACCAAACCGTGCCCAGGTTGCATTACGATCGGCCATATCTGTAAATCCTACCATATACACCAGGGCGGGCATATATTGCCCGGCTATGATTTTCCCGAAAAATACCGGCAGCAGACCGACTTTCAGAAAAAGTGCAATTTCTTCGTTGTCAAACATCGCGATCTTCCTTCTGCCTGCGTCTTCACTGGCACTTTCATAGATACGCAATTCAAACAATCCTTTCTTTTCACCGGGGACCACAAGTGAAGGATACTTATCAAAAGCTTCCAGCAGAAATGTTTCATAACGGCTGTAAACAGTTTTTGCAGCCGGAATACTGCTATAGGCCAGGGATGCCTTTATATAGGCGGTGTCGGTGGAAAGTTCAGCCTGTACCCTGAAATAATCGGAGATCGTGGGATAAGCCAGTAATACATATAGTTTTGTTGGTTCTTCAAGACTGTATTCTTCGAAGGCAGCAAGCTTTATATTCCTCTTATTCAGAAATGGTATCAGGGCTTCTTTAAAATATTGCTCAAGCACATTTTTACCATTGGAGCCAAAGGATATGGTATATACCCTGAGTTCAAACAAGCCTTTTCCGCTGTCAGCGGATTGGGATTTTCCCATCGCAGGTGCCGCAAGAGATGCTCCTCCTGCGATAAGGGCTGAATTCTTTAGAAACAATCGTCTTTTCATGTTGTTGATTTTTAAAATCGTTATAGTCCTAAATTAGGAAAGAAATCCGGAACTTAGTCATTCCATATCATTAAATCTGTCAGGTTTTCTTAGATAAAAACCTATTACTTTTATCTTTCATTTTTCAATAGATTAGACCATCGAAATCATTCAATCATGAATAAAACCTTATGTGTTTGGCTGTTTATGCTATCCTTTGCCGTTCCTGCACTTAACCAGGTTGTTTTTACTCAGTATTTTACTGATCAGACACTCCGGATTGATTACTATCATACCGGTGATGCCACTGCTGAAGAAATCAACCTCGATAAATTATACAAACAAGGCACCTGGGCCGGGAATCCGGAACGTTGTATACAGCCTTTTGAACTGGGTCTTTACAAGGTAAATGTTTATGACAGTGCCACAAACAGCTTAATCTTTTCGAACGGATATAACAGTATTTTTGCAGAATATCAAACCATTGACCCAGCGATTAAGGGAATACGGCGTACATATCATGAATCGGTATTGATACCTTATCCCTTAAAACCATTTGTTCTGGTTATTGAAAAGCATGACCGGAATAACCTGCTTTCCCCGTTATTTAGGCAGACCCTCGACCCATCTGATTACCACATTATAACTGAAAAATTCAACCCTGAGAATGACCTGATCATTCCGGTTAAACAAAATGGCAGTCCGCATAAAAAGGCCGACCTGGTTATCCTGGCCGAAGGCTATCAGGACAATGAGATAGATAAGTTTAAAAATGATCTGAAATATTACAGCGAATTATTTTTCTCGGTTGAACCCTACAAAAGCTTGGCCGGATTTTTCAATATCAGCGGTATATTCAGTGCCTCGGAAGAAAGCGGAACCGACGAGCCACGACAGGGAATATATAAAAATACCAGGCTGAACAGCTCTTTCAATGCTTTTGACCTTGATCGCTATTGTCTGGCCGAGGACAATAAAAGTATCCGTGATATGGCAGCCGGGGTACCCTATGATGCTATTCTGATCATGGTGAATAAAAACCGATATGGTGGCGGCGGCATCTATAACTGGCAGACCGTTTTTTGTACCGGGTCACCCTGGCGGGATTATGTTTTCCTGCACGAATTTGGTCATGCCTTTGCGGGATTGGCTGATGAGTATTTTTCTTCGCCTGTGGCTTATGTGGACTTTTATACACCCGGGGTGGAACCCCTTGAGGCAAATATCACCGCATTGCCCGATACGGCCAATGTGAAATGGAAGCAATACCTATCTCCCGGAATCAAAGTACCAACCGAGTGGGGAAAGGCTACTTACGACAGCCTGGTGAACCGGGTTTCAACCCTGCTTGTGGAAAGGGATAAAGCAATTGAAGAGATGAGGAAATCAGGTGCCTCAACCCCGGAACTGGAGAAAGTAAAGGATAATTTCCAGACAAGGATGAATGCAGTAAATAAAGAAATCGATGATTTTTTCAGGAAACACCCGCTCAAAGATAAAGTCGGTGTTTTTGAAGGTGCCAATTATATGTCCGAAGGAATGTACCGCCCAACCATCATGTCACTGATGCATAAATTCGAAGAAGGCAGATTGTCTTATGATATTGTGAATGAACAGGCGATCATTTCTGCAATAAATTATTACACTGGTGATTAGATGAGCCGTTTGGGTTTAATTTATGACATAAAACGATTCTCGGTAAACGATGGACCGGGAATCCGTACCACTGTATTTTTTAAAGGATGCCCGCTGGCCTGCTGGTGGTGTCATAATCCTGAAAGCCGTTCCAATGAGGTAGAACGGGCTACATTAATACGTAAACTCGGTGACAACGAATTCTGTCAGCAGGAAACTATCGGAAAATCAGTAAGCATAGAAGAGGTGATGCATGAGATCGTTAAGGATTCAGTATTTTACGAAACCTCCGCAGGAGGAGTGACCTTTTCAGGAGGCGAACCCTTATTTCAGCCTGAATTCCTTGCCGGTCTGGCGGAGGCCTGCCGGTCAGAAGGTATCCATACCTGTCTGGATACCAGTGGATATTGTTCACCCGGGCTATTCAGGGATCTCATTCCGAAAATTGATTTGTTTCTTTATGATTTAAAAATCCTCGACAGGGAAAAGCATATTCATTATGTTGGATATCCAAATGATGATATTCTGTACAACCTTCAGCAGCTTGATGATACCGGCGGAGACTATATCATCCGTGTGCCGGTTGTTCCTGGCGTGAACGAAGACAGAGCCAGTATGTTAAGCTTGCTCAGCTATCTGAAATCATTTTCCAATCGCGGGAAGGAAATACATTTTCTGCCCTACCATGCATTGGCCAGACATAAATTCAGGTACCTGGGAATAGGAGATAAAATGGAGGGGACTTTAGCTGTTGATCAACAGGTTCTTATTAATTTAGCCGGGGAATTTGAACAATACGGCTACAAAGTTAAAATTGGGGGATAAAAATCAATACTTTATGAATGACAGGATCCGTAAGCTAAGGGAACAAAGCCTTCAGGCTATTAACCGTATAACAGCCGAAAGAGCGTTGCTGGTTACCAGTTTTTATAAATCCATGGTATCCCGTGAAGTCAGCATTCCGCTTCAGCGGGCTCTCTGTTTTGACTATATCCTGCAAAACAAGGCCATCTGTATTCTCCCGGGTGAACTGATTGTCGGAGAACGCGGACCGGAACCTAAGGCAACACCTACTTATCCTGAAATCAACCTGCATTCCGAACAGGATCTGGATGTACTGCAGAGCAGAAAAAAGGTACATTTTCAGAGTGATGCAGAAACACGTAAAATTTTCTCTGATGAAATCATTCCTTTCTGGAAAGGACAGACCAACCGCGACAGGATGATGCGCCTGCTCCCGTTGGAATGGCATCAGGCTTATGAAGCGGGTATTTTTACCGAATTCATGGAACAACGTGCCCCCGGTCATACTGTTTTGGGTGATAAGATATACCAGAAAGGTATACTGGATATTATCAAGGATATCCGTGCTTCCGCTGACAGGCTAGATTATTTCAATGATCCTCTTGCCTTTGAAAAGCAGGAAGAGCTTAAGGCCATGGAAATTGCGGCCGGTGCCATCATTTCCTATGCTTTGCGACATGCTGATAAGCTCAATGAACTTGCTTTAGCCGAATCTGATCCCTTCCGGAAAAAGGAGCTTGAAGAGATGGCTTCCGTTTGCCGTCATGTACCGGCACATGCACCACGCACTTTTCATGAAGCACTTCAGTATTATTGGTTTGTACACCTTGGGGTGGTAATAGAGCTGAATCCATGGGATTCCTTTTGTCCCGGTCGACTTGATCAGCATCTATATCCCTTTTACAGGAAGGAAATGGAAGAGGGTATCCTTACAAAAGACAAAGCGGTGGAACTTTTACAGACTTTCTGGATCAAATTTAATAATCATCCTGCGCCACCCAAGGTGGCAATTACGGCACAAGAGAGTAACACCTATACCGATTTTTCTCTTATTAATCTGGGCGGAGTAAAGGCAGATGGTTCTGATGCAGTGAATGAACTAACTTTTATTATACTGGATGTTATTGAAGAGATGCGTCTCCTGCAGCCAAGCTCAATGGTCCAGATCAGCAAAAAGAATCCCGATCCATTCCTGCACCGGGCTATCAGGATTGTTAAAACCGGCTTTGGTCAGCCTTCTATATTTAACACCGATGCTATCATACAGGAGCTGGTACGACAGGGAAAAAGCCTGGAAGATGCACGAAGGGGCGGCGCTAGCGGTTGTGTTGAAAGTGGAGCATTCGGGACAGAGGCTTATATCCTTACAGGATACTTTAATATTCCAAAGGTATTGGAGATAACACTGAATAACGGGTATGATCCGGCTACCCGCAAGCAGATTGGATTAACAACAGGTGATCCGGCCGGATTTTCACATTTTGAGGAGTTGCTGGATGCCTTTAACAAACAATTGAACCATTTTATCAATATTAAAATCAAGGGCAGTAATCTTATTGAAAAGATCTTTGCCTCTTACATGCCGGTTCCTTTTCTTTCCCTGTTTATAGATGATTGCATCGCAAACGGAAGAGATTACAATGCGGGAGGCGCACGCTACAACACCAGTTACATTCAGGGTGTGGGAATGGGCACCATAACAGATTGTCTGACTTCATTGAAGTATCATGTTTTCGATAAAAAATCATGTTCCATGAAGGAAATGCTCGGCGCCCTGGAGAACAACTTTAAGGGATTTGAAGATTTACATTTTAATCTGGTTTATAATACCCCCAAATATGGCAATGATGATGATTATGCCGATGATAATCTTGTGAAAGTATTTGATATGTATCATAAGGCGGTCGATGGTCGTCCGACTCCGCGGGGCGGTAATT
>Ga0299915_10000714_pt1 | contig 24860 bp, 24 predicted proteins | sample RVTome_13_FD_200263 | JGI IMG/M metagenome (GOLD analysis project Ga0299915, IMG submission 200263) | Soil microbial communities from uranium-contaminated site in the Upper Colorado River Basin, Wyoming, United States - RVT92D227 (version 2) ... | reverse complement strand
CCGGCGTGGTGGTCTCCACCGTCGCCGTCGGGATTTTCACCCGGGGGTCGCAATTTGAAGTTTTGGTGTTACCTCCTTCCCTTCAACCAGGCTTTGCCTGACGCACCGCCAGCAAGAACGTCAGCAAGAGACCTTGTTGGAGCGATCAGAGACCTGCTCGAGATGACGGCCGGAGAAGTGAACGGGTCCGATGCAATCGGATACAAATTCAGGGTGACGTCTTGGATCGTTGGCGCCTGCCATTCTTCTGGCGTTCCTGCTGGCGTCTTGTCGCGCCCCTGGCGTTCTCTCTGAACGTCGAAATGTTCTCGGACGTAAGCTGCTCGACGAAGAATCGGGCGGCGTCCTGGGCGGCGTACCGATCGAGCATTGGATCTAGAACTCGACGACGGTCCGGATCGACACGCCTTCGTGCATCAGGTCGAACGCCTCGTTGATCCGCTCGAGCGGGAGCTTGTGCGTGATCATGCGATCGATCTCGATCTTCTTGTCCATGTACCAGTCGACGATACGTGGGACGTCGGTGCGGCCGCGCGCCCCGCCGAACGCGCTGCCTTTCCAGGTGCGGCCGGTGACGAGCTGGAACGGACGCGTCGCGATCTCCTGACCGGAGCCCGCGACCCCGATGATCACGCTCGTGCCCCAGCCGCGGTGGCAGCACTCGAGCGCCTGCCGCATCAACTTGACGTTGCCGACGCACTCGAAGCTGTAGTCGGCGCCGCCACCCGTGAGCTCGACGAGGTGCGCGACCAGCTCGCCCTTCACGTCGTTCGGGTTGACGAAGTGGGTGAGCCCGAGCTCGCGCGCCATCAGCTCGCGCGCCGGATTGATGTCGACGCCGACGATCTTGTCGGCACCGACGAGCCGGGCGGCTTGCACGACGTTGAGCCCGATGCCGCCGAGCCCGAACACCACGACGTTCGCGCCGGTCTCGACCTTCGCGGTCCACAGGACCGCGCCGATGCCGGTGGTGACCCCGCAGCCGATGTAGCAGATCTTGTCGAACGGCGCGTCGGCGCGAACCTTCGCGAGCGCGATCTCCGGCAGCACCGTGTGGTTCGCGAACGTCGAGCAACCCATGTAGTGATGGATCTTCTGGCCGTGCAGCGAGAACCGGCTGGTGCCGTCGGGCATGAGCCCTTTGCCCTGCGTCGCGCGGATCGCGGTGCACAGGTTCGTCTTGCGCGACAGACACGACTTGCACCCGCGGCACTCCGGTGTGTAGAGCGGGATGACGTGATCGCCGGGCGTGAGCGAGGTGACGCCCGGCCCCACCTCGCGCACGATGCCCGCGCCTTCGTGGCCGAAGATCACCGGGAACAGGCCCTCGGGATCCGCGCCGGAACGCGTGAACTCGTCGGTGTGGCAGATGCCCGTGGCCTTGAGCTCGACGAGCACCTCGCCGGCACGCGGGCCTTCGAGGTCGACCTCCTCGATCACGAGCGGACGATTCGGCTCGAACGCGACGGCAGCTCTGGTCTTCATGCGCGTCGAGCATGCCAAAGACCCGTACCAACCTCGCGCGGTGCCGGTGTCATAATGTCGCGTGGCGACCGCTCGCCCGGCGGTAGCCATCGCGCGCCTGATCGATCAAGATTACGAGGTGTCCGGCACGACGAAGCTCTTGACGCTCGGATTCGCGGGCGTGCTCGCGATGGGTGTGGCGCTCCTGTGGTTCACCCGCGATACCGCAGCCACACCAACGGTTGCTCTGCCGGTGAAGCAGCCGGTTGCCGAGCGCGCTCCTGCGGGCCAGCCAGCGCCGAGTAGCCCGAGCCCCGACGGGACGGTCGAGATCCCGAAGCCGGCAGATGGCGTGCGCCCGGTGGTCGCTGCTGCACCGACTCTTGTCACCCCGACGAGGACAGCGCCCGACGAGCCGATGGTCGGCTCCAACGGGAGGCTGATCGGAGTCGTGTCGCGCTCGATTCTCCAGGAATCACTCGTCCCGACGCACGATCTGGTCATCGAGTGCATCCGCAAGTCCGGCCTCAAGCCGACGGGAGAGGCCATCATGACCTTCACCGTCGCGAAGAACCGCGACAAGGGCGGAGAGCGGATCGAGGTCGAGACCACGGGGGTCGAGGAGGAAGGCACCACGATCACCAACCCCGAGCTGATCGAGTGCCTGCACAAGACGGCGCTCGCGATGAAGTTCCCACCGAACCCGAGCTCGACCGCGGTGTGGGCGAAGCGCAAGATCGTTCTCGAGAACGGCGTGCTCAACGCGAACTACGTGTTCGAACACGGATACATTCGCTGATCCCCGTCGCGAGCACCGCTCACCTCACGGGAGCGTTGTGCTGCCGGAGCTCGTTTACCTTCTTCGCGTAGCCCCGCAGCTCGGGCTGCGGATCGTCCTTCGTGCGAACGCGCACCATCGAGCCGGGCGCCTCGACGACTCCAGCCGACATCGTCCAGCCCGGCGGCACCTGTGGATCGCTCCAGAAGTACAGCCAGCGCGCATCACGCGGCGCGAGGTTCAGGCAGCCGTGGCTCCGCCGGATGCCGAACTGGTCGTGCCAGTACGCGGTGTGGAGCGCGAGGCCCTTCTCGGGGCTGAAGAACTGGGTCCACGGCACGGTCGCGACCGAGTACGGATCCTCGCCATTGAGGCCCTTCATGTCGGCCTCGGATTCCTTGAGCCACATCCGATACACCCCGGTCTCGGTCGGCGTCTCCTTGCCTCCCGACGACACCATCGTCGAGTACACCGCGATGTCACCCTCGAACGCGACGAGGATCTGGCTGTCGAGGTCGACATCGATCCAGCGCTCGGCCTGCTCGAGCAGCGCGGGCGGCGGTGCCGGCTGAAACACGCGCACGTCGGCGGCCGCGATCCATTCGGCGTCGCCGATCCGATAGGCGATCGGATCCGATTTCGCGTTGCGAGCCACTTCGAGGATCGGGATCGGCGTGCGCATCGGCAGCGTGCGATTGATGCCGCCGCCGATCGGCTTGTGCGTCGTGTACGCCTGCTGCCAGCCGAGCACGCGCGGCCAGACGAACGCGATCGGTACGCCCCAGCCGGTGTCGTCGCCGAGGCGCGTGCCGGTGTAGAGCGACGGCCGATGCTGCGAGATCGCCTGGCGCAGCACGTACTCGGGCTCGCTGCGCGACTGTCGATCCGGCTGGCTGATCCGCCAGTACGACTTGCCGCCGACGATGACCTCCTCGTACTGCCGCACGTTGACCGAGCCAACGAGCGGCCGGCCCTCGACGAGCTTCGGCTCGGGTTTCACGGGTGGGACGTCTTTGGTCGACGTGACCGGGCCGACCTTCTCCTTGTCCTTCTTGCGAGGTTTCTTGTCGTCCTTTTTCGGCTTCTCGAGCTGATACGTCACCGAGTTCGCCGCCGTGACCTTGCCGTAGACACCGGGCACGAGCTCGCCGCGCTCGAGGAACGGCACCTCGCGTCCGTACGGTGCCCGCGTGCTCGTCTTGACGTAATCGCCGCAGATCCAGCCGCGCGGCTGGATCTCGATCCACGGCTTCTGACAGCCCTTCGCCTTCGCCGTCCGCACCCAACCCACGCGCGTGTCGACCGCCACGGTGCCGATGCGCTTCGCCGCGTCGCCCGGCTCGAGCCGCACGCCCACGGTCCGCGTCAGCTCGAGCGAGCGTGTGCCTTCGGGAAAGTCGGGTGCGGTGACCTGTGCCGGCGGCGATGGATCGAGCGGCATCCCGGGCAACGGCGGCCGGGTCGACGATGGCTCGTGTTTGGGCGTGTCGTTGCTGCCACCGCAGGCAACGACCACCGTCGCGAGCACCCAGGCACGCATTCTTTTCCGATAGCACGTCCGTGATACCTTCGCTTGCAGATGAAGCTCGGCGAGATGCTCGTCCGCGACGGCCGTCTCACCGAGCCGCAGCTCGATGCCGCGCTCAAGTATCAGGCGCGCGACGGTGGGCGGCTTGGAACGGTGCTCGTGGAGCATGGGTTCGTCGATCTGGAAGCCCTCACGGTGTACCTCGGTCTGGAGCTCGGGATCCCGATCGCGACGGGAGCGATGCTGGAGCGAGCCAAGCGTGCCGCGGTACGCCTGCTGCAACCTGCCCAGGCGTTCAAGCACAAGTGCGTTCCGCTCGTCGTGCAGGACCGCCAGCTGATCGCTGCGATCGAGGATCCGCACGATTTCGCGACGCTCGAGGCGCTCAACCAGATCACGGGCTACCGGGTACTGCCGCGCGTCACCCCCGAGGTCCGCATCTACTATTACATCGAGCGCTACTACGGCGTGCCGAGGCCTGCGCGCTACGTGAAGTTCGGGGACACGCCACGCGGCGACGAGGGCGCGGTCGATACCGGACTGCCCGCGCCTCCGTTGCCGGGCCTGCCGCCGGTGCCCACCTCGCCCGTCACGGCACCCGGTCCGCGGCCTCGCCTGCGCAGCGTCAAGCTGAAGATGTTCGACGACTCCGAGGCGCTCGAGCTCGACGCAGAGGATCTGATCGACACGCTCGATGCCGACCTCGAAGCGCCGGCCGAAGCCGCGCCGATCGCCGAGGCACCGCTGGAACGGTCGGCGCCGACGCTCTCGCGACCATCGACGGCACCTCACGTGCCGCAACCGATGTCGGCCGACGTGGCGATGCGCGAGCTCGCGACCGCCACCGATCGCAATCGCATCGTCGAGGTGCTGCTCGGATTTTCGGCGGCGACGTTCGATGCCGCGGTCGTGTTCACCGTGCGTGACAACATGGCGTTCGGCTGGAAAGCGATCGGCGAGCTTCCGGGTCACGCGAGTGTCGAGCACGTGCTGATTCCGCTCGAGGCGCCGTCGGTCGTGCAGGCAGCGATCGCGTCGGAGACCGGCGTGTTCCACGGCCCGCTCGCGCCGTCGACGGTGAACTCGTACTTCTACAAGGTGCTCGGGTGTGCCGAGCCCGCGCTGGTCTCGGTCGGTGCGATCATGATCGGCCGGCGCGTCGTCAACGTGCTCTACGGCCACGCGCGACCGCTGTCGGCGATCCAGGTCGGTGTGCTGCAGCAGCTCTGCGTCTCGGCGGCCGAGGCGTATGCGCGCTTGATCGCGTCGTCGAAGCGAAGGCGATAGCTACAGGTCCGCGAGCACCATCGGGAGGCCACCGGGAACCTGGTGGCATGCGGCGCCGCCGTTGCAGTTCGCGGTGGCGGCGCTCGTGATCGCGCCGACCATCGGGCGATCGGTCGTCGGACACGCGCTCGCGAGCGTGCTCGCAGGGAACGGGTTTGTCAGCGAGCTCGACGAGAAGTTGCCTGCGTCGTCGGTCTTCGCGATCACGGGATTGCCACCCGCACCCGGGGTCAAGCGAATCTCCGCTCCGGCACTCGGCGTGACGCCGTCGGGCTTGTACAGAGTGCCTGCCATCAGGAACAGCGGACCGGTCCCACCCGCACCATGACAACCGGTCATGCAATCCTGACCGGCGTTCGTCGCGCCACCGAGCGTATGGATGTGCGCGTTTGCTGGCGTCACACGACCTACCGTCGTGCTCATCGGATTTGTGGCGCAGAGCGCAGCACCAGGACCATCGCCGCTGCCGCCACCGTCCGGGCCGGCGCCGTTGAGTGGGACCTCACCGACGGTACAGCCCGCGAACAGGAGGGAGAGCAGAACCATGGGACGGATCATGGAACCCCGCAATAATGCCATTTGTAACAGGGGGTCACATGCAATTGCTAGCGCACCCCCAAGACCGACTCGCATGCGAGGTGGAACTCGTGGAATTGCGCGGCGGTGCATGCTGGGCCAACCGAGATGCCAGCGATCGCGCCGGTGAGGATGGCGAGTAGGCACCCCATGGGGAGGAGGAATGTACCCAGTGGTCCGGAGCAGGGATGCGCTCGCAAGTACCAGCCAATCCCAGCGATTAGAGGAAACCCGAGGCCTGCGATCCAGGCGGCGAGCGGCAGGCCTATCGGGAGGAAGCCGTTCCAGGCGGCCTCGCGGAGCTGGTCGGGATCGAGGGCGAGGACGAGCGGCAGCGCGAGCGGAACGAGCGCGAGCAGGCCGGCACGTCCAAGCCGTGGGGCGAACGCTGCGATCGCCGCAGGGAGCAGCCAGATCCACGCGAGCTCGGCCGCGCCGATCACGAGCAACGCGCACCCCGTCACGAGCGGCGCCACGACCGCGAGGACCAGATACCGGCGCCCACCGGACCACGGCCCGAACCGCGCGAACAACCGCGTCGCGAGCCCGAACGCTCCGGCGAGCACGAGGAGCTCGGCGACCACCGCGCGGACCGGTGCGTGGAGCCACGGCGCCGGATGATCCGCGGCACCGGCACGCTCGACGGCGTACGCCGCACCGACCGCGACCACGAAACATCCGATGCCCGCGAGCAGCCCCGACCGACCGAGCACGGCCGCACGTGCACTGCGCAGGGTCACGAGCATCGCGATCGCGAGCATCGCGAGCACGCAGCATGCGACCACGAGCCACCACCGAGGGACCACCGTGTTCACCGCCAGCGGTACCCAGAATCCGTCGCCGCCATGGGCGGGAATCGGCGAGGCCGCGAGGGCTCGCAATAACCTCCCGAGCTCGTCGACCGAGGCGCGATCGACTCGCGACATCACATCGCGCTCGCTGTGATACGCGAGATCGATCCACTCGCCATCCTGACCGCGGTGATACAGGTGGACCGCGCGAACCCCGCGCCGCGTGAACGGTCCGTGGTCCGAGCGCTCCGCCTGCGGCCACCATCGGCTCACCACGCGGTGGGCGAGCGGCGCGCGCAGCACCACGCCTGCTCGGCCCGCGGCCTCGGCGAGCCACCGCAGCTCGGCGGTGCCGATCAACTCGCTCGCGCCGTTGAGGCTCAGCGCACCAGAGCCGCCGATCAGATCGAGCGCGATCGCGAAGTCGACCTCGTCGCCGAGGCTCGCCGCGAGCGCCTCCGCACCGACGAGCCCGGTCTCCTCGTTCGCCGTGAACACCAGCATCACCGGGCGCGAAGGTGGTGTTTGCGCGAGCACGCGCGCGAGCTCGATCAGCACGCCGACCGCCGCCGCGTTGTCCACCGCGCCCGGGCTGGCCGCGACGGTGTCGTAGTGCGCCATCACGAGCAACGCCTTGCCGTCGCGTGGCCCGAACCGCACGACGAGATCGGGATCGGTCGTCACCGCTCGCCGTGGCTGTCGGTACGTCGCGCTCATCACGACGATCGCCGGCAGCTCGATGGTCCCGACCATCATCCGCCCGACCTGCCCCGGGAGCTGCGTCTCGATGTACTCGGCCGCCTGCTTCGCTTGCGGCGTGTCGCCGCCGCGCGGCCCGATCGTCGTGGTCAGGGTCGCGACGTGCGCGAGCACGCGATCGACATCGAGCGGCGGACCTCGGTCGGTGGGCGAGCAGGCGGTGATGACCAACCACAGCAGCAGCCTGACGATCGTCGTCGGCCTCACACCGTGCAGGCGGTCAGAGCGCGGCGAGCAATGCATCGGTCTCGGCCGGGGTTCCCACGGTGATCCGGAGGCAGCTCGCGAGCGGCCCGGTCGTGCCGAAGTTGCGGACCGAGATGCCGGCCGCGGCGAGCTGCTGCCACGTGCGCTGGCTGTCCGGAAACCGGACGAGCACGAGGTTCGCTTCGCTCGGGAAGACCTCGAGGCCACGGCCGGCGAGTGCGGCGGACAGCCGGCCACGTTCGGCGACGACGTCGGCCGCGCGAGCGGCGCACCAGTCCGCGGCGTCTTCGAGCAGGAGCTCGGCGGCACGCTGGTCGAGCGCGCTGAGGTTATAGGGCGGGCGCACCTTCTCGAGGACGGCGGCGATCGCGGGCGCCGCGATCACGTAGCCGACGCGCAGGCCGGCCATGCCGAGCTTCGAGAGCGTGCGCATCACGACGAGGTTCGGGTGCGCGGCGAGATGGGCGAGGTTCGTGACCCCGCTGTACGCCACGTAGGCCTCGTCGGAGACCACGACGGTGTCGCGATGGCGCGTCGCGAGCTCGAGCGCGAAGTCGGGGCGCCACAGCGTGCCGGTCGGGTTGTTCGGCAGCGCGAGGAAGATGACGCTCGGGCGATGCGTGGCGACGACGCGAAGCACGGCGGCTTCGTCGAGCTCGAACCGTGGCCCGAGCGGCACCTCGACGGGATCGAGCCCGCGCGCGATCGCGGCGAGGCGGTAGTAGACGAAGCTCGGCGTCGGATAGAGGATCGGGCCGGCGAACGCGTTGCACAGCATCGCGATCAGCTCGTCGGAGCCGTTGCCGAACACGAGCTGTTCACCCGAAACCGACAGGGTGCGCGCGACGATCGAGCGCAGTTGGCGCGCGGCCGGATCGGGGTAGCGCTCGAGCGCGACGGCGGCGAGCACGCTGGCGAGGCGCGCGCGGAGCTCGCCGGGCAGCGAGTACGGCAGCTCGTTCGCGTCGAGCTTGGCGACGAGCCGAGGCGGGACGGGCACGTGATACGCCGAGGAGCTACGGAGCGCGACCGGCACCCGTGCCGCGAGCGGACCGAGGTCGTGGTCAGTCACGCTTGCCTCGCAGCAGCGCCGAGCGGCCGTGGCCATCGAGCCCCTCGCACGTCGCGAGCGTGGCGATCGCGACGGCGTGCGCCGCGGCGGCCGTGGCGTCGTACTCGATGATCGAGGTGCGCTTGCGGAAGTCGTGCACGCCGAGCGGTGACGCGTAGCGCGCGGCGCCTCCGGTCGGCAGCACGTGATTCCCACCCGCGAGGTAGTCGCCCGCGGCCTCCGACGAGTACGCGCCGACGAAGATCGCCCCCGCGGTCGTGCAGCGTGCGGCGACCGCCCGAGCATCGGCGACCTGCAGCTCGAGGTGCTCGGGCGCGAAGGCGTTCGCGTACTCGATCGCGGCCGCGATCGAATCGACGATCACCGAGACACCGTGGGCGTCGAGCGCGTGCCGTGCGATCTCGCGGCGTGGCAGGTCGGCGAGCTGCCGCGCGAGCTCGCCCTCGACGGCCGCCGCGAGCTCCGGCGAGGTCGTGACCAGCACGGCATGCGCCTCCTTGTCGTGCTCCGCCTGCGCGATCAGATCGGCCGCGATCCACGCCGCGTTCGCACCCGCATCGGCGATGACGAGGATCTCGGAGGGCCCGGCGATCGAATCGATGTCGACCTCGCCATAGACCTGACGCTTCGCCGACGCGACCCACGCGTTGCCCGGGCCGACGATCTTGTCGACGCGCGGGACGGTCTGCGTCCCGTAGGCGAGCGCGCCGATCGCCTGCGCACCGCCGAGCTCGAACACGCGATCGACGCCGGCGAGCCGCGCCGCGAGCAGCGCCTCGGCCGACGCACCGGGCGTCACCATCACGACCTCGGGCACCCCCGCGACCTTCGCGGGGATCGCCGTCATGAGGACGCTCGACGGATAGCGCGCGGTCCCGCCCGGGACGTACAGCCCCACGCGACGCAGCGGCGAGACCCGGAGCTCGAGCCGCACGCCGTCGAGCGTGAGGTCGACATCGGGTTCGACCTGGCGTTCGTGGAACGCACGAATGCGGCGCACCGCGAGCTCGAGGGCCTCGCGAACATCGGGGGCGACCTGTGCGGCGAGCGCGTCCCAGCGCTGCTTGCCGAGCTCGTAGGTTCCGGACTCCGGCTCGCGACCATCGAACCGCCGGGTGTACTCGGCCACCGCGTCGTCGCGGCGCTCGCGAACGTCGGCGAGGATCGCGGCCACCTGCTCGTCGATGCCGGCGGCCATCCGCGTCGAGCGCTCGAGCAGCGCGGTGGCCGCCGCGGTTCCTGCGCGCAGGTGCTTCAGCATCAGTAGACGCAGAGGTGGTTCGCGGAGACACGCGGGGTCCTCAGGCAGGCATCGGTCTGGCCCACCGGGCACACCTGCGCGATCTCCTGCTCGCACGGCGGACCGGGCTGCGACTCGCTCGGCACGCACATGTGCACCAGCGTCTTGCCGCCCTGGCAGCCATCGAGCCCCTGCACGCAACGCAGCGCGATCTCCTTCTCGCAGCTCAACCCACCCTGCGGCGGGACCTTCGGGCTCGGCGGCGAGCTGGTCGGATCCGAACCCGGGCTCGGCGAGCTGGTCGGGGTGGGCTTGCTGCCGCAACCCGCGAGTGCGAGCGCGAGGGCGATGCTCGAGAGCAGCTTCATGGCGAGAACGTAGCCCAGGACCCTGCGGATCCTGGGGGTCACTTCTTCTTCTTTTGCTTCTTCTTCGGCGCGTCGTCGGCCGGCTCGGGCTCGTCGTCCGCGTCGGGATCGACGCGCTTCTCCGGAATCTTCACCTTGTTCGGGTCGTACTTGTCGATGTCGGGCTTGGGGTTCTTCGGATCGTAGTCGTCCTTCTCGATCTTCTTCGGTTTGTCCTCGGGCCCGGCCGGCAGCGGCCCCTCGAGCGAGCCCCCGGGCAGCTGCGAGGGATACCGATCGCCGTAGCTCTCGACCATCGAACCCGGAACGCTGTCGCGGCCCTGCGCGCCGACCTTCACGACGTACTTGCCCGACGGCCACATGACCCACATCTCGTTCGGCCCGAGGATCGTCAGGGTGCGGACCCCCTCGATCTTCTTCTCGTTGACCTGGTAGCCCTTCTCCTGAGCGAGCCGGCGCGCGAGTTTTACCGTCTCGCGCACGACGCCGTCCTTGCGCTCGTACTTCGTTACCGTGACGTTGACGAGATCCTTGTCATCGATGTGACCCTGCTTCTCGGACGCCGTGGTGATGTAGCTCGCGCTATAGGCCTCGCCCTTGTTGCCCTCGACCCAGACCTCGATATCCAGCAACGGCCCCTGGAATCGGCGGTACTTCCACGACCCGACGTCGCTCTCGACGACGAGCCGCTTCGGCACGGGGGCATTGCCGCCGCATGCCGCGAGGACCAGCGCGACGAGCGCGATCATCAACAACCGCATCGTCGATATCGTACCTCGTTCCATCGTTGACAGCGGACTTCCGTCGCTGAATAGTCCCGCCACCCATGGCCAGCTATCTGTTCTCCTCAGAGTCTGTCACCGAAGGTCACCCCGACAAGCTGTGCGATCAGGTCTCCGACGCGATCCTCGACGCGTGCTTGACCAACGATCCCCACAGTCGCGTGGCGTGCGAGACCGTGGCGAAGACCGGGTTCATCCTGGTCGCGGGGGAGATCACCACCAAGTCGCTGCTGGACTTCCCGAAGATCGTTCGCAGCACGGTTCGCGACATCGGGTTCACCAGCTCGCAGATGGGGTTCGACGCCGATACGTGCGCCGTCATGGTCGCGATCGACCAGCAATCTCCGGACATCGCGCAGGGTGTCGACCGCGGTGATCCCGCGAAGCAAGGCGCGGGCGATCAGGGCCTGATGTTCGGCTACGCGTGCGACGAGACCAAGGAGCTGATGCCGCTGCCGATCCAGATGGCGCACCAGCTCGCACTCAAGCTCGCCGAGGTCCGCAAGAAGAAGACCAAGGGCGTCGACTGGCTCCGCCCCGACGGCAAGACCCAGGTCTCGGTCCGCTACGAGGACGGCGAGGTCACGGGGGTCGAGGCGATCGTCGTGTCGACGCAGCACGACGAGAAGGTGAAGCAGAAGACGATCGAGGAAATGATCCGCGAGCTCGTCATCAAGCCGATCGTTCCCGCGAAGCTCATCACCAACAAGACCAAGTTCCACGTCAACCCGACGGGCCGGTTCGTCATCGGCGGACCGCAGGGCGACACCGGCCTCACCGGCCGCAAGATCATCGTCGACACGTACGGCGGCTATGCCCGCCACGGCGGCGGCGCGTTCTCCGGCAAGGATCCGAGCAAGGTCGATCGGTCGGCGGCGTACTACGCGCGCTACATCGCCAAGCACGTCGTCGCGGCGGGCCTCGCGCGTCGCTGCGAGGTGCAGTTTGCCTACGCGATCGGCGTCGCCGAGCCGGTCTCGATGCTGGTCGACACGTTCGGTACCGGCACGGTGTCCGACGAGAAGCTGACGAAGGCCGTGCTCGCGACGTTCGATGCGCGCCCGGGCATGCTGATCAAGGAGCTCGATCTCCGCCGCCCGATCTTCCGCAAGACCGCGGCGTACGGGCACTTCGGCCGCGAGGAGCCGGAGTTCACGTGGGAGAAGACGCCGCTCGTCGCCCGGCTCAAGGAGCACGCCTCCGCGGGCAACGGCCACACCATCGGGAACGGCAAAGTGGCGGCGAAGAAGTCCGGGAAGCCTGCCAAGTCCGCGTCGATCGCACGCGCCTGAGCACGCGACACGGAGCGAAGCGCCGCTCGGCGTGACGGAAATTGCTTCGAATCCCACGGGTTTCTGACATGGTTGGGCGTGCCTCTTCGGCGCGCCCTGGTGCTCGCGATCCTGCTGACGAACGCCGCGTTCGTCGCGGACCGCGATCGAGCGCCGATGGTCGCAGCCGGTCGTCAGCCTCGACCCACGCGCGTGCTCGATCCCGTCTTGGATGCACCGGCGGGCTGGCGAGCGACCCGCGATCGCGACACCGGCGTGATCGCGCAGCTGTGGGGCGGCTTCGTCGACGCGCCCGGCGCGATGCGCGATCCGGCGATCGCCGAGCGGGCCGCGCGTGACTTCCTCGCGACGCACCTGAACCTCCTGGCACCTGGCGCGCGCCTCACCGACTTCGTGCTCGTCGCCAACCGCCTCGATGGCGCACTGCGCACCGTCGCGTTCGGCCAGCGATGGAACGGGCTGCGGGTCGTCGGCGGGCAGCTGCACGTCGTGTTCGCCCGCGATCGGCTGTTCGTCGCCAGCTCCGACGCCCTGCCACAGCCCCCGGCCGATCTGCCAGATCTGCGACGGTCTCCGAAACCCGCGACGGGTCGTGCGCAGGCCTGGCTGCGCGCTGCGACGCAGACCGCGGTGACCACCCGCGCGACCGGCGAGCGGGTCCTTCTGCCGCTCGTTCACGGCCCGGGCGACCTCGAGTATCACGTCGCCGACGTGCTCGACGCGCGCACGCGCGACGGCCACTGGGACGTCTACGTCGCGCCCGACGGTGCGCCGCTGTTGCGCGTGAACCGGCTGTCGTTCGCCGCCGGGACGCTGCGCTTCGATGTCCCCGAGCGCAGGCCCACCGGGGCGCGCAAGCTCGCTCCGGCCGCCCGCACGAACATCACGGTCGACGCGATCGCCGCGACCACCGCCGACGACGGCGCGTTCAGCTGGGCCGGCAACGCGCCCTCCACCGTCGACACGAGCGTCATCGGGACGATCGTCCAGCTCGTCAACGTTGCCGGAGCGCTCGCGACCGCCCAGCTCGTGGCGCCGCCCGATCTACCGGTGGACTGGAGCCTCGCCGCCGATGAATTCGGCGACGCGCAGCTGACCGCGTACGTGTACGGGATGATCGCGAAGGCGCGTGCGCGCACGATGCATCCAGCGCTCGCGTGGCTCGATCAGCCGCTGCAGATCCACGTCAACGAGGACGACTCCTGCAACGCGTTCTCGACCGGTGACGACCTCCACTTCTTCCGCAAGAACGCGACGTGCGAGAACACGGGCCGACTCGCCGATGTCGTGCTGCACGAGTTCGCCCACTCGTTTCACAGGCAGACGATCATCCCCGGCGTCGGCCAGTTCAACTCGGGCATGTCCGAGGGCATCGCGGACTTCTATGCGGCGAACATCGTCGAAGATCCCGGCGTCGGTCGCGGCTTCCACTTCGACGACCAGGCCGTCCGCGATCTCGATCCGCCCGGGGCCGAGCGGGTCTTCCCCGCCGACGTCAACGGGATCCCGCACCTCACGGGCCTCATCATCGGGGGTGCGCTGTGGGATCTGCGCAAGGCGCTCGTCGCGGAGCTCGGTATGGCGGAGGGCCGAGCGGTCACCGAGCAGATCTTCGTCGGCGTGCTGCAACGCGCCTCCGATCTCCCGACGACGTACCTCGCGGCGCTCACCACGGACGACGACGATGGCAACCTCGGCAACGGGACGCCGCACGGCTGCGCGATCGAGGCCGCGTTCGGTCGTCACGGGCTGGCCGGTCCAGCCTTCGCGACCACGAAGCTCGAGCCGCCGGTCGTCAGCGGACGCGACGTGTCCGTCACGGTCACCACCCCGAACACCCCGTGCCCGAGGCCGCAGGTCACCACGATGACGCTCGAGTGGCAGCACGCCGGCGGTGCGCCCGCGATGATCGCCATGACCCCGCGAGGCGCGAGCTGGACCGCCACGCTCCCGCCGCAGCCCGACGGGACGGTCGTGCGCTACCAGGTCACCGCCGCGCTCGACGACGGCTCGACCGTCAGGTTCCCCGACAACCCCGCCGACCCGCTCTACGAGCTGTTCGTCGGCGAGGCGACGCCGATCTGGTGCGAGCGGCTCGATCGCGATCCTGTCTGGACCCAGACCGGCACCCTCGAGTGGGAGTGGACGACCCCGTTTGGCCGGTCCGGCGATCCACCGGCTCCGTTCACCGGCGTCGCCATCCTCGGCACCGACGTTCGCGGCGACGGACGCTACCTGCCCGACGATCGGACCTCGATCGAGACGCCCGCGATCGACGTGTCGGGCTACGAGCGCGTTCACCTGCAGTTTCGCCGCTGGCTCACCGTCGAGGACAGCACCCGCGATCACGCGACGATCGCGATCGATGGCGTGACGATCTGGGAAAACACGCCGACGCCCAGCCTCGATCACGTCGACAAGGAGTGGCGCTTCGTCGACTTCGAGATCACGCCGAGCACCGGCGTGAAGATCGTGTGGGCGCTCACCAGCGATGGCAGCGGCGAGCTCGGCGGCTGGAACCTCGACGACATCTGCCTCGTCGGCCTCGGCAAGCTCGCGCGCTGCGGCGACGCGGTCGTCGATGTCGACGAGGCCTGTGACGACGGCAACGACGTCCCCGGCGACGGCTGCACGCCGGAGTGCGTCGACGAATTGGCCGACGATGGCGGCTGCTGCTCGTCGGGCTCGAACCCGGCCGGAGGAATCGCCCTCGGCTTCGCTGCCTTCGCGCTGTTGCGGAGGAGGGACAGGCGCCACTTGCGAAACTCGTGACGTCGAGCTCCGCGGAATCGCTCAGCCTGCCGGAGCTCGCGTAAGCTGGTCGCGAGGCTCCCGTTGAACACACAGATGCTGACCTGTGCTGCCTGCGGCGGACTGACGCCGCCCGAACTCCCTCGAACCTGCCTCCACTGCGACGCGCCGTTGCGCCGGCCGCCGCGCTGGGCCGTGAAGCTGTCGGCGCTGCTCGGTCCCACCGGCGCGCTGTTGCTCGCGGCGTGTTACGGCGGAGCGGGTCGCTATCACAATCCCGATCCCAACGCGCCCAACGGAGCCACCCGCCGCGACAACGATGGCGACGGCGCGAAGGGACCATACGAGTGCGGCAGCTATCGCAGCGACGAGTGCCGTGCCGAGCTTGCCAGGCGCGCTCCGCCGCCCGATCTCGACTGCGACGACGCCGATCGCTCGCGCTATCCGGGCGCCCAGGACATCGACGGTGACGGGATCGATCAGAACTGCGATGGCGTCGATGGCTGGCGCGATCCGAGCTCGGTCGCCGTGCCTCCCGAGAGCCCACCCGCGAAGATCGCGACCCCACCCGACGAGCCGATTCCGATCGCCGTGCCGCCGAAAGGCGCACCCTGACCGACCAGGAGCTCGCGCCTCCCCGCTCGGCGGATAGCCGGGATCGCCGGCGGCTCGATGTCGTGACCGCGCAGCCGTTCCCCGCGTACGTCGTGTGGGAGCTGACGCTCGCGTGCGATCACGCGTGCACGCACTGCGGCTCGCGCGCCGGCGTCGCGCGCGACGGCGAGCTGTCGGCCGACGAGGCGCTCGGCATCGTCGGCCAGCTCGCCACGCTTGGGACGCGCGAGGTCGTGCTGATCGGCGGCGAGGCCTATCTCCACACCGGGTTCCTCGCGATCGTCCGGGCACTGCGCGATCGTGGCATCGCCCCGGCGCTCACGACCGGCGGCCGCGGCGTCACCCTGGAGCTGGCGCGCGAGCTCGCCGACGCCGGCATCGTCTATGTCTCGGTCTCCGTCGATGGGCTCGAGGCGGCGCACGACCGGATGCGCAACCTGCGCGGCAGCTGGCGCTCCGCGATGACCGCGCTCGAGCGGCTGCGCGCCGCCGGGATCACGACCTCGTCGAACATCAACCTGAACCGGCTCAACCAGCTCGACCTCGAGCCGCTCTACGACGAGCTGCGTCCGCGCGGCATCGGCTCCTGGCAGGTCCAGATCACCGCGCCGCTCGGACGCGCGGCCGATCGCCCCGACCTGCTGTTGCAGCCGTACGATCTGCTCGACGTCGTGCCTCGGGTCGCCGCGCTCAAGGCGCGAGCTCGCACCGACCACATCGTGCTGACACCGGGCAACAACCTCGGCTACTTCGGTCCCGAGGAGACCCTGCTGCGATCGATCAACCCCCGCGACGGTGACCACTGGCGCGGCTGCCAGGCCGGAAGGTTCGTGATGGGCATCGAGGCGCACGGCGCGATCAAGGGCTGCCCGTCGCTGCAGCCCGCCTACGTCGGCGGCAACCTGCGAGCGCGATCGATCGGCGAGATCTGGCGCGAGGCTCCCGAGCTCGCGTTCGCGCGCACGCGTACCGTCGACGATCTGTGGGGCTTCTGCCGGACCTGTCCGTTCGCGGCGACCTGCATGGGCGGCTGCAGCTTCACCGCACACAGCATCTCGGGACGTCCCGGCAACAATCCGTTCTGTCACTACCGCGCGCGCACGCTCGCGAAGCAGGGCCTGCGCGAGCGGCTCGTACCCGTGACCGCCGCCACCGGCGTGCCGTTCGATCACGGCACCTTCGAGATCGTCGTCGAGCCGCTCGGCGCATCGGATCCCACGTATTCGCCCGAACGACTCGTACAGATCACGCGCGCTCCGCGGTCGTGACGAGGATTCCCTGGCGCTGATTCGAGCCTCGAGGCGCCGTCGCTGGCTAGACGTTGGCGGACGAATGGCAGTACTCGGAATAACGCCATGGACGCCACACAACGCCAGCAGAGATCAATCCTGAAAGCCCGCCCCGAAGAGCATCTCTGGCGTTCTTGATGGCGTCGCGTTGTGGCGTTGTGGCGTTCGATCGGTGATCGCGTCAACGCTCGTGCTCGTTCTTGCGGTGCGCGCTTTTTTGCGGTCGCACGCGTGAGGCCGATCTCCCGGCGCTCCCTCGCGGTCGCACGCGTGAGGCCGATCTCCTGGCGCGCGTCTCGTGGCGTTGTGTGGCGTTCGATCCGAGACAGCGGTCGCGTCAACGCTCGGGCTCGTTCTTGCGGTACGCGCTCCTAGCGAGCCGCCCGCAGCCGGTGCTCGAGCAGCCTCCCGTGCGGATCGGTCTCGCTACGAATTCCGAAGTACGTCTTCGGCCCGCGCGGATCGTCGAAGATCGTGAGCCGCAGATCGAACGGCTCGGGGCCGCTGACCTCCTCGATCTTGTACGCGCTGATCACCTTGGTCTTGGTCTCGGGGAGGCTGAACCGGATCTCGTCGCCGGTCGCCTCGAAATTGAACAGCTCGAACTGGCCCTTGTAGAGCGTGCGGTCCTGGAACACGCCGCCGCCCATGTTCGGCACGAAGCGATAGACGTGGAGCCGATCGCGCTCGGTCTCCGGCATCCGATCGAGCCAGTTGCGATCGATCAACAGGTTCTTCGCTTCCTCGGTCGAGACCTTCGACGAGGACGGCGACGAGCACGCGGCCAGCGCCGCGACGAGAGCGATTGCCATGATGCGCATGGCGCTACTGTAGCGCGCGCAGCGCGTTTGGGCGGTGGCCCGGGAGCCCGTCTCGATCTCGTCAAGCAGCGAGAATTCGCAGCGCACCCTCTGCACCGCGGGTGATCTGGCGGTTTCGCGACGCCGCGGTCCCTCCGACGGCGCACACCAGCAGCTCGCTACCCTCGACCTCGACCTTCATCATCTGGACGTCCCACTTGTGACCGGCGCCGAGCAGCGTGCCGCTGAACTCCTTGATGCGCTGCCCCACGAGCACCATCCTTGCCGCCACCTCGTCGCACGCGTACGTGTCCCCCGACGAGGCGAGCGGCAAGCCATCCCCATCCGCGACCACCATCGCTTCGATCCTCCCGTCTTCACAGCAGGCGGCGAGCTGATACCTGAGAGCTTGCGTGACCGTCGTGGCGCGGCGGAGCCGGCGTTCCTGAATGCGCATGAAATATGGTCCCGTGCCGTTCACGACCCGGGCAAGATTTCGGCGGCAATGGCGCGCCGGCGGACCGGGACGTCCTCCCGCCCGACGGGATTGATCATAAGCTGCGCGCGTGTCGCGCCTTGCCGTCCTCGTACTGGTCGCGACCTCGCTCACCGGCTGCCCCTCCGCAAAGAAGGCCTCGACGATGTCTACCTGGCCCGTTCTCGACGACAAGCTCCTCGCCGACGCAGCGGCGACGTTCAACTTCCGGCTCGGGGTTCCAGCTCCGCTCGCGGTCACCCGCGACGGTGCGGTGCTGTTTCGCCGCACCCCCGGGCGCGAGTTCGCGTCGGACCTCTACGAGCTCTCGCCCGACGGCACGGTGAAGACGCTCGCCACGGTGGCGGAACTACTCGGCGCCACCGAGGAGAAGCTGTCCGACGCCGAGAAGGCGCGCCGCGAACGTTCGCGGACCGCGACGCGCGGAGTGGTCGACGTCGGCGTGTCCGACGACGGTCAGACCGTGATGGTTCCGCTCGGTGGCGTGTTTCATCTCATCGATCGCGCCTCCAACAAGCGCCGCGTCGTCGAGCCGGGCGGCGCGGCCTACGATCCGCACCTCTCACCCGACGGCAGCGCGATCGCGTTCGTCCGCGATGGCGACCTCTGGCTCGTCACGCCGGACGCACCCGCGAGGCAGCTCACGAAGCATCCCGAAAACGTCGAGTACGGCGTCGCCGAGTTCGCGGCGCAGGAGGAGCTCGGACGACGACGCGGCTTCTGGTGGGCGCCGGACTCGAAGGCGATCGCGTTTCAGCGCACCGACGCGCGCGCCGTCGACACGATCTACGTCGCCGACGCGCGCCATCCCGAGAAGCCACCCGTCCCGTTCAAGTACCCGCGCGCCGGCACCGCGAACGCGGTGGTCGATCTCGGCGTGGTCGGGGTCGCGGGCGGTACGCCGCGCTGGCTGACGTGGAACCTGGCCAAGCACGGCTACGTCGCTGCGGTCGAGTGGCCGAAGCGCGGCCCGCTCAGCGTGCTCGTGCTCGATCGCGATCAGACCGACCTCGAGCTGCTCGCGTTCGATTCCCAGACCGGTGCGTCGAGCCCGCTGGTGGCCGAGCACGACGACGCCTGGCTCAACGTCAACGTCGGCGCGCCGCGCTGGCTCGAGGACGGTTCCAGCTTTCTGTGGATGACCGAGTCGCGGGGCGCGTGGACGCTCGAGCTGCGCACCCCGGGCGGCACCGCGCGGGTGTTGACGTCGCCGGAGCTCGGGCTCCGCAACCTCGTCGGGGTCGAGGAGACCGCGGCGATCGTCGAGGCCTCGAGCGATCCGACGGTGCAGGATGTCTACCGCGTCCCGTTCGACGGCTCGGCCCCGATCAAGCTCACCGACAGCAGCGGGTTCGCGACGGCAAAGGCGCAGCACGGCGTGGTCGTCGTCGACACGATGCTCGCGAGGGGTGGCCGCTCGATCGTCGCGCTCACCAAGACCGGCCGGCACGAGCTGCCATCCGCCGCCGAGCATCCGCAGCTCGAGCCGACCACCGTGCTCGAGACCGTCGACATCGCCGGTCGCAAGCATCACGTCTCGATCACGCGGCCTCGCGCGTTCGATCGCACGCGGCACTACCCCGTGCTGCTGAAGGTCTACGGAGGTCCGCACGCGGCGCTCGTGGTCGCGGCGCGCGACAGCTACGTGATGGACCAGTGGTACGCCGATGCGGGCTTCATCGTCGTGCGCACCGACGGGCGAGGCACGCCGAATCGAGGTCGCGCCTGGGAGCGCACGCTGCTGAAGGATCTGATCACCATCCCGCTCGAAGATCAGGTCGCCGCGCTCCAGGCGGTCGGCGCGCGCTACGGCGAGCTCGACCTCTCACGCGTCGGCGTGTTCGGCTGGTCGTTCGGCGGCTACGTCGCCGTCATGGCCGTCTTGCTCCGTCCCGATATCTTCAAGGCAGCTGTCGCCGGCGCACCGGTCACCGACTGGGCGCTCTACGACACCGCGTACACCGAGCGCTACATGAAGACCCCACAGGCAAACCCCGACGGCTACGCGGCGACGAGCGCCCTCACCCACGCAGCCAAGCTCGATCGCCCGCTGCTCGTGATCCACGGCATCACCGACGACAACGTCCACTTCGCGCACACGCTCGCGCTGATCGAGTCACTCTACGTCGCCGGCAAGCGCGCCGAGGTCATCACGCTCTCCGCGACCCACATGGTCCCCGATCCGAAGCTCAACCTCGCGCGCGAGCAGGTCCAGATCAACTTCTTCCGTCAACACCTCGGCCCGCCGTGATCCTCCACCGCGACGCACGCTGCGTCGCTGTCAACAAGCCCTCGGGAATCGCGACCCATCGCGGGTGGGCCGACGACGACGACGCGTTGCTGCAGCAAGTGCGCGATGCCGTCGACATGTACGTGTATCCGATCCATCGCCTCGATCGCGGCGCCTCCGGGATCGTGCTGTTCGCGCTCGACAAGGACGCCGCCCGCGCATTCTCCGAGGCGTGGGACCAGGCCGACAAGCGCTACCTGGCGATCACGCGCGGCCATCCTCCCGAGGAGCTCGTGATCGATCATCCGGTTCCCAAGGCGCCCGGCGAGGCGCGCGTGCCCGCGGTCACCGAGATCCGCCGGCTCGAGACGTTCGGCCGCTACGCGCTGGTCGAGGCACGCCCCCGCACCGGCCGACTGCACCAGATCCGCCGGCACCTGAAGCACATCTCGTGTCCGCTGATCGGCGACGTCCGGTACGGCAAGGGTGAGCACAACCGGATCTTTCGCACCGAGCATCACCTCCACAGGCTCGCGCTCCACTGCACGACGTTGACCGTCCCGCATCCAGACGGCGGCTTGCTCGTCGTCGAGTGCCCGCTGGCAGCCGATCTCGTCGGCGCGCTCGACAGCTGTCGTCACGCGCTGGCCACGTAGCGCGCGGTCCCACATTTCGTGCGACCGGTCGTTCGCTGCGTCGTCCGGACCGTCATGAGCACCGCCCGAGGGTTCCTGATCGCTGCCCTCTTCGTCTCTGCCTGCGGACCCTCCAGGGAAACCCGCGACCTCTGCCAGCGCGCCGCGAACAAGTACACGACGTGCATCGGCGAGATCCTCGACCCCGACGCGCTGGCGACGACAAGACCGTCGAGATGTACCGGACCTGCCTGCCGAAGACCTCCTGCGACGACTTCATGCAGTGCATGGAGGACTACGCCGCGGCGACCGTCCCCAGGTGAGGAGATCTAGCCGAGGTCCTTCGCGATCTCGTTGTAGAAGTCGTCGCTCAGCAAGTAGAACGCCCACATCCGCTCGATCGGCGAGACGCCGCGGCGCTCCTGGAACAGCACCAGGTCGTCGAACTCGCCCTCGTACCAGCCCCACAAGAACCGCGCGCGAAACGGATCGAGGTTGCGCGACCGTAGATCGGCGACCATCTCCTCGACCTCGGCGTCGTCGTACTCGTCGAGCAGATCGGTGGCCTCGTCGATCACCTGGGCGAGGTACGCGATGCCCTGCTTCGTCAGGTCCCAGCGCTTCTTCTTGTGGTTGATGACGACGAGATCGGCGACCGCGAGCTCTTGCAGCACGTCGTCGAGCGGCGCCAGCTCCGAGGGCAACACGACCGGCAGCTCCATGCCACCGTCCTTCGGCTCGAGGTCGAGCTTCTTCAGGAGGTAGAGACCGGCGTAGGTCTGCTTCTTGTCGTCGTCGATGACTGCGCCCGGGCGGCGAACGAGATCGGTGCTCACGCCTGGAGGGTGCACCAGGTTTCGGCCTCGAGATGGATCCGGGCGTCATGATCTTCGGTCGGAAGCTCGAGCCACGACGTGACATCTCCGAGCGGGTAGAGGATCGGGATCGTGCTCGTTGGCGAGCGCAGGACCGCGCGATGCGGATTGCAGATCGCCAGCACGATCGCCTTCCGATCGCGCGGCAGCTTCGGCAGCCAGGCCTCCAGGAACTGCGTGGCCATGACGATCACCGAACGTCCGGGCGCGAGCTCGAACTCGACCTCGATGTCCTCGGCGAATGCCTGCCCATCGTCGGGCGAGTGCAGCCCGAGGACGAGCACGTCATCGACGGGACGCACGACGTCGTCGCCGCGAAGCCACACGTGATCGACACGCGCCCAGCCGTAGCCGGCGTAGTCGTGATCCACCTCGTCGCGATCTTCGTCGAAGTGGAGGAGCTCGAGCGCCGGCCGCTCGTGAAACGGCAGCTCGGCGATCGTCAGCGATGCCATCAGGCGTGGGTCAGGCCGTCAGCAGCTCGGGACGCGTGGTGCGACCCTTGCGCGCGAGGCCGAACCGACCGCCACCGCGGAAGCCGCCGCCGCCCCTCGACTTGCTCGGGCTGCCACCGTACGAGCGGCCCGTCTTGGACGGCTTGCTGAACCGGCTCGGATTCGCCGCGCGGTAGCTCGACCGCTGCTGGCCGAGCGACCCGGCACGCGCGGCACTCGTGGTGTACGGCTGCGTATACATCGGCATGTAGCGCGGCGAGAACGCACTCGACAGCATCGAGCCGAGGATCATGCCCGACGCGATCGAGAGCATCGGCGAGTGGTAGTAGCCGTAGTGGCCGTAGCCCTGGGTCTGGTACTGGGCCGCGCCCTCGCCCGTGATGTCGCGCTTGATCGTGAAGATCTTCTCGCCCTCGTCGACCGCGCCCGATTGATTCTTGTCGAAGAATCCGGTGACGACCTGGGTCTTGGCATCGCCGTCCTGGACCGAGATGCTGATGACCTCCTTGCCCTCGTAGATCTCGTTGATCCGCTTCTCGAGATCCTCGGGGCCTTCGGCGTCCTTGTAGGCCTGGTTGACCTTGTCCCAGTCGATCGCGACGTTGGTGTCCTCGGTCGTTGCCCAGCGCTCGGTACCTTCGTCGTCCTTGCATCCGGTGGCACCACCAGAGATGACGGCAGCAGACAGAATCGCGGCGAGGATCTTCGACTTCGAGAACATGGGGCAACCGTAGTGTCCCGACCCCTGTGCGTCAAGGTAACCAAACGGGAGCCCGGGGGAAATCCGACGATCCGGGCCGGCAAACCCTCCGTAGCCCGCTCAGGCGACGAGGGTGTCGTCGAGGTCCCGGACGCTTGCCTCGAGCACCGCCCAGATGATCGCCGCCAGCACGGTCGCCACGGCATCCTGCTCGGTTTGGGTCAGCACGATCGGAAGTTCCTCGATCTGATCGCGGAGCGAGCGGACCATCGCGCGATCGCAGTGGCCGCTGCGGACCGCGGCCATGCCCGACGACAGCGAGTTGTGACCGAGGCGCAGGTCGCCGAGCGGCGTCTGACCGCCGAGCACGCGACACGCGAGCTCGAGCCCCGCCGCGAACGCATCACCATCGGGCGCCGCGAGCTCGCGCTCGAGGAGCCGCATGACCGCGGGCTGGCGGATCGCGAGCCAGCTGACTTCGTGCTCGGCCAGTTCCTGTTGCTCGTACATCCCCGACCCTAGCCATCCCTCGATTGGCGACGCCAGTTTTCACACTTCTGATCGTGCGATAAGGTCCGACGATGTCTCGCCCTGCCTTCCTCATCGACGGGATCCGGTCACCGTTCGGTCGCTACGGCGGCGGGCTCGCCGGTGTTCGCGCCGACGACCTCGGAGCTCAGGTCATCGCCGCGCTCGTCGCGCGTACGAAGATCCCCACCGATCGAATCGACGACGTGATCTTCGGCTGCGCGAACCAAGCCGGCGAAGACAACCGCAACGTGGCGCGGATGTCGGCGCTGCTCGCCGGGTTGCCGGTCTCGGTCCCGGGGGTCACCGTCAACCGGCTCTGCGGCTCGGGGATGCAGGCGGTCGCGGATGCGGCACGGCTGATCGCCACGGGCGAGGCGGACCTCGTGATCGCCGGTGGCGTCGAGCAGATGTCTCGCGCTCCGATCGTGATGGCCAAGCCGACCGAAGCGTTTCCACGCGGCAACCAGACGATCTACGACACGACCCTCGGCTGGCGATTCGCCAACCCCAAGATGGAGGCGATGCACGGCACCCTCCCGATGGGGGAGACCGCCGAGCGAGTCGCGGAGCGGTGCAAGGTCTCGCGGGAGGCGCAAGACCGCTTTGCGGTCTCCTCGCAGCAGCGCGCCGGGCGCGCGATCGCGTCGGGCCGGATCGCGAAGGAGCTCGTGCCGATCGTCACCGGGATCGACAAGAAGACCGGCGCGGAGCTGCGCGTCATGGCCGACGAGCATCCGCGTCCCGACACCACCCTCGAGCAGCTCGCGAAGCTCCGTCCCGCGTTTGCCGCGAAAGGTGCGACGGGTACGGTGACCGCCGGCAACGCCTCCGGCCTCAACGATGGCGCCGCCGCGCTGCTCGTCGCGAGCGAGCGAGCAGTCAAGGAGCTGGGGCTGACGCCACGAGCCCGATATGTCACCGGAACCGCTGCGGGAGTGGAGCCGAGCTACATGGGGCTCGGCCCGATTCCAGCCTCGAAGAAGGCGCTCGCACGCGCGAGCCTGACACCGCAACGTATCGATCTTGCAGAGCTTAACGAGGCGTTCGCGGCCCAGGCGATTCCCTGCATCGACCAGATCGGGCTCGATCCCGAGAAGGTCAACGTCAACGGCGGGGCGATCGCGTGGGGCCATCCGCTGGGGGCGTCCGGTGCCCGGTTAATACTTTCTTTGATGATCGAGCTAGAACTCACGTCTTCTCAATATGGGCTTGCATCGATGTGTATCGGGGTGGGTCAGGGGATCGCGGTCATCCTCGAGCGGGCCTGAAGTATCGGTGGCCTTTTTGAGGCTGGACCACGCAAAGTGTATGAGACAACCGAAGTTCCTGACCGCTAGCG
>Ga0299915_10000713_pt1 | contig 24867 bp, 16 predicted proteins | sample RVTome_13_FD_200263 | JGI IMG/M metagenome (GOLD analysis project Ga0299915, IMG submission 200263) | Soil microbial communities from uranium-contaminated site in the Upper Colorado River Basin, Wyoming, United States - RVT92D227 (version 2) ... | reverse complement strand
GCCGCTCCTCGACGATGCACACCGGCATCGCCTGCGTCGCGGCGCCTTGCATCTGCCCGCTCGGCGCGCGCGCCAAAATGCACATGTTATTCCCGAACAGACCCTAAGCACGCGGAAAACCATTCCTGTCAGCCAATCTGTTCCCGCGATCTTACGATCGCGGCTCTGAACTTCTGTACCTTGGGCTGCCGTTTCGATAACATGCACCATTGGTGTAATCGCGATTCTTTTTCAGGTCCGGTGTCTCCATGACAAGGATTCTTCTCACGCTCTTTCTGTTGCTCTCCGGCCCATCCGATCCGGGATCGGAGGAAATCCAGAAAGAGCCGCTGGCCCTCGACCTTGAGCTGGAAAAGACCCAATTCATCCGCGGCGAATCGATCGCATTCACGCTTACCCTCAGGAACGGCGCCGCGACGCCGCTTGCCGTGGCGGATGCATCCCCGGCAAACCGGGCCTTCTGCGTCCGCATTGCGGGCCCGGGCGGCTTCGCGGCGGAAGGCGATACATCTTCAATCCTGGCGCGTGAAGGAGAAAACGTCGATCAGCCGCGAAATGTCACGCGCAAGGTTCTGGGGCCGGGCGACAGCCTGGCCGTGAAGGGCGATCTTCTGTCCTGGATCGGGGAGCTGGCGCCGGGGACATACACGCTGCAGGGAAAATATGACGCCGCGCCGATGCCCCAGATCACTGCGATGCCCCGGACTATCAGCATCGGTGAGGCGTCAATAGTTTATGCCCGCCAGGCTTGCACGGATATCGCGCTTGCCGGCCAGCCGCGCGAAAGCGTCTGGATCAATCGCGGCAGCGCGGCTCACGAACTATATCTGCTCCGCTCCAGCCCCAATGCCCCGGCGGTGGCATATTGCAGCAGATTGATCGCCCGACTGCAGGATGCGGCGCCTGCGGCGGCTGCGACATACGAGGCCGCGACCCAGGCGGTGCGCCATGTGGTCTGGCCGGCGCCGGGTAATGCGCTGGCGGTCGTCCGGCTCGACGGGGAGGCTTCCTCCGGCGAACCGCGCCTCATTCCGCTGCCCGGCGGCAATCTCCAGGTGCTGGAGTCGGCGCATACCGGCCGGGATGGCCGGCTGTTCGTTATCCTCAGGTCGACCGACGGAGCCTCGGCCGCTCTGATCCAGGTTCCGGACCGGGATATGCAGCGCGCCGCCCCGATTGCGGGGGGGCTGCCCCTCAGGCCCCCGTTACATGCGCTCTGGCGGCGGGACAATACCCTGGTGCTGGCCTGGACCGGCGCCTCGGGCACGGACCTCTATGCGGCGGTTGTGCCGCTCGATCCGCTGCCGACCGCCATTGCCGGCCGGCAAATTCTGGGCGGCAATCACCCGATTGAAAACATCGCGCTGGCGCAACGCTACCGCAGGGACAGCCGCAGCTACGACAGCCTGGCGATTGTCCTGATGCGCGACCGCTTGAGGAATGAATTCCTGAGGAAACGGGTCGACCTCGCCGGCGGCAAAGTAGAATCCGAGGAGCGCTTTGCGGCCAAGGCCGGCACGATGGGCCGCGTGCTCGAATCCTGCCTCGGTGCAGATCTCAATCCCCGCTACCTCTTCGAAGCCCCGGACGGGTCGGTGTACTTCGTCAATTCGGCTTTTTCCGGGTCCGTGCAGATCGTGACTGCAGGAAAAACGCCCGTCCGCAGGTCGGACTTCCCTGCCATCCTGATCGCTTCCAGCTTCAGCAGGCTTCCCGGCGCCTGGGTCCGCTTCGTCGAAACCGGCCGCCGCTTCGCCTATATGAAGGTGGAATAGTCCTTTTCATAATGGCGACCGCCAGGATCGCCGCATCGAACCCGAGAATCCTGTGCGCGCCGGCCTTCAACGCGCTGTCCCGTGGGGGCGGGGCTCCACTCCCTCACCGCGGCCGGGCTTTTTGCTGCCCGCTCCGTCACCGGGACCCAGCAGCGCCTGCAGCGCAGCCAGTTGGCGGCTGGCCACAACCGCCAGCACCTCGTCTTCGGCCTGCAGGACCGTGTCGCCGCGCACGGTCATGACTTGGTTCTTTCGGATGATCGCCGCCAGCGTACACTCCGGGGGAAGTCCGAGTTTGCGGACCATCCTGCCGACAGCAGGAGACTCCGGCGCGATCTTCTCCTCGACCAGAGCCACCTCCCCCTTGCGCAGCTTGACCAGCGTCATCATATCGCCCAGCGACATTTCTTCCGCAATCAGCTTGGCCATCAGATCGGCCTGATTGAGGGCCACGTCGACATGAAATTTCCCGTCGAACAGCCAGGCATTGCGCGGATTGTTGATGCGGGCGATCGTGCGCGGGACGCCATAAAGACTGCGCCCAAGGTAGCACAATACCAGGTTGTCGGCGTCGACGGTAGTGCAGGCCGCCAGCACCTGGGCCTGGCGGATGCCGGCCTGTTCCAGGATGTCGGGGCTTGTCGGGTCTCCCTCGTAGATGACTTCAGTGGGGAGCTCATGGTGGATCCGCGCCAATACTTCCGCACGGTTTTCGACCAGATGAACCTTGTGTTTCTGGGCGCCGAGCATGAGGGCGAGTTGCGCCGCTGTCCGGCCGCCGCCCGCGATTATGACGAACATGTCAGGTTCCCTTCTCTCCTTCCAACTGATCCTTCAGGGATGCGATGCCCTCGCGGCTCCCGATGACGATCAGGGTGTCGCCGGCCTCGACCAGGTCAGCCGCACCGGCCATGAACGAACGCCCCGCGCGGGTTACCGCCGCCCCGGCGCACTCCTGCGGCACGACGTCCTTGAGCGGGCGGCCATGCCATGTCTTGGGGACGGAAATCTGGATGACCTCCACCAACCCGTCCGTTGTGCCGTGGACCGTGAACGATGGCGGTGCGGAAAGAATCTGCGAAATGCGCTCCGCGCCCCAGGTGCTGGGGCTGATAACCGGCAGCTCGAACGCATCATGCAGGGAGCGCTTGCGAGGCTCGTAGTTTCTGACCACGACATTCGGGACCTTATACACGGAACGGGCAATGTGACCGACCACGGCATTGAAGGAGTCCGACGGAGTCACCGCCGCCAGCGCATGCGCGTGTTCGATGCCCGCGCGCACCAGGACGTCAAGCGCCAGGACTTCGCCTTCGATGGTAATCCCGCGGAAGTCCGGCGGAAGATTGCGGAAGGCAGCGCTATCCTGATCGATTACTGCGACTTTTTTCCCCTGGCGGAACAGGCTGTAGGCGATCTCTGCGCCCACGCGCCCGCAGCCTACGACGATGATGTTCATGGGTCACATTCTCCGGCTGCTGTTTGTTCACTCCACCTGGTAGGGCACGTCAGTAATGACAATGCCCGGTTTGAATAAGAGCACCAACCGCAGCATTATGGCCGTCTGAGTGTGAAGCAGATTAAAGAGCCAGCGCCGCGGCACAAATTGCGGAACTACGATTGTAATCGTCTCATTGGGCTGCCGCAGCGAGGCGATTTCGTCGACGTATTGGAGCAACGGCTCCAGAAACAGCCGGAACGGCGATTCGAGGATCACCAGGCGCACGCCTTTGCCCCACATTTCCCATTCATGCAGCAGCTTCTCCGCTTCAGCCGGATCGATCGACACGTGCACGGCCGTCACGTCCTCAGACAGAATCTGGGCGTATCGCAGCGCGGCCAGCGTTCCGCGGTGGACAGAGCTGATCGGCAATATGACCCGATGGCGCGGCGCCGGCGGCGGTTCGCCGAAACCGTCCAGGGACAGGTTGCCGGCAAGCCTCTGGTAGTGATTATGGATGCCGCGCAGCAGGACCGCCAGGACCGGGATCACGATCAGAACGATCCAGGCGCCCTCTTCGAACTTGGTCATGGAGAACACCACCATAACGATGGCGGTGCAGGAAGCGCCGATACCGTTGACGATCATTTTGATCTTCCAGCGGGGCTCGTACCGCAAGATGGAACCGCGCTCCTGCGCTGCGCCGCCCGGGCCCAGGCGGCCCACCTTCCGCCAGCGCCGCGCCATGCCCGCCTGCGACAGCGTGAACGACAGGAAAACACCGATGGCATACAGCGGGATCAGGCGCGTGACGCTGGCGTCAAAGCCGATGATGAGGAGAGACGCGATCAGGGCAAGGGCGACGATGCCGCGCGAGTAAACGAGCCTGCTGCCGCGATAGGTCAGCTGGCGCGGCAGGAAACCGTCCTGCGCCAGCAGCGCGCTCAGCCGCGGGAATCCCGCAAACGAGGTGTTGGTCGCCATGATCAGAATGATCGTGGTGGCCGATATCACGCACAGATATATCGGCCCCTGGCCGTTGAAGGCCGTGCGGGCGATCTGAGAAATGACGGTCTCGCGCTCGGATGGGACGGCACCGATGGATTGCGCGAGAAACGAGATGCCGAGGAACAGGCTGCCGAGAATCCCGGACATCCATAACAGCGTGATGCCGGCGTTCCGGCTCCTCGGCTCTTTGAAGGCGGTGATGCCGTTTGAAATGGCCTCGACGCCCGTCAGCGCGGAGGTTCCGTTGGAAAAGGCGTGCAGCAGCAGGAAAGGCGTGAGCGCTTGGACCGCAATCGGTATTTCCATCGGCGGCGGGTTGGCGACCATTGCCAGCGAGCCGGAAAGCCAGCGAAATAAACCCACGCCGGCTGTCGTGTACATCATGATCACGAAGAAGTAGGTGGGCAACGCAAATGCCCTGCCCGACTCTCTTACGCCGCGCAGGTTCATGAGCATGACAAATATCACCAGGGCCACCGAGATTTCCACGCGGTATGGAAAAAACGATGGAAATGCGGAAACCATCTGCGCGGCGCCGGCAGAAACTGAAACCGCTACCGTCAGGATATAGTCGGTCAGCAATGCCGCCCCGGCGGCGCGAGCCGGCACCTCTCCCAGGTTGTCGCGCGCGACGATGTAAGCGCCGCCTCCATTGGGGTAGGCGTGCAGCGTTTGTTCGTAAGATAACGTCACGATCGCAAGCAGCGCAGCGATCGCAATCGAGATGGAAAAGACGTGGCCGAACGCCATTGTGCCCGCAGCAGCGAGCACCACCATCATCTCCTGGGTTGCATATGCGGTCGAGGAAAGGGCGTCGGAGGCAAAAACGGCGAGACCGACGCCCTTGCCGACAGTCTGGTGCGGCGCATCCGCCGTAGGTAACGGCCGGCCTATCAGCCAGGTGCGCCACGATCGCAGCGGCTTATATTCGGGCAGTCGCCGCTGAACGGCTGTTCCGCCTTGCTCTTCATCGATGACCATAGGGTCAGGACCAAGGGCACAAGCGACCTGTCAGCCCTCAGTTGGTCTCCATCAAGCTTGCAATTGTATTCCTCGCCGCCTTGTGTGTCAAAAAGGTGAATGTTCCGCGCCGGGTTTCTGCTAGACTGAATGGCTGCGCAGGTTCACACAGAAGCAGGCTCTTATGCTCGTGCCTGGATGGAGACAATCGGCCGCCTATCGGGGTCTCGGCACTGCTGCACTCCTCGTTGCGCTAGTATCACGACTGGCGCCGCATGCAGATCCGCCGTCGGCCTGGACATCGGCGGCAGAATGGCCGCTCTATACTTACCAGGACACGGCAGCCGCATATCCGGCGGTCCTGACCTGCCGACTGGATCACGTCACATCGCCCGGAATCCTACCCTGCAGCCAGCGGCACAGTTTTGTTTATTGCGCTTCGCAGGCCATGAGGACCCGCCTGCCAATTCCGATGGATCGCCCGGAATTGGAGTATACCTCGTCTCATGACCGTTCCCCGCCTTTCCCTCAGCTTTCCTGAAACACCATACGCCAACCATAATACTGAGGGAAAACCATGGAAATCGGTCTGGACAAGATCGTAGTGATTGTTCTAAGCGTCGCCGCCCTGGCGCTCATCATCTACCTGAATCACAAGGGGAAGTCCAGGAAGGGCCCGCAATAAAACCACACAAAACGGGGTCAGACCCCGTTTTGTGTGGTTTTAGGCGACGAAGTTGATGAAGGCGGTGATGATGAGGGCGTTGGTGAAGTCGATGAAAAAGGCACCCACCATCGGCACCACCAGGAAGGCGCGCGGCGCCGACCCGAAGCGTTCCACCAGCGCTTCCATGTTGGCAACGGCGTTCGGGGTCGCTCCCAGGCCGAAGCCGCAATGTCCGCCTGCCATCACGGCTGCATCGTAGTCCCGCCCCATCACCCTGTAGGTGATGAAGTATGCGAAGGCCGCCATCATCGACACCTGCACTACCAGGATGATGAGCATCGGAACGGCCAGGTCCAGGAGCTCCCATAATTTAAGGGTCATCAGGGCCATGGCCAGAAACAGCGACAGAGCGATGGTGCCGACATCTTCCAGAACGCGCCGATCGATTCTGATTGTCCGCGTCAGGTCGCTCAGGTTGCGCATCACGGCGGCCACGATCATGGCGCCGATGTAGGCCGGAAGGGTCACAAACTGGCCCAGCCACTTGCTCAGCAGAGACCCGCCCCACATCGCAACCAGGACGATGGTAATGATTTTCATGAGCGTAAATGCCGTCGGCGCCTCGCCCGGCGGCTCGGCTTCGATTTTCCTGTCCAGCGAATCGTGGACGCCGACCGGCTCCGGCGCTGCTTCCAGCGCCTTGGGAACGGCCGCACGCAGTCTGTTCTTCTGAATCAGGCGCGTGCCGACCGGACCGCCGATGAAACCGCCGCTCACCAGACCGAACGTGGCCGCCGCCATGGCCAGCGTGACTCCCCCAGTGAAGGCGTAATCATCTTCCATCAGCTTGCCGAATGCGGCCCCGGTCCCATGGCCGCCGGTCATCGTGATTGATCCGGTGATCAGTCCCAGAAAGGGATGCACGCCGAGAAGCTTGGAGAGCGCGATTCCGACGCTGTTCTGCATGACCGCGAGCACCGAAGCCAGCACCCAGAATAGCAGCACCTGGGGACCGCCGACTTTGAGCAGTGCCAGGCTTGCTCCGAGACCGATGGTGGTGAAAAAGGCGATCATCAGGGGCGGCTGCAGCACGGTATCAAACTCGAAGGCGACGATTCCGCCCAGCCGCAGCGCCAGGGCGATAGCGGCGAAGGCGAAGCCGCCGACCACCGGCGCCGGAATATTATATCGGTCCAGGAACCCGACGCGGCGCCGGATTCCATATCCTGCGAACAGCACCACCGAGGCCAGAGCCAGCGTCTGCACCATGTCGAACTTGAACACCAGTTGAGTCATGCGCCCTCCGCAGGGGCCTCACTATACCTCACGCAAGCGCAAGGCTACAAAAAGATTTGCCACGGATTGCACGGATTAAAAATCCATTCAATCAGTGAAATCTGTGGCTGGTCTTCTCTTTTGGGGCAGGGATTTTCTCGTTGGCAGATTGGGGGCGCGGCCGAACAGCCGCGCCCCCATGCTTCCGCGTCAGTAATTTGCGAGAGGAGCTTAGAAGAGTATTTTCAGGGCCACCTGGATGATGCGCTGGCCGCTCGACGGCGGGCTGATGATCCCAAAGTTGCCACTTGTGATATTGGATGTAGGGCTGCCGAAATTCGGGTGGTTGAAGGTATTGAAGAACTCAAAGCGTGACTGCAGCTCCCCCTGCTCGCCCGGGATGAATCCCAGTTTGAAGGACTTGAAGACGCTGCCGTCGAGCAACCATTGAGTTGGAGCACGGAAATACCGCAGAGCCGTGAGTCCGGCGCTCCCGGCCGCCGGGTCCGTAAAGAGCTTCACTTCTTCAGGTGTAAGGGCAAGGATAAGAGCGGCCGGGCAGGCGCAGAAACCCGCCCGGCCGCGAGGATTTACGATCAGAACAGAATCTTCAGCGCCACCTGGACGATCCGTTGGTTGCCTGTAGGCGGGCTGATGACTCCGAAGCTTCCAGATGTGATATCTGAAGTGGGGGAGCCGAAGCGTGTGTGATTGAACATGTTGAAAAACTCGAAGCGGGATTGCAGCGCCCCCTGCTCGCCCGGGAGGAATCCCAGGCGGAAGGACTTGAAAATGCTCCCGTCGAACACCCAAAGGGTGGGCGCGCGGAAGTAGCGCTGGGCGGTCAGGCCTGCGCTCCCGGCCGGCGGATCTGTGAACAGTTTGACCTCGTCGGTGGTCAGGGCGCGGAGGTTGGCGCCATCCCTGACGACCTTGGCGGTCATACCCGGAGTACAGCCGGTGCAGTCGGCGGTACTGTTATCCCCGGTTGTTAGATGGGCACGCCCGCTCTGGATAGTGAATGGATCACCCGTCGAGTATGCGAAGATGCCGTTCATTTGCCACCCACCCAGAACTCCGTTCACCAGCCAGTTGCTGGCGTTGAGCCAGCGCCTGCCGGCGCCCACGGGGATATCCCAGATGAAGTTGGCGTTGATCACGTGCCTGGCGTCAATGCCGGCGTAGGTCTTGTCCAGCCGCCGGTTCTCATTGTCACGGTAAGCATCCCTCTGCGACTGCCCTCCTTCGTAATCCGTGAGGGCCTTTGAGAAAGTATAGTTGAAGTCAAATTGGAGTCCGGATTGCATCCTCCGGGTGACTTCCACCTTCATTCCGTGGTATGTGGAGTAAGAGTGGTTTCCCACCAGGTAGGCGTTGTTGAACTGGGGATTAAGCCGGAAAAAGTTCAGGGGAAGTCCTGCTTTTTCCAGGTATTGCGAACTCGCCCGTGAATAGTCGATGAAGTTGGCTGCCGTGGCGACAATGCCGTCTCTCAGGTTCGAGATGATTGAATTCTTGTCGCTTGTGGACATGACGTTGTAGATCTGCCCGAAGACCCCCGTCGCCTCTCCCGTCATTGGATTGTTGTTGGCGAGAAGATTCCGCTGAGCGGCCAGGAATCCCTGGAGATAGCCGTTCTTGCGTATCTCAACCTGGTTGAGATTCGGGCTGCGTGGCATTCCAGTGGCCTTGTTGCCCACATAAGACACGGCGAGCGCGGTGTTCCGCAAGATCTCCCGCTGGAAGCGCAGAGACCAGCTGCCGGTGTAGGGCGTGTACAACGACGGATCGTACACGTTCACATTCCCCTGCCGGTTGAAGGCCTTGGCGCCGAACGGCAGGCCTGGGTCGAAGTAACCCTTGCTGCTGTTGAACAGGCCGGGCAGGGCCGTCAGGCGCGTGCCGGCTGCGGCGTCAAGCGTGCGGTTCGTCGACATTCCTTCCTGGTCGAAGTCCACGAAGAGGGTGGTGGCAAGCCAGGTTCTGTCGTAGGAAATGCGATAATTGCCGCTGATGCTCCACTTCCCGGCGCCCGTGGGATCCCAGTTGAAGCCCACGTTGGGCGCGAAATTGTTCCAATCCATCTTGTGCGTTTCCTTACCTCCGCCCGGCGCCAGGCCCATTTTGGTTTCGCCTCCCGTTCCGGAGATGCCAGAGAGTCCCAGATAGCCGTTTACGGGATAGGCATAAACCCCGGCCGCTTCATAGTGGGGAGGCATGACTTCGTATCGTGTCCCCAGGTTTAAGGTGAAGTTGGGCCGGACCTTCCAGGTGTCCTGGAAGAAGAAGCTGTACTCCTTGGACCTCCACCGGCGGTATTTTGTCTCGAACGGCGTGTATGCATCAGTCTTGTTGGCATGAAAACTCTGGGTGATCCGCCCCAGGGTACCCGTCACGTCATTGGTGAGCTGCTGCGCTCGAGTGCGGTCGGCGCCGGCGAGATTGGGGAGGGTCGGAACGTTCGCCGGATTGGAGGCGTTTCTCGTGTCCGAAACGGGAAAGTAGTAGTCGTCTCCGTACTGTACGTTGGAGCGGTTGGTCCGTATGTCGACGCCCCACTTGAAGCCATGATTCCCCTTGATCCACGTCATATTGTCCGAGATGGTGATCACGGGAGAGGGGAAAACCTGCGGCAGGAAGATGTCCTTGGGGTGTCCTCGAGCCGGGCCTCCGAGCCCGACGAAGACGGTGATCCCCTCGGCCTTGAACCGATCCGGATCTTCGTTGAGGAAGAAGGAACCGCGCTTTACGCCTCCCACGCGGAACTCGTTCAGCCAGTGAGGAGTGAGCGCGGAGTCGAAAGAAAGGATTGCCGTTGGATTCGGTTCTTCCTGTATCTCCTTGTACCCATTGAGCATTACGTTGCTGTAATTTCTCCTGTACTTGAGATGGGCGTATGTAAATGAAATCCGGTGCTTTTCGGTCAGAATGTAATCCGCCTTAAAAACTTCCCGATTCTCAGTAAGGGGATTCTTGCTCAGGATGCGGTGGCCTCCCGTGTTGAATCCGTCCCCCGTGTCGTAATTGTTGGGCGCCGGGAAGCTGCCGACAAGTTTGTCGAACAAGCCGGACGCATCCTTGCCCAGGCGGGTGGAATCGACGGTCAGCAGGTTGATGGTGGCGATGTCGGATTCCGGAACCTTGGGCACTCCTGTCAGGGAGTCGACCAGGGTGATGGAGTTCGCTCCTTTGGTGTAGTAGCGGAATATCCCGTTTTTCTTCACATTGTCGGTGTAAACGAGATAGTTCGGCGTGGCATTGGTGATTTCGCGGACGCCCTCGTAGGTGAAGTGGAAAAATACCTTGTCCTTGATGACCGGTCCGCCCAGCGAGCCGCCGAACTGGTTTCGGATAAAGGAAGGCTTCGTAATCCCCTGCTTGTTGTTGGCGAATGTGTTTGCGTTCAAGACCCGGTTGCGGTGGAATTCGAAAGCGCTACCATGGAACTCGTTGGTACCCGACCTGTAAATCAGCTGGATCTGCGCTCCGGAACCCCGCCCATACTCGGCTGAAGCGCTGGAGGTCACAACCCGGTATTCACCGACTGCTTCGACGGGCACCGCAGCAGCCGTCGAGGTAGCTCCCGCTCCCAGGATGGGCTCCGTGGCGCCCACTCCCTCCACCGTCACGTTGGCGGCCGTGTTGCGGGTGCCGTCGACCCTGCCGCCTCCGGTGAAGCGGTTGGCGCCGGGCTGCATGTAAAACAGGTTCATGGGATTCCTGTCCACGAGCGGAAGGTCCTCGATCTGCTTCGTGTTGACCACCTTGCCCACCGAAGTGGACACGGTATCGACCACCGCGATCTGCGAGGTGACCGTGACCGTTTCGCTCAAGTCGCCGGTCTCCAGCTTGATGTTCAGGGTGCCGGTATCTCCGACCTCGAGCCGGACGCCCTGGTGGATTGCGCGCTTGAAGCCGGGCAGCTCAGTGGTGACTGTGTACACCCCCGGCGGGAGCCTCGGAAAGACATAGAAGCCCACTTCATTAGTGATCGTTTCAAACGTGAGGTTAGTGCTCGTCTGGGTCGCCGCGATCGCGACGCCGGGGACGATCGCCTCCGTTGCGTCCTTGATGACCCCCTCGAGGCGGGCCGTGGTGACCTGAGCGAGGGTATATTCCGGCAGACCGAGACACGCGAGTATCAGGATAATCCCAAGGCAAAGCCTCAAACCGCCCGGGAGGATCAGGTTTCTCATTTGGCCTCCTTCGATTAATAAGCAACCAAAGTCGATTTTATGTAATAGTTTATTTACCTTAAGCGATGAGGCGCGGACAAAAACATGAGCGCGCTGGAGGACGAGCCGACAACTAGGAGCCTAACCAACGCCATTCATCTCGCCGCTAATCATCGCTTGTAAATCGGTGGCTTCTTTCTAGAGGATAATGCCTCCGACTGTCAAGCAAATTGTCAGCATCGGGCAGCATTGGGGACTGACGACGGCAATATTCTGAAAAAAGAAGATGCTTTTGGTGTTTTAGATCCGGAAGATACCCCCTTAGATCAAAAAAACAGGCCCGATTATTGACGCTAAGAGGGATCACCGTGCGCGGCGATCTGGAGGAGCCGGGAAAAGGGCAAAAATGGCAGCACGGCGATTGTGCAGTGGAACCCTGGTTTGAGCTGCCTTATCTAAAAAAGCGATGCTGTCTCCTCTTGACAGGATTACAGGATCAACGTCAGTTAAATCCTCTAAATCCTGTTATCCTGTCGAAAAATACTCCGACCAATTATCGTCCTCCTGTGGGCTTCTTGGGACGCTGGATGCCCAGATGGGAGTCGAACCACTCCAGTTGCCTCGCAGCCAGGTCGATCTGATGGTTGGGCTCCTGGATTCCGTGCCCCTCGCGCGGGTAGCGCACGAAAACCACATCCACTCCGCGCGACTTCAGCGCGCGGTAATACTCTTCGGCCTGGGCGATGGGCACGCGGCGATCCTCTTCGCCGTGGGTGATCATGATCGGGGTCTGCACCCGGTTCACATAGGTCATGGGTGAGTATTTGCGGTAGACGTCTGTGGATATCCAGGGATAACCCATAAACCCGTATTCCATCAGCCCGGGGATGTCGCTCTGGCCATGAAAGCTGTACCAATCACTGATGCCGGCGTGGCCGATCGCGGCTTTGAACCTGTTGGTCTGCGTAATGGTCCAGAAGGTGCTGAAGCCGCCGTAGCTTCCCCCCATGACCACCAGTTTTTCGGGATCGGCAATGCCCTTGGCAATGGCCGCATCCACGCCGGCCATGTAATCCTGGAAGTCCTTGCCGCCCCAATCACCGACGTTGGCAACCGTGAACTTGAGGCCATAGCCGGTGGATCCGCGCGGGTTTGGCAGGAGTATGGCATAGCCGTTGGCGGCGAAGATCTGAGCCCGGCTGTTGAAGTTGTTACCGAATCGGCCGTAAGGTCCCCCGTGGATCTGCAGGATCAGGGGATAGCGCTTTCCCTGCTCAAATCCCACCGGTTTGATCAGAATGCCTTCAATAGCGAAATTGTCCGGGCCCTTCCAGCGCAACACTTCGGTCTCTCCAAGCGCGAATTCCTTGCTATTGGGATTGGCGAACGTGAGCTGCTTTTCCTGGCCGCTTGCCAGGTCGCGGATCCAAAGGTCGCCCGGGCCCATCCAGGTTTCCAGGCCGTATGCCAGCTTCTTTCCGTCGGAGGAAAGGTCAAACTGACCGTACATTTTATCCCCGTGCGTGATCTGCCTGGGAGAGCCCCCGCCGGCAGGCGCAACGAAGAAGTGATTGTATACGCCGATGCCGCTTGCGAAATAGATGCTCTTGCCGTCCGGGGACCAGGCGGGCGCTCCGCCGGCAGATTCCATGAAGTCGCGCGTGAGGTTGCGTGGATTGCCGCCCCCGACGGGGATCACCAGAATATCGGCTTTGTCGGCCCACGACTTCGGATCGCTCGAGGCAACGTAAGCGATCTCGCGGCCGTCCGGCGACCATCGCGGATTCGCGTCCGCGCCTGGATTGCTGGTCATCTGGCGCGGTGTCCCTCCTTCGGCCGCGGTGATATGGATATCGGTGTAACGGTCGCGCGAGATGTCCTTGTAGCTGCTGTCCTGGGAAGCCGCCGGCGACGCGACGAACGCGATCCATTTTCCATCGGGCGACCATTGAGGGGAGGCGACGCTGAAGGTCCCCTCGCTCAAACGCTTTTTGTCTTTAGTATCGATGTCAATCACCCAAAGGTGGGAATAGAAAAGATCCTGGTCGACGACAATGGTGTCGAACTTGTCCTTTTTCCTCTTTTCCCGCTCGTCTTTATCCTTGGGGATATCCTGCGTGACGAAGGCGATTTTCCTGCTGTCCGGAGACCAGCGGAACGATGAGACTCCCAATTCCTCGGAGGTCAGCCGGTCGGCTTCGCCGCCGTCCGGATTGATGATCCAGATCTGGTTGCCCTTATCCCGGTTGGCGGTGAAGGCGATCTCCCGGCCATCGGGCGACCATTGCGGCGAGGATTCGCCCTTCTCGCCGTTGGTGAGCTGGAGCGTGCGCTGGCTGTCGGCAGTTGTAAGATAGATGTGAGACACGCGAGCATTTTTGTCCTTGGCCCACTCTGATATGGTATAGGCAATCCGGTTGCCGTCCGGCGAGAACTGCGGCGCCCCGACATTCTTGATGGCCAGGGCGTCCTCGATGGTCATGGGCCTGCCACCGGCGGCGAGCGCCATTCCGGCAAGGGCGAACAAACACAAGACCGCGGCCTTTTTCATGAGTCTTCCCTCCTTAAGTTGTAATTCCAGGCGCTTCAGGATGGCGCCCGGCCATTGCGACACCGGCTAATCTTAAGGCCTGCACAGAGCCCGCACAAAGAAAAATCGCACATTGGGGGCTGACGACGGCAAGGTCCTGAAAAGAGGATGCTTTTGGTATTTTGGACCCGGGAAATCCCCCCTTACAGCAAAAAAACAGGCCTAATTATTGAATCTAAGACGGATGACCATGCGCAGCGATTTACGGCAGACGGAAGGATGTAAGCATAATAATCAGCAATAGTTCAGCCTGTTGAAATTATACACTTTGCCAGTCATTGGCTAGTGAAATGCGAAGCGCAATCGTCGGTTTCCAAGCCAGGGAATTCGTGGATCGACGCCGGTGTGTTCGAGTTTGGTATCAAGGTTTGTCAGGAATTGCTTCAAATGAGATGTTGGTGGTCGCCTGTGTGGCCACAACTGTAACGCCGGGCACAAAGCATCGGTTGCGTCCTCGACGATTCCCTCGAGCCGCGCGGTGGTGACCTGAGCGCTTCCCTCGTGGACTAATGACAAGAATATTCCAACCAGGGCAAGCGTAATAATAGGCCCCGACCTTGACGGGATCTTCATGTTGCCTCCCCCGAAAAACGTTTTGCGTTGAATGTCCGGTCTCTGACGGGTACAGGAACGCCGCACACCTCATTGCCATGGCAGCTACTTCAGAAAAACGAACCTGAACCCGCGTGATGGCTACCCTTTTAGACAAGGCGGATTCTGGCTGTCAAGATAAATATTGAGCGCTAGGGTTTTTGGCCGGCAGCAGGCGAGTATTGACGGCAAGTCCCAGGGAACATGCCTCGGATTCCACGGACTGATGCCATCCAATCCGGTGAGAAATTCGGGTTAGCGGACTTCAAAGGGGACGCGGGCTATGGCAGTCTGACCGCTGAAGGTGTACCCCGAACGTTACAGGGACAAGGTAGCTCTGGGAGTCCAGCTGCACGAAATCACAGCCAAGCCGGAACGGGAGAGTGTTATAGGTAACTTTGGCGGTGACTTTCTCTTTGAGGTCGGTGAAGCGTATCGCCGGGGGCTTGCTGATTCTCATCAGCAGTTCCGCTTTTTCGAAGGGCTGGTCTTTGGCGCGCTCGAAGAAGATGCCCTGGTTTTGGGCAGGCCCGCTATCTTCGGCGGAGGCGTCGTCGCGCACGAACTCGCGTAATCTTTGACTTCCGGGGTGGTCTGAAGTATAGATTGCAGGCCCGGACAGCAGAATTCGGTCCCTATACCACTCGAGGTCACACGATATGCAACAAGATGCGGCAGTCCAGGGTCCCCAAACAGCGCAACGGCCGGATGCGCCGGCCACTCTCCCCCGCGTGCTCGGCTTCTGGGATGTGGTGGGCATCGTCATCGGCGGCGTCATCGGCTCGGGCATATTTCTGGTGCCGGCCGACGTGGCGCGTCAGGTCGAGTTCCCACTCCTCATCCTCGCCGTGTGGATCATCGGCGGGGGGCTCTGTTTCTTCGGTGCGCTCTCATTTGCGGAGCTGGGGGCCGCTTACCCGCAAGCCGGCGGCATGTACGTCTATCTCCGCGAAGCCTACGGGCCGCTGATCGCCTTCCTGTTCGGCTGGACGCTTTTCCTGGTAATCGATTCCGGAGCGACCGCCACGCTGGCGGTCGCCTTCGCTTCCAAATACCTCGGGCATTTCTTTCCCAACATGTCCCCTCTGACGGAAAAGATCATCGCCGCAATCTTCATCCTGTTTCTGATGAGCGTGAACTACGTCGGTGCGCGCTGGGGAGCGCTGCTGCAGAACCTGTTGACCGCCATCAAGTTCGTCGCCATCATCGCCGTCTGCGCCATCGTCTATATCTTCGCCGACGGAGATGCCAGCCATATCGTGTCACCGGCGCCGACCGCCTTCTCCTGGGACCTGCTGGCAAAAATGGGCGTGGCCCTGGTGGCGACCTTCTGGGCATACAAGGGGTGGGAGACCTCCACCTACAGCACCGGCGAGCTGAAAAATCCCGAGCGCAATCTGCCCGCCGGCCTGTTCGTGAGCCTTGCCGCCGTCATATTCCTGTATGCGGTTACCAACCTGGCCTATCTATACGCCTACCCCGCAAGCTATATCGCACAGTCCAACCGCATCGCCAGCGACGCCATGAACCTGGCCATCGGCCCGCAAGGGGCGTCGATCATTGCCTTCGCCATCCTGTTTTCCATTCTCGGCGCCGCCAACGCCAACCTGCTGTGCAGCCCCCGCGTCTACTTTGCCATGGCCTCCGACAAAATCTTCTTCCGGAAGATCGCCGCCGTTCACCCACGCTTCAAAACGCCGCATATCTCGATCCTGGCGCTCGGGACCTGGAGCATCATCCTGAGCCTCTCCGGCACCTTCGAACAGCTCTTCACGTACGTGATATTCGGCCAGTGGCTGTTCTTCGGCCTGACGGTGGCTGCGGTGATTGTACTGAGGAAGAAGAGGCCGGACCTGCCCCGGCCCTATCGGACCTGGGGATACCCCTATACGCCGATCATTTTTATTATCTCGGCGTTTCTGATCTCGGTAAACAGCCTGGTCAACGAGTTCTGGAATGCCTCTGCGGGCCTTGCCATCATATTCCTCGGCCTGCCCGCATACCTCTATTGGCGCCGCAAGAACCGGTGAGAAAAGGCGACAGCCACGAATGGCGCCGGCGCCATTCGTGGCTGGCCCCCGGCATGCCTACTTCGGGTTGCTGAAGCGGCTGTGCTTGCGGCCGTAATTGAAGTAAATCACCAGCCCGATGATCAGCCAGCCGAACAGGAACGCCCAATTGGTCCAGCCCAGGTTGTACATCATGTAACCGTTGAACAGGACGCCGAGTATCGGCACGGCAGGAACGAAAGGCGTGCGGAAGGGACGCGCCTGGCCCGGGTTGGTCCTCCGCAGGATCCATACCGCGATGCACACCATCACGAAGGCGAACAGCGTGCCGATGTTGACTACCTTGCTGATGTTGTCGATGGGCGCCAGGCCGCCGACGATGGCCACAATGGTGCCAACAAGCAGGGTGGTCTTGTAGGGAGTCCGATGCTTCGGATGAATCGCGGCGAAGAAGCTTTTTGGGAGCAGTCCGTCACTCGCCATGGCGTACAGCACCCGGGTCTGGCCGAGGAGCATGACGAGCATCACGCTGGTCAGGCCGGCCAGCGCTCCGACCGTGATCAGGTTGGCCGCCCAGCCCAGGCCTCGATCCGCAAATGCGCGCGCCAGCGGGGCTTCGATATTCACATCCTGCCAGGGCACCATGCCTGTCAGCACGCCGGCCACCAGGATATAGAGGACCGTACAGATGAGCAGCGACCCGATGATTCCGATGGGAAGATCGCGCTTGGGATTCTTGGCTTCCTGCGCCGTGGTTGAGACGGCGTCGAAACCGATGTATGCGAAGAAGATATACGCCGCGCCGGTGCCGATCCCCGTGATGCCGTTGGGGGCGAAGCTCGACCAGTCGCTTCCCCAGTTGTCGGTGTTCAGATAGCGCAGGCCGACCGCGATGACGAAGAGCACCACCGAGACCTTGATCGCGACGATAACGGCGTTGAAGCGCGCGCTTTCCTTGATGCCGATGGCCAGCACGACCATGATGACAAGCGCGATCAGGAAGGCCGGCAGGTTGAAGCCGATATCAATGCCCAAGATCTGGGGGGCGTTGACCAGTTCACGCGCCCGCTCGAGCAATTCCGGCGATTGGGCGCTCATGATCCCTTGAACCTTGTCGACAAACTGCTGAGTTCCCTCGATCAGGCCGGCATCGCTTGCTTTGGCCATCTCGCGGGCGATGATCTGTTGAGCCGTGCGCGCCGCCGTCCAGCGGTCGTATGCCAGCCAGAGCGGAACATTGACCTTGAACATGTGCATGAATTCAATGAAGTGGTTCGACCATCCGGAGGATACGGCGCCCCCCGCCATGCCGTACTCCAGGCACAGGGCCCACCCGATGATCCATGCGAAGATTTCACCCATAGTCGCGTAAGCATATGTATACGCGCTGCCGGCGAGCGGAATCATGGCCGCAAACTCGGCGTAGCATAATCCGGCAAAGGCGCATCCTATGCCGGAAATGACAAACGACAACATCAGCCCGGGGCCGGCGTAGTGTGCGCCCAGTCCGGATAAAACGAAAATCCCGGCGCCGATAATAGCCCCGATTCCCAGGGCGGTAAGGGAAACCGGGCCCAGCGTGCGCTTCAGGCTGTGCTCGCCGGTCTGCTGCGCTTCCTGCAACATCACGCTGATCGGTTTCTTGGCTAAAAGTGAACCTGCCATGCTTGCCTCCAGAAATTGCAGAATGACCAAATATCTGTTAGCTCAACAAGCCGCAATGGGCACCGAAGCTAACATCTTATGGAAGTCCGCGCAACATCATTTCGTTGGACGCAGCCAGCTGTCAGCCGTCGGCTTTCAGCTTGCCAGCCGGCTCTTACGGACGCCGTAAGCGAAGTAGATGACCAGGCCCGCGGCGAGCCAGAGTCCGAAGCCGATCCAGGTCAGTGCCGGAAGGCCGGCCATTAGCAGAACACACATGGCGATGCCCGCCAGGGGCACCCAGGGCACGAGAGGAACGCGGAACTTCCGGGGAAGATTCGGCTCGCGCTTGCGCAGGACCAGGATCCCGATGCATACAAGCATGAAGGCAAAGAGTGTCCCGATGTTGACCAGCTGCACGATGAAATCGATGTTCGCAAATGCAGAAAAGAATGCGACGAACACGCCGGTCAGAATCGTCGTGTTGTGCGGCGTACGGTATTTGGGGTGAATTTTTGCAAACCACGGCCCCAGCAAGCCATCCCGGGCCATGGACATGAGGATCCGCGACTGCCCGAGCTGGAAAACCAGCAGCACAGCCGTCATGGCAAGGACGGCCCCAAGGGCCAGGAGCCCGGCCGCCCAGTCGAGATTGGCATATGAAAGGGCGACCGCCAGCGGATCGGCGCAGCCGGCCAGCTTGCCGAAGGGGATCATGCCTGTCAGAACGATGGCCGCTGCCACGTACAGGACCGTGCAGATCACCAGGGAGCCGATGATGCCGCGCGGCATGTCGCGGCCGGGGTCCCGGCACTCTTCGGCCGCCGTGGAGATCGCATCGAAACCGATGTAGGCAAAGAATATCAGCGAGGCGCCGGTCCACACGCCTTGAATCCCGCCGGGAAAGAACGGGCGCCAGTTCGACGGGTCAACCACGAACGAACCCACGCCGATGAAGAAAAGGAGCGTAACGATTTTCAGGACGACAATGACGTTGTTGACGCGCGCCGACTCCTTGATGCCGATCACGAGCAGCCAGGTGATGACGGCCGTGATGATCACGGCCAACAGATTGCAGATGATGGGAATGCCGAAAATCTCCGGATGGTCCAGGTAGGCCTGATAGGCCACGTTGGCTTCCGGGCCGAGCGAGGCAACGCCCGATTCCGCCGCCGCCTCGGCCGCCAAGCGGGCCGATCGGAAGTCGGCGGCCATCCATGCCGGCATGTCGACACCCAGCCCCAGCAGCAACTGGCGGAAATAGGCGGCCCACGATATGGCCACGGCGATATTGCCGACCGCATACTCCAGGATCAGGTCCCACCCCAGGATCCAGGCTGTCAGCTCTCCCAGCGTGACATAGCTGTAGGTGTAGGCCGAACCCGCCACCGGCACGGTGCTCGCAAACTCCGCGTAGCACAGAGCGCAGAATCCGCAGGCCAGAGCCGTGAGCACGATCGAGACGGTTACTCCCGGCCCGGCCGGCGGCTGGCCGCTGCCCCCCGAAGTCGCCGACCCCAACACGGCGAATATGCCGGCGCCGATGATCGCCCCGATCCCGAGCGCGGTCAGGTCCAGCGCCGTCAAAGTCTTCCTCAGCCCGTGCGCTTCATCCCCGCGCTCGAGGAGCAGCTGTTCAATCGGCTTCCTGCGAAAGAGCGACATAGCGTTCCACCTCGTCGAAAGGTCTGCGCAGTTTACCAGCAGCCGCGCTCATCCGCCACTCTTGGAAATAGGGGAAATAGGGGACGCTACCCTATTTAGGAAAAAAATAGGGTAGCGTCCCCTATTTTGGTAGGATACGGCAATGTTCAACGCGCGCGACATCCGGGTCCTGTACAAACGGGAACTGCGCTGCGCCATGCGCGAACGCAGCATCATCATCAACAGCATCGTCCTCCAGATCGTGCTTTACCCCGCCCTGCTCTGGCTCGTATACACGGGCATCTCCTTCGTCCAGGGCCAGACCGAAGGCTTCACTTCGCGCATCATGCTCCGGGGCATTCCCGGGGAGCATCAGCTGCTCAGACAGGAGCTGGAAAAAAGCGAACGGATTGCGATCACGGAATCGCACGACCCCGAGGCGGACCTGCGCGCGGGATCGTTGGATCTTCTCATGGAATTCACTCCCGCAGCCGCCGAAGCAGCCGCACAGGAAGGAAACTTCCAGGTCCGGCTCACCTACGACGAATCGAAAGACCGCAGCAGCATGGCACTGGAACGAGTCTCGGAACTGATCGACCGATACCGCGACCACTTCCTCGATCAGCAGGGACGCCGGTTCGGCCTGACATCGCAGCAGCTCCAGCCCATCTGGGTCGCCAGCAAGAACGTCGCCTCCAGCCGCCAGATGGGCCAGTTCATCCTGGGCCGGATGCTGCCTGTTTTCCTGATCATCATGCTGAACATCGGCTGCATGTACCCGGCGATCGACAGCACTGCGGGCGAACGCGAAAAATCGACATGGGAGACTACGCTGACCTACGCCACGTCGCGCGCCAACATCATCGCGGCCAAGTACCTTTATGTCTCCACCATCGCAGCGGTGGCCGGGATCTTAAACTTGACCGCCATGCTGCTCACCGTCCGCTCGGTCATGGCGCCGCTGCTGGCCGGGCGCGCGGAGGACTTCACTTTCAGGATCGCGCTCTCCTCGCTTCCATTGATCCTGCTGGTGGACATCCTGCTGGCGCTCTTCGTCGCCGCGGGCATGATGATCCTCGCTTCCTTTGCGCGCAATTTCAAAGAGGGACAATCGCTGGTAAGCCCCTTTTACATCGCCGTGTTTCTGCCCGTCATCTTCCTGCAGGCGCCCGGCCTGGAACTGACGCCCGCCATGGCCCTGGTGCCGGTGGCAAATGTCACCCTGGTCTTCCGCGACGCCATTTCAGGCATATACAACTGGCCGCTGATCGGCGTTACGCTGGCGGTGGAGGCCGTTTGCATCCTGCTGCTGCTCTGGCTGGCCACCGCAATTCTGCGCCATGAGGACTACGTCATCGGGAGTTACGGGGGCAGCTTCGGGAAGTTTCTGAAGGAAAAACTTCTCCGGTCCGGACGAAAATAGGAGAGATCGAAATGAACGAACCTGTGGTGGTCCGGGGCTTGACCAAGACCTTTTATGACGAGAGCCGCGGTGAGGTGCGCGCCGTCCAGGCGATCGACTTCGAGTGCCGGGCAGGCGAGATTTTCGGTCTGCTCGGTGCAAACGGCGCGGGCAAGACCACGACCTTGCGCATGCTCTCGACCATTCTGGCCCCGACCGCCGGGAGCGCCGCGCTCCTCGGTTATGACATCGTCCGCGACCCGGGCCGCGTGCGCCAGTGTCTCGGTTTCTATTCGGCCTCCACCGCCCTCTACCCCAAGCTCACGGCCAGGGAAACGATCGAGTTTTTCGCCCGCATCAACCAGCTCCCCGAGAAAAAGGTGCCCGGCCGGGTGGACTATCTGATCGAGCGTTTCGGAATCACAACCTATGCGGGCGCGCGCGTCGACCGGCTCTCCACCGGGATGAAGCAGAAAGTCTCGATCGCCCGGACCATAGCACATGATCCGCCGATCCTGATCTTCGACGAGCCCACCGTGGGGCTCGACGTCCTGAACGCCCTGGAACTGCAGAACATGATCCGCGAATTGCGCGGCCAGGGGAAGACCATCCTCTTTTCCACGCACATCATGAGCGAAGCGGAAAAACTCTGCGATCGCATCGCCATCATCCACAACGGACGGATTCTTGCCTGCGACACGCTGGCGAACCTCCGCATGTCCACCGGAATGCACTATCTCGAGGATATCTTCGTCCACTATGTAAAGGGGCAAGCATGAACGGCCGGTCGGTCAGGATTCTATTCCTGCATGAGGCAAAGATGCTGCTGCGCGACAGGCGCACCATATTCCTGGCCTTCTTCCTGCCGCTGATCACGGTTCCGCTGATTCTCTATGCCATGCGGGCGATGGAAACGCGCCGCAAGAGAGGTCTGGAAGAACTTACCTACAGGTATGCCGTGGTCGGCTCCGCAGCCGAAACCCTCCGCGCGCTTATCGACCAGCAGCGCCGCGCCGGACCGCCCCGGCCCCTCAGGAAAAATCCGCACGACAGCCGCGAACCCGAGTTCAGGTTCCATGAGGTTCCGGCGAGCGATCCGGAACAGGCTCTGCGCTCGCGGGAGATCCATTTTTACATCAGCGCCCTGAACGGAACGGAGGCTGACGCGCTGCAGCCGAAAGACGCCCGCGATGACAGCGAGGAGCCGGGGCGCGCATCCACGGAGAAAAAGCCGGACACGGGTGTGCTCAAGGCGCCCTCCAGGCCGCCAGGCCTGCCGCTGGCCCGAATATTCTATCTGGCCGACCGGGATGACTCGCGCTCGGGCCGGACGAAAATGCGGGAATTTCTGGCCGGCGCGGTGCGGACGCAACGGAATCGACTGCTGCGCGAGAGCGGCCTGCCGCTGGACCCGGCCGCGGTGTTCGCGGTCGAGGAGACCAGCACGGCCAGCGTGGCCCAGGCCACCGGATCGCAGATCGGCAAGTTTCTCACACCGTTTCTCATCATGTTCATCCTGAGCGGCGGTTCGATCGTGGCGCTCGACATCATCGCCGGCGAGAAGGAGCGCGGCTCGCTCGAAACCCTGCTCACGACCGCGGCCAGCCGCGCCGAGATCGTCGCGGCCAAGCAACTGGCCATACTGTCCGTCGCGCTGTGCATTCTGTTCATCCAGGTGGGCAATATTCTGGTCTACATCAATTTCAAGATCATCGAGCTTCCCGAGGATTGGATCATCGAAGTTACGCCCCTCGCGGCCGTCACTCTGGTCTTGCTTTTCCTTCCGGTCTCGGTGTTTTTGTCGGCGGTCCTGCTGATGATCTCCGCCTACGCGAAATCCTATAAGGAGGCTCAGCTGTACTTCTTTCCGGTTTACCTGGTCAGCATGGTGCCCGCCGTGGCCTCCGTGCTCCCGGGAATCTCACTGCGTTCGGCAATCGCCCTGGTGCCGATCGCCAACGTATCGGTGGCGGCGCGCGAGGTGCTGGTGGGAAAGTTCGATTGGCTTATGCTCCTGCTCACCTTTGCCGTCACGAGCTGGTCGGCGCTGGCCATGATGCGCGCATCGACGCGGATGCTGTCGCTGGAGCGACTGATCACCACGAGCGACCTGGACATCGCCGACCTGTCCGGCGGCCCGGCTCTTTTCTCCAGGCAGGTACTCGCCTGGTACGCCGTCATGGGCGCGCTCCTGCTCGTAGCGGCGTTGAATCTGCCCCAGGTACAGACCTTCCGCGGCCAGCTGCTCTTCAACGAGCTGGCGGTGTTCCTGGGTTGCGCGCTCCTTATGATATGGAAATACAGGCTGAACATCCGCGACGCCCTGGCGCTGCGCCCGGTAAATCCGCTGGTCTGGCCCGCGGTGCTTCTCCTAATCCCCTCGGGGGCCCTGGTGGGCGTCGGCGTCTTTCGCCTGGCCAACCTGGTCTTTCCTGTACCGGAAAGCGTGTTGGAGCAATTCAGTCAAGAGATCTTCCCGGCCGGGATTCCATGGTGGCAGATGGTCTTCTTCATCGCGGTCCTGCCGGGCATCTGCGAGGAGATCGCCTTCCGCGGCACCCTTCTTTACGGGCTGCACCGCAGGTTCCGGCCTGTGGCCCTGACACTGATGGTGGGCATCATTTTCGGTCTCTTTCACGTCGCTCTGTTTCGCATAATCCCGACCGCCTATGTCGGCGTCGTGCTCACGGCGTTGGCTTTGTTGACCGGCTCGATATTCCCGGGAATGCTGCTGCATGCCGGGAACAACGCCTGGGCTTTCTATCTTTCGGGCAGCCAGATCGCAGTCTCAAAGCTGCACTGGAGCTGGTATCTCGCGGCGGCGGCTGTTTTTGCCGCAGGCTTTTACCTGATCTATCGCGTCCGAACCCCTTACCCCGGCCTTCGCACTGGCCGGCGCTCCGGCAACAAATAATAAGCAGTCGCGGATTGCACGCATTCCAACCCGTGGCAGCAGTTGATTGGGAGGTCAGATGAATAACAGGCACGCCGGCACACGCAGCCTCTTAGCCGCGCTGGCAATTACGGTCTGCATTCTCGCCCCCGGGCAGGCCCAGAACCAGCGCGCCGATCCGCTGAGCGCGAGCTGAACTGAATCACACAAAACGGGGCCTGACCCCGTTTTGTGTGGTTTTTTTGGGGGGGGGATGATATGCACATGAGCACGACTGGCACACGGGATAAGATAATTATTGTCATTGTTCTGCTTATCGAATTGTGGGCATTTTCGGGCTCGTTCGACAAGTATTTCAACCATGACAGCCTGTTCTACATCACCGATTATCCACGCTCGTGGGACGAGCTAGTCAAAGTGTTTGCGCAGCCGGATTCCGCCAGGCAGTACCGCCCGCTGACGCTCGCAGCCGCAGGAATTTTTGTGCCGCTCCTGGGAACGAATCCGTGGCCTTACCATTGGATACCGCTCCTGTTCCACCTGGTGAACACGTGCCTCTTTTATGCTCTGGCCCGGCGCCTGATGCCCGACTCGCTGAGCGCGCTGGCCGCGGTGATCTTCTGGGGTTTTCATGCGGTGGCCGGCATGACCATGTATGACATCACCTACTTGTCGGACCACATGATGGCATTATTCGGCCTGATCTCCCTGATCCTGGCCGTCGACTCATACCGGAAAAATTCCCCCCTGCGCGCGGCGCTGGCGGCACTTTTTTATGTCGCCGCACTGCTCA